>Ga0194130_10002064_pt1 | contig 30139 bp, 33 predicted proteins | sample TA2KigsurfametaG_FD_160084 | JGI IMG/M metagenome (GOLD analysis project Ga0194130, IMG submission 160084) | Freshwater microbial communities from Lake Tanganyika, Tanzania - TA2015050 Kigoma 12 surface | ecosystem: Environmental > Aquatic > Freshwater > Lake | place: Tanzania: Lake Tanganyika...
TCGCGGTCCATCTGGTCCACCATCGCGGCGTGCACCGCCATCTTCGCCGCCTGGAAGGCGCGCTGCTCCGGCGTGAGCTCGGTCCACGGGAGCGGGCGGTTGACCTCGCCGGGCCCGAGCGCGCGGATCGCGTCGGGGAAGGCGTAGGGCGGGCCCACGTCGCGCTCCATCGGGGGCAGGTCGTGGCGGACGAGCCCGAGCCGGCGCTGGCGCGCGTGGCGCTCGGCCGCGATCTCGTTCCAGCCGCGGTGGTAGGCGTCGCGGTGGCGGGCGATGTCCGCCGCCGGGGCGTGCAAGGGGAAGTGCGGCGCGGTGAACGCCAGGTAGAGAAAGAACGGCTGGCCGGGGAAGCGCGCGGCGTGGTCGCGCAGGTACTTCACCGCGTGCTCCGCGGTGGCGGCGGTGACGTGGTAGTCGGGCGTCTGGACGCCCGGCACGCCGTCGTCGGTGTTGCCGGGGGCGAGGAAGAAATTGTTCTGGCCCTGGCCGATCTCGAAGCTGTGCGCGAACCCGTGCGCGCGGGGCGTGCCGTCGACGTGCCACTTGCCGGCGTGGAGGCTCCGGTAACCGGCGGGCGCGAGCAACTCGCTCGCCAGCGGCGCCCACGCGGGGCGCAGTCCCCGGGCCCCGCTGGGGACGCCGGGCACGACGTCGCGCCGCACCTGCTGCGCGTAGAAGCCCGTCAGGACCGCCGCGCGGGAGGGCCAGCAGCGGGCGGTGCTGTACGCCTGGGTGAAGCGCAGGCCGCCCGCGGCGAGCCCGTCGAGGTTCGGCGTCGGGATCTCGCCGCCGTAGCAGCCGAGGTCGGAGTAGCCGAGGTCGTCGGCGAGGATGACGAGAAAACTCGGCGCGCCGGGCTTTGCGGCCACGAGGGCGGCGGGGATCAGGGCAAGCCAGGCGAGGAGCGGCGGGAGGAGACGCATCGGCGGGGTGCGCCAAGCCAAGCGCGGCGGGATGCCACCCGCAAGCCGTCCCGGTCAGCGCGCCGGGCGCGGCACCCCGAAATGGGCGAGGACGTTGCGGAGCAGCCCCGCCATCCGCGGGTCGTCCGCGAGGACCCAGCCGGCGCCGATCGCGCCCGCGTTGAACACCCGGCCGCCGCCCGGGCGTTCCCAATAGACGAGGTCCGCGCCGGTGTCCTCCGCGGGCTGCACGCGCCGCGAGAAGTAATCGAAGGCGCTCCCGCCCTTGCGCCAGTGCACCCGCCCCCGCGCGAGCACGGCGACGCCGGCGGGATCGGGGGGCACGGTGCCCCCCGGCGGGGAAGGTTCCCGCTGGAGGCGGGCGAAGGTCGAGGGCAGGACGTCGAACTCGTGCGCGTTCGCGCGGCGGACGCCGTCGCCCGCGTCCCCGAACGGGTCGCCGCGGCGGAGGCCGAGGTCCTCGGGTTGGCGGAACAGGAAGTGCGCCGGGTCCTCGACCACGTAGGGCCCGAACTGCTCGGGGGCGGCGGGCGCGTTGAAGCCGAGCAGGTCGAGGGCGATCAGGTTCACCCCGGGATGCCCGCACTCGCGCAGCAGCCCGCCGCGCCGGCCGTCGTGGCTGTGCCAGGCCTCCCCGCGCCGGGCGGCGGGCACGCGCGCCCCCGGACCATCGGCCTTGCGGCACTCCATCACCGTGCCGGCGGCGTCGAAGGAAACGCGCCAGTACACGGAGTTGCCGCTGAGCACGACCAGGTTGCCCCCGCCCCGCAGGTAGGCGTCCGCGCCCTCGTACATCGGGAGCGACCAGTACTCGCTGTGGCCGACGACCAGGCCCGCCGCGTAGCCGCGGAGCATCCCCGGGTCGCGGTGGAGGTCGAGGTCGCTGGCGGTGTCGCAGGCGTAGCCCTGCTCCTCGAGCCAGACGTGCGTGAAGCGGTCGGCGCGGGCGAGGTGGCTGTAGCGCGTGGGGCCGCCGTAGAGCACGTATGGGCCGGCGACGGGCCACGGCATCCGCAGGCCCATCTGGTAGGTGCCCTGGCCGCGCGCGTGGTCGCGGTAGAGGTTGAAGGCGGGAAGACCGCGGGTGTCCCGCTCGAGGCCACCCGTGCCCCAGACCTGGTGCAACCCGGCGCGGGGCAGGGCGAACGGGGTCGCGTTGTAGGCGCGCCAGGTGTTGGTCGCGAAGAGCAGCAGCAGCGGCGCGCGCGGCCCCGCGGGATTCCGCCGGACGACGAAGGTGCAGTCGTGCAACCGCGGACCGCCGTCGTGGGTGAAGGTGAACCGGGCGACGTACAGGCCCGGGCGCGCGGCCGCCGGCACCTCCCAGCGGTGCGTGACCTCCCAGCGGCAATCGTAGAGGTCGTCGGAGGCGAGGCGCAGGCCGTGGCCCCGGCGCGGATCCGCAGCCGGCTCCGGGGCGCCGAAGCGGGGAACGTCCGCCGCGAACGCGGGCCCGCCGATCATCCACGTCCCCAGGTTGATGATCCGCCCGTCCCGGCCGCCGCCCGAGGCATCCGCCACGCGCTCCCCGCGCTCCTCGTCAAGGGGCCACCAAGCGAGCGCCCCCGCCGCGGGCGGACCCAGGCCCCGCGCGGCGAAGCGCGCCCGCACTTCCGCCGCGGACAGGGCCCGGCCGTGGACCGCGGGCGCCGCCAGGTCCCCATCGAGGAACCGTTGCGCGATCCCGCCCTCCCCCATCGCCCCGAGCCGCAGCGGGTGCGCGCCCGGACGCAGCGGTCCCGCGAAGGGCCACGCCCCCGCCTCCACGCCGTCGACGTAGACGCGCTTGACCGCGCCGTCCCAGGTGGCCGCCAGGTGGTGCCATTGGTCGCGGCGCAGGAGGCCCGGGGCGGTGCGGTGCACGACCACCGGGTCCGGCGAGACCCCGTCCCCGAGGAAGAACCCCACGTAACCACCCTCGCCGACCCCGAGCGCGAAGCCATCGTCCGCCGTCTTGTCCTCCTGCGTGATCACCCCCTGGAGCCGGCCGAGGTCCCAGGGGCGGAGCCAGCATTCGAGGGTGAGCGCGCGGAGTTCCGGGCCGAACCCGCGGGCGCAGGCCACGTAGGAGCCCGGGTGGATCGGCTGCGGGCGCGCCGGCGCGGGCGGAAAGCGGTGCAGCACCTCATCGCCGGCCGGGTCGTCGATGCGCCGCCCGAGGCGGCACACCGTCAGCTCGTAAGGCACGCTGGCGCTCACGCACAGCTCCAGCCGGCCGCCCGCGGCGACGGAGTGCTCCAACAGGTAGGCGTGCACCCCGGGCACCGCGAGGGGCAGGTGGGGCGGGAAAGGCGGGAGGGAGCCCGTGGTCGTGGCGGCCGGCGCGGGGACGGGCCGGGTGGCGCAGCCGGGTTGGGGCAGCGTGCCGGCGGCGGCCGCGGCGGCGGCCAGGCCGGAGCGGCGGAGAAAGGCGCGGCGACCGGGGGCGGGGTTCATCGGCGGCGGGGCGCGGGCGGGGCCGGGGGTGACGGCGGGCGGGGCATCCCCCACCCCACTCCGGCCCAGGGGAGGAGGCAAGCGCGGCGCCGGGCCATCGGGAGGCCGCGCGCAGGCACAAAAAAGGGGCGCCCGCAGGCGCCCCGGAAAGGATCAGGATCGGGCCGGGATCAGCTCTTCACCTCGGCCACCTTGGAGGCCGTGATGATCTTCTTGCCGTCCTTCTCGCTGACGGAGCCGGTCACGGTGACCTGCTTCACGCCCTTGCAGACGGTACCGTGGAACTTCTTGGCGACATCGTTCTGCGCCATCAGGTAGGTGGTGTCCTTGCCACCCTCCTTGACGACGACGGCGTTCTGGCACGCGTCGGTCTGCTTGAGCGAGCACTTGGCGCACTGGCCGGCGCCGGTGAGGGTGACTTCCTTGTCGGCGGCGAAGGCGGAAGCGGCGATGAAGGCCGCGGCGAGGGGGGCGAGGAGCAGCTTTTTCATAGGTTGGTCGCCAAAATGACAACCCAACCCCGCCCAATCCGCAAGGAGGAAACCCGCGCGGCCGGGTCACCGACTCAGGACCCCTTGACCTTGGCGAACGTGTCGTTGAGCGCCTTGGCGGAGGCCTGCAGGGCCTGGAGTTCCTTGGGCCAGAGCTCGACCTCGACGTGGGCCAGCGCGCCGGCCCGGCCGACGACGGTGGGGACGCTCAGGGCGGTGCCGCGGATGCCGTAGGCGCCCTGCTGGACCGTGGCGACGGGCAGCACCTGGCGGCGGTCGAGGGCGATCGCGTGGATCACCTCGGCGATGGTCGCGCCGACGGCCCAGCCGGCCCCGCCCTTGCGGCGGATGACCTCGGCGCCGCTGCCCTTGGTGCGCTCGAACACCTGGGTCTGGAACGCGGGCGTGCAGCCGGGCAGGCGCACGAGCGGCAGGCCGGCGTGCGTGGCGGAGGACCACACGGGGAACATCGAGTCGCCGTGCTCGCCGAGGATCAGGGCCTTCACCTGCGTCGGAGCGAGCTTCAGCTCCTGCGCGATCAGCGAGCGGAAGCGGGCGGTGTCGAGCATCGTGCCCAGGCCGAGCACCTGCGACCACGGCAGGCCGAGGCGGGCGGCGGCGAGCTGGGTGAGGATGTCAACCGGGTTGGAGACCACGAACACCAGCGCGTCCCGACGCATCCCGGCGGCCTTCAGGCTGTCGAGGATGCCGTTGAAGAGGGCGACGTTGCGGTTGATCAGGTCGAGGCGGGACTCGTCGGGCTTGCGGCGGAGGCCGGCGGTGATGACGAAGAGGTCGCTGTCCTTCGCGCGGGCGTAGTCGCCAGCGTAGATGCGCTGGTCGGCGAGGGAGGAGGCGCCGTGCAGGAGATCGAGGGCCTCGCCCTCGGCGAGGTCCGCGTTGGCGTCGAGGATCTGGATCTCGGAGACGATGCCGGCGCACTGGAGGGCGAAGGCGGCGTTGGAGCCGACGCGGCCGCCGCCGCCGATGATGGAGACTTTCATTGGGACGCGGGGAGGGTCATTTGCCGCCGAGCTGGCGGAGGATCTGGGCGGTGACCGCCGAGACGACGGCCTCGATCTGGGGGTCGGGGGCGGCGGCCTCCGCGGGGGCGGCGGGCGCGGCGCAAACGGTGGCCGGGCGGAAGTCGGCGTTGTCGCAGAGCTCGCACTCCTTGAGGCCGGCGCGGGGGTCAGGCATCCCGAGCTTCTGGCGGATGTCGATGAGCTCGCGGGCGTGGCGACCGGAGAAGCGGTGGAGGCCGCCGCCGAGCCCGGCCGCGATCCAGACCGTGCGGCAGTAGGAGTCGATGTTCTCCATCTTCCAGTAGGCGTCCTCGACGTCCTTGCCCCAGCAGATCACGCCGTGGTTCTCCATCAGCACGGCCTGGTGTTCCTTGCCCACCTCGCCCACCTCGTCGGCGTTGGCGGGCGTGCCAGGCGTCTGGTACTTGGCGACGCCGATCTTGCCGAGGAACACCTCGGCCTCGGGGATGAGGCAGGAGGGGATGTCGACGTTGGCGATGGCGAAGGCGGTGGCGTGCGGCGGGTGCGCGTGGACGCACGACTTGGCCGCCGGCTGGCGCTTCATAATGCCGAAGTGGGTCATCGCCTCGCTGGTGCGCTTGCGGGTGCCGGCCAGCTGGTTGCCGTCGAGGTCCACGAGGCACATATCCGCCGGCTGCATGAAGCCCTTGCAGATGAGCGTGGGCGTGCAGAGGGCGAGGTTGTCGCCGACGCGGACGGTGATGTTGCCGCCGTTGCCGTCGGTGTACTCGCGCTGCCAGAGGCGGCGGCCGATGTCGCAGATGCGCTCCTTGAGCACCTCGAGGGCGGGCGAGCGGAAGAAGGCGGCGATCTCGGCCGGGGTGCGCGGGTCCGAACCCGGGGTCCAGCGGAACTCCAGGTCGGGCGTGGAGGGCGCCACGGCGGCCGCGGCCGCGGGCTTGGCCGGGGCGCGCGCGCCGGTGCCGCGGAAGGCGGGCTGGAGGCTGCCGCCCCCGAGGACGTCGCGGGCGGAGGGCGTGAGGATGGCGCCGGCCGGGGGGGCCTCGCCCTTGCGCAGGAGTTCCTCGGCTTCGCGGGCGGTGATGACTTTCGGCATTGGAAGAAGACGACGCCTCAGGCGGGCGGCTGGTAGAAGATCTCGTCGACGATCGCCGCGCAGTACGCGTCGACCGGGGTGGGCTCGGGGAAAGGCGCGGTCGCCTCGGCGCCCTCGGTGAACCCGACCACGTGGCCGACGCCGGCCCCGAGCTGGTCGTACACCACCAGGCTGCTGCCGGGCGCGAGCGGCGTCATCCCGGCGCCGCGGTACTGGTCGCGGCCAAAGGGCTGGACCAGCAGGAACCGCCCGCCCTGGTAGGCGGGATCCTGCCGGCAGAGGGTGACGCGGCCGATGACGTGTCCGAGGCGCATCGTCAGCGGCCCGCGCGGGCGTCCTCCTCGTCGATCACCCCGAGGATGATGTTGCGCAGCGGCGAACGGGGGTCGCCGACGTGGGCCCGCGTGTGGGAACCGTCGGTGGAAACCAGCACCCGCTGGTGGCGGCCCGCGGCGTGCGGGTCGAGGGCGAGGAACGGCGCGCCCTCCTCGCGGCCGTGCTCGTCGAGCGGCTGGCAGATGATCGTCCGGTGGCCGGCCATACTGGGATGGCAGACCGTGGAGACGATCACCCCGTCGACGCGCGCGACCATCATACTCAGTAGATCCGGAGGTTGTCGACCATCACGCACCGGCGCGTGCGCGTGAACGTGGCGGGCGTCGTGATGCCCTCGCCCGTGGTGGTGGCGATCGAGTAGCTGAGGTAGCCCTCGCCGCCCAGGCCAAGGCCGGCGACGCACGGGCCGTTCTTGACGAACAGCGTGGTGTCGAGCGCGCGCGCCATCTGCGTCATATGGTCCACGTTGAGCGAGTGGATGATGGCGGAGTGCTTGTAGCCGTGCTCCGAGCGGCGGGCGAGCTCGATGCCCTCCTCGACCGAGCGGACGCGCACGATCGGGATCATCGGCATCATCTGCTCCTCGACGACGAAGGCGTGGTCGGCGGGCGTTTCCGCGAACAGCAGCGGCGCGGCGGCCGGGACATTCGCGCCCGCGTGCTGGGCGAGCACCGCGGCGTCGGCGCCGACGAGCTTGCGGTTGACCGCGGCGTGGGAGCAGCCGCCGGCGTCCTTCGAGAAGGTGAAGGCCGCGGCGGTCAGTCGCTCCACCTGCGACGCGTTGAGCTCGGCGGCGCCAGCGGCGAGCAGGGCCTCGCGGAAGCCGGCGAAATGCGCGTCGGGCACGAACACCTGCTTCTCGCCGATGCAGAGCAGGTTGTTGTCGAACGCGGCGCCCTGGACGATGTCGCGGGCCGCCTTGCGCAGGCAGCCCGTGCCGTCGACGAGGACCGGCGGGTTGCCCGGGCCGGCGCAGACCGCGCGCTTGCCGGACTTCATCGCGGCGGCAACCACGGCCGGGCCGCCGGTGACGCAGAGCAGGCCGATGTGCGGGTCGCGGGTCAGCGCCGCGAAGGTGTCGAGCGTCGGCTGCGCGACGGTGCACACGAGGTTCTCGATCCCGAGGGCGGCCTGGATCGCCTCGTTGTAGGCGCGGACCGCGAGGGCCGCCGAGCGGGCGCCGCCGGGATGCGGGTTGAAGACGACGGCGTTCCCCGCGGCGACGATGTTGATGATGTTGCCGCTGAGCGTGGGGACGGAATGGGTGACGGGCAGGATCGCGCCGATGACGCCAAACGGCGTGTACTCCTCGAGAGTAATGCCGTGGTCGCCGCTGAGCGCGTAGGGCTTTAGCCACTCGACGCCCGGGACCAGCTTCACGATCTGGAGCTTCTCGATCTTGTGCTCGAGGCGGCCGATGCGCGTTTCCTCGAACTCGAAGCGGCCCCACTCGGCCGCGTGGGCGGTGGCGAGGGACTTCACGATCTCGACCACCTTGGCGCGGCCGGCAACGCCCTTAGCCTGGAGCTGGGTGAACGCGGCGTGTGCAGCGGCGCACGCCTCGGGAACCGAGTCGAACACGCCGAGGCGCGGGCCGCCGCGGGCCACGGCGGGGGCGGCGGGCGCGGCGGAGGCACCGGGGGCGGGCGCGGGAGACAGCACCGGCGAGCGGCCGAGGCTGCGGAGCACGTCCTCGACGACGGCGCGGAGGGCCTTTTCGTCCAGCGGAAGGGGAGAACTCATCGGGCAGGCGGGGCGGCGCGGGGGCCTCAGGAACGGGCGGGATAGACCTTCTGGTTGAGCACGTCGACGGCGTCGACGATGCCGGTAATCACGGCGTCGACCGGCAAGGACTTCATCCCGCTGGCCTGGCGCGCGGAGCTGCCTTGGCAGAACAGGACGACCTCGCCGAGGCCGGCGCCGAGAGTGTCGACGGCGACCACGGTGTTGGCACCCGGCCGGAACTGGGCCGGGTTGGCCTCGTCCACCAGCAGTGGCCGCAGCACCACGAGTTTCCGGCCCTTCATGGCCTCGTCCTTCTTGGTCGAGACCACCGAGCCGATGACGCGCGCGAGGAACATCCGGGGGGCGTCGGGCGGGTTACTTCTTCGCCGCGGGGGCGGCCACCTTCGGCAGCACGACCGCGACGTCGTCGTGGGGGCGCGGGATGACCTGCACGCTGACGACCTCGCCCACCGTGCGGGCGGCCTGCGCGCCGGCGTCGGTCGCGGCCTTGACCGCGGCGACGTCGCCGATGACCACCGCCGAGACCAGGGCGTTGCCGACCTGCTTCATCGGGCCGTGGAGCGAGACGTTGGCGGATTTGAGCATCGCGTCGACGCCGGTGACGAGCGCGGTGAGGCCGCGCGTTTCGAGGAGACCAATTGCTTTGGAGGCCATGGGAATGACTGGGTTGAGGGGAGGTTGACGGAAAAGGGAAGGGCTCAGCGGGAGGCGGTCAGGCAGCGGTACGTCTCGCGGGCGACGACCAGCTCCTCATTGGCGGGGATCACGAGCACGCGGGCGCGGGAGGCGGCGGCGGACACCTCACCCTCGGCGCCCCGGAGCGCCTCGTTGCGGGCGGAGTCGAGCGCGAGGCCGAGGCCCTCGAGCCCGCCGCAGATGGCGGCCCGCAGGTCGGGGTTGTGCTCCCCGATGCCGGCGGTGAACACGAGGGCGTCGCAGCCGCCGAGCTCCACCCAGAAGGCGCCGATCCAGTGCCGCGCGGAGTGCACGAAGACGTCGAGCGCGAGCCGGGCGCGCGCGTCGCCGGCGGCCGCGGCCGCGCGGATGTCGCGCAGGTCGTTGCCCGCGCCGGACAGGCCGAGCAGCCCGGACTCCTTCGTTAGCTGGCGCTCCACCTCGGCCAGCGGCAGGCCGAGCGTCTTCATCACAAAAGGGATGGCGGCGGAGTCGAGGTCGCCGACGCGGTTGTTCTGCGGCAGCCCGGACTGCGGGCTCAGGCCCATACTGGTCCCGATGGCGACGCCATCGCGGATGCCGGTGACGGAGCTGCTGCCGCCGAGGTGGCAGCTGATGACGCGCAGGGGCGCGGCGCCGGCGGCTAGGGGCGCGGGCCCGAGCTGGTAGAGGCGGCGGGCGCGGGCGGCGACGTCGGCGCGGCCGAGCAATTCGGCGGAGCGCTCCGCGACGAACTTGTGGCTGGCCCCGTGGAAGCCGTGGCGCCGGACCCCGGCGGCGTGCCAGGCGGCGGGCACCGCGTAGCGCGTCGCGGCCTCGGGCACCCACTGGTAGAAGGCCGTCTCGAAGAGGGCGAACCGGGGCACGCCGGGGAGCTTCTCCCGGAAGCGGCGGATGCCGGCGGCGTAGGGCGGGTTGTGCGCGGGGGCGATCTCACGGAACCCCTCGAGCGCGGCGATCACGCGGTCATCCGCCGGCACGCAGCCGGTGACGTCGCGGCCGAGCACGGTCTTGAATCCCACCGCGTGCAGATCCGCCGCGGAGGCGAGGTGGCCGCCGGCGCGCAACTCCGCCAGGCAGGCGTCGATCGCCACGCCGTAGTCGGTCACGCGCTCCGCCCCACCCTTCGCGAGCAGCACCGCCTCCTCCGCCCCGGTGAAGCGGAAGAGCCGGTACTTGAACGAGGTCGAGCCGAGATTGGCGACGAGGAGGTTCATCGGTGGCCGGGAGGCCGCGCCCGGGGGCGCGGCGGCGGACCCGGGACCGCGGGCGGCCCCGCGGTCAGGTCAGGCGGAGGCCTGCTGGAGCCAGCGGCCGAGGCCGGCGAGGTCCTCGTGCGGGCGCGGGATAACCTGTACGGCGATGACTTCGCCGACCTTCGCGGCCGCCTCGGCGCCGGCGTCAACCGCGGCCTTTACCGCGGCGACGTCGCCCCGGAAGAACGCGCAGACGTAACCGCTGCCGACGGCCTCGTAGCCCGTCATCGTGACGCTCGCGGCCTTGAGGGCGGAATCCGCCGCCTCGAGCATCGCGCAGAATCCCTTGGTTTCGATCAGACCGACTGCTTCCTGTGCCATGGTGGAATAAGGATAAGGGTTGAGGTGGGCCCGGGCTCAGAGGCCAAGGCTGCGGACGAGCTCGCCGTGGGGGCGGGCGATGATGTGCGAGCAGATGAGCTCACCGACGCGCTTCGCGGCCTCCGCGCCGGCCTCGACGGCCGCCTTGACGCTGCCGACGTCGCCCTTGACGACGACCGTGACGAGGCCGCCGCCGATCTGGATCTGCCGGACAAGCGCGACGTTGGCCGCCTTGACCATGGCATCGCTGGCCTCGACGCTGCCGACGTAGCCGCGGGTTTCTACCATTCCGATGGAATCATTCATTGTCTGGATGGGGGAGTTGGGAGGATCAGGTTGAGGAAGGCGGGGGGTGGTCAGCGGACCAGTTCCACGGGCGTGCCCGGCTCGAGGGCGCAGGCGTTGCCCTCGTCGGTGTCGATGTGGACCTCGAGCTTGAAGTCGGCGTGCACGCGGGCGAGGACGCGGTCGAAGGTGGTGGCGCAGGGCCCGCCGACGCGGAGGCGGAGGTACTCGCCCGCCTTCACCCCGTGGAACGCGGCGTCATCCGGGTGCAGGTGGACGTGCGGCGCGGCGCGGATCACGCCCTCCTTCATCTCGAAGAAACCCGCCGGCCCCATCAGCATGCAGCCCGGGGTCCCCGCGATGTTGCCGGAGGAGCGGACCGGGATGTCAAAACCGAGCGCGATCGCGTCCGTCAGCGCCAACTCGACCTGGTTCAAATCGCGGCACGGGCCCAGGATCCGCAGGTTGGAGATCACCCGGCTCCGCGGGCCGATCAGCGTGACCGTCTCCTTGGCCGCGAACTGGTCCTTCTGGTACAGCCACTTCATCGGCGTCAGCTTCGCGCCCTTGCCGAACAGCGCCTCGACGGCCTCCGGGGTCAGGTGGCAGTGCCGCGCGCTCACGTTGACCAGCAGCGGATTCGGCGCCTGGGCCTGCCGCGGCAACGCGCGCCCGAGCCGCTGGTACAACGACCGCCGCACGAGATGCTCGATCTCGACCTGATGGGGAAGCGGCGGAGGGAGGGACATAGCGGCAACTGGAGGACTTCGAGCGAGGAATGAACCAGAAACGCCAAAATCTGTCAAGGTTGCGGTTGCAAGTTGCCTCAAAATCTACCAAAAGATTCCACCAACGATGTCACCGGAGGAGCGCCAAGCGAAGATTGAGGCCTACCTGCAAAAGGTGGAATTCGCTTCGCTGGAGGAACTTGCCCACCACGTGGAGGCCTCGGTGTCGACGGTGCGGCGGGACGTGGCGGGATTGGAAGGCGGCAAGCGGGTGCGCCGGACGCACGGTGGCGCCAGATCCTTGCAACCGGCCAAGAGCGACGAGTTCGTCTTCAACGTCCGGGACACGCATCAGGTGGCGGAGAAGGACGCGATTGGGCAGGCCGGCGCGGCGCTGATCTAGCCGGGGCAGAATGTGATCATCGACAGCGGCACCACCTGCTTCCACGTGGCGCAGCAGCTGGGGGACAAGGTGGCCCAGATCATCACCAACTCGCTGCCGGTCGCGAACCACTTCTCGGGCTCGACCCGGCACGAGGTGCACCTGTCCGGCGGGGTGATCTACCCGCGGCTCGGCACGCTGGTCGGCCCGCACGCGGTGGAGACGTTCGCGCGGATGCACGCCGACGTCGCGGTGCTCAGCGGCAGCGGCATCTCCCCCGAGGGGATCTACAACTCGCACGCGCTCATCGTGGAGATCCAGCGCGCGATGATGCGCGGCGCCGCCAAGGTGATCTTCTGCCTGGACCACGGGAAGTTCGGCCGCCGCTCCACTTTCTTCCTCTGCGACTTCACCGGGGTCGACGTGATCGTGACCGACGCCGGCGCGCCGCCGGACCTCGTGGCCGAACTGCGCGCCAAGGGCCTCGAGGTCATCGTGGCGGCGCCCGGCGCCTGGGCGCCGGCTTGATCAGAGCTCGACGTTGTCGATTAGCCGGACCTCGTCGATCCACACCGCGAGGGCCAGCAGGCTTCGCCCGGGCACCACTTCGCGCAAAGCCTCCAGACTGTGGGGATCGACGAGCGCGACATAGATCACCCGCAGCCGCCGCTTTTGCCCGAGCAGATGCGTGACCTCCGCAATAATCCGGTCCGGAATCCGGACGCCCTGCGCGACCATCTCTTGCGCGCGGCGCAGCGCCGCGGACACCGCCGCCGACTCCTGCCGTTGGCCGGGCGTCAGGTCCTTGCTCCGCACGGTCCACGGCAGGCCATCCGCGTCCCGCACCGTGGGCACCACCAGCAGCTCGACGCCGAGGCAGAGGTCGTGACTGAGCTTGCGCAGCACTGCTACCTGCTGGGCGTCGCGCTGGCCGAGCACGAGCCGCTCGGGCCGCACCAGTTGGAGCAGCTTGAGGGTGACCGTGGCCACGCCGCGGAAGTGATGGGGCCGCGAGATCCCGCAGAGGGGCCGGCTGACCGCGTCCTCGACCACCACGGTCGAGAATCCCCGGGGCAGCAGGTCCTCGGTCGTGGGGAGGAATACCAGGTCCGCGCCGGCCGCGCGGCTAAACTCCGCGTCGAACTCCGGCGTGCGCGGGTAGCGGGCGACTGGCTCGCTCGGACCGAAGGCAAGCGGGTTGACGAAGACGGACACGACCACGGCGTCGCCCCGCTCCCGCGCCGCCGCGATCAGCGCCCCGTGGCCCGCGTGCAGCGCGCCGCTGGTGGGCACGAGGGCGACGGTCCGCCCGGCGCGGCGCAGATCCGCGACGGCGGCGGGCAACTCAGCGGTGGCAGTGATCCGCTGCATAACGGCGCCGACACGATGGGCGCCCGCCGGCCCCGGAGGCAATCCCGGACGCGCGCCGAACGCGGACTTGAATTCGCCGGGGCCGCCGCGTTTGCTCCGCCCCTTCCGCCCGCGCTTATGATCCGCATCAACGAGAACTACCCCAAGCTCAAGGCCTCTTACCTCTTCAGTGACATCGCCAAGCGGGTCAGCGCCCACGTCGCGGCCCATCCCGACCAGCCGGTGATCCGCCTGGGCATCGGCGACGTCACCGAGCCGCTGCCGGCAGCGTGCGTCGTGGCGCTGCACGCGGCGACCGACGAGATGGCGCGGCGCGAGACGTTCAAGGGCTACGGGCCGGAGCAGGGCTACGCGTTCCTGCGCGAGGCGGTGGCGCAGCACGACTATGCGGCGCGCGGCTGCGCGATCGAGGCGGACGAGATCTTCATCTCCGACGGCTCCAAGTGCGACTGCGGCAACCTGCAGGAGATCTTCGCGACCGACATCCGCCTCGCGATCCCCGACCCGGTCTACCCGGTGTACGTCGACACCAACGTGATGGCGGGGCGCACCGGCGGGAACGTCGACGGCCGCTACTCCGGCGTGACGTACCTCGACAGCACGCCGGCCAACGGCTACGTGCCCGCCCTGCCCGCGGGCGCGGCGGACCTGATCTACCTCTGTTTCCCGAACAACCCCACCGGGGCGGTGGCGACGCGGGAGCAGCTCACGGCGTGGGTCGAGTACGCGCGCCGCCACCGGGCCGTGATCCTGTTCGACAGCGCCTACGAGGCCTACATCCGCGACCCGCGCATCCCGCACTCGATCTACGAGATCCCGGGCGCGCGCGAGGTGGCGATCGAGTTCCGCAGCTTCTCCAAAACCGCCGGCTTCACCGGCACGCGCTGCGCTTACACCGTCGTGCCGAAGACGGTGCAGGCATGGGACGCTGCGGGCCGGCCGCACGCCGTGCATGCCCTCTGGAACCGGCGGCACACGACCAAGTTCAATGGCGTCGCCTACCCGATTCAGCGGGCGGCCGCGGCCATCTACACCGAGGAGGGCAAGCGCCAGACCGGCGCCCTGATCGACTTTTATCTGGCGAACGCGCGCCTGATCCGCGAGGCGATGACCGGCCTCGGCTTCACCTGCGTCGGCGGCGACAACGCGCCCTATATCTGGGTCAACACCGGCCGCGACTCGTGGGAATTCTTCGATTTGCTGCTGCAGCGGGCGCAGGTGGTGTGCACGCCGGGCGCCGGCTTCGGCAAGTGCGGCGAGGGCCACGTGCGGATCAGCGCGTTCAACTCGCGCGCCAACGTCGAGACCGCCCTCACTCGCATCGCCGCCGCGCTGCGCTGAGCCGGACGGGCGGGAGCCCGGATCACGCGGCCGTCCCCGGGCGGCCGCCGCGCCAACTACCGCGCCGCCGGAACCTGCCCCGCGATCTCGGCCGCCAAGCCCGCCACCGCGGCGCTCAGGCCCGCCGCCAGGCCGGCCTCGTCGCGTCCGTCCCACGTGAGCCCCGCCGCGCGGAACTCGCCGCCCACCGGCGCCGCGCCGCGCCGCGTGAGCTCCCAGGCGGCCCGGAATTCCACTCCACCGGCGCCCGCGCCCTCGGCCGCTAGCACCCGCACCACTAGCGCCGCCGCGTCCGCCTCACCCCCGCGGGGCGCCGGCGCGACGCCGAGCCGCCGCAGATTCTCACCCAGCACGCGAGCGAGGCCCTGCTCCAGCGGCTCACCCCAGCGGGCGGCCTCGCGGAGCGTCACCTCGTGGCCGCCCCGGCGCACCACCAGCGCGGGCTGGCGCAGGTAGGCCGGCACCTCGACCGGCCGCAGCGCAACCGTGCCGCGCGCCGGCGCGGCCTCCCCCGGTTCCGCCGCGAGCACGAAAAAGCGCGTCGGATCGGGCTTGGGCGCGGGGAGCAGGGAGCAGCCGGCCCCAGCGGCCCCGGCCACCAGCAGGGCAAGCAGCAGAAAAACGCGCGAGTTCATCGAGAAAGTCTCCTTCCGCTCACGGGCGGGGCCGCCCGGAAAGGAGGGCGTTGGGGTTGCGTTCCAGGTAATCGGCCAGCCGCGTGACCGCGGCCGCGGCCTCATTGAGGCGCCCGAGGGTCTCGCCGAGCTCCGTCCCCACCCCGGCGTTACCCGCGAAGAAGCGTCGTGTTTCCCCGGCGGCCTCGCCGAAGGCCTGCAGCGACCGGCGCGCCTCCGCCAGGGTCGCCGCCAACTCGCGGCCCGTTGGCTCCACCTGCGCGTCGAACCGCGCCACCGTGGCCCGCAACTCAGCGACCGCCGCGTCGAGGTTGGCGAGGGTGCGCCGCAACTCCGGCGAGGTCGCGAGCGCCTCCACCGCGACGCCGGTCGTGCGCCATTGGTCGACCAGCCCCTTCACGTCGATGCCGGCCACCTGCCGCCGCGTCTGGGCCACAAGCGCCTTCAACTCCTCGGCGAGGCCGACAAAATCCACCCGCTTCACCTTCGCGAGGATCTCGGAGGCGCTCGCCTGGAACGCCGAGATCGCCGAGGGCAGCGCCGGCACCACCACGTAACGCGGATCCCTCGCCGCCGGATCCGCCGGGAAGTCCGCCGGGTTCACGAGGTCGAGCTCCACGTAAAGCAGGCCCGTCGCCAGCCCGAGCACCCCGAGCTGCGCGCGCAGGCCGCGGTCCACCAGCCGCTGCAGCGCGCCAGACTGGCCGAGGTCCATCCCCGCGCCGTCCACGGGCGTCAACGCGTCCTTGTGGATCTCGCACACCACCGCGACCACCGAGCGGCCGGTCGCCGGCTCGTAGCGGAGGTTCAGGTCGACGACGCGCCCCACGCGCACGCCGCGGAGCTTCACCGGCGAGCCGAGGTCGAGGCCGTGGATGGACTCGTTGAAGAAGACCGTGAAGCGCGGCGGCTTGGACAGGAAGCTGATGCCGCCGAAGGAGACGAGCGACAGAAACAGCAACGCGAGCCCACCGATCACGAAGGCGCCGACGACGGCTGGACTGACCTTGGTCTTCACGCGGGGGGAAGCTGGGCGATCGGGCGGCGGAAGGACAGCCTGAACCGGCTAGGCCGGCGCCGTCCGGGTGAGGAACGCCCGCACCCGCGGATCCGGTGACTCCACCAGGGCGGCGGGCGCGCCCGCGGCGATGATCCCCTGCTCCTCCCGCGCCAGCATCACCGCGCGGTCGGCAAGGGCGAAGATCGAGGCCAGCTCGTGCGAAACCACCACGATGGTGGTGCCGAAGGTGTCGCGGACCTGCCGGATGAGGTCGTCGAGGCTGCGGGACGTCACGGGGTCCAGGCCCGCGGAGGGTTCGTCGAAGAACACGACCGCGGGGTCGAGGGCGAGGGCCCGCGCGAGCCCGGCGCGCTTGCGCATCCCGCCGCTGATCTCGGCCGGGTAGTAGTCCTCGAAGCCCTGGAGCCCGACCTGGGCCAGCTTGAGCGCGGCGAGTTCCCCGCGCTCGCGGCGGCTGAGCGGTGTGTACTCCTCGAGCGGCAGGGCGACGTTCTCGCGCAGGGTGAGCGACGACCACAGCGCCCCCCCTTGGAAGAGCACCCCGAACGTGCGCAGCAGCTCGCGCCGCCCGGCCGCGTCGGCCGCGGTGAAGGGCCGGCCGTGGAAACTCACGCGCCCGCGCCGCGGCTCGTGGAGCCCGATCAGGTGCCGCAGCAGGGTGCTCTTGCCGCAGCCGGAGCCGCCGATGACGAAGAAGATCTCCCCCGGTGCCACGGAGAAGGTGACGTCGCGGAGCACCAGTTTGCCCTCGTAGCCGCAGTCGAGCGTCTCCGCGGCGATCGCGGGGATCTCGCCGGGAGGCAGGCGGGCGGGGGCGTCCATCGGCGTCAGATCCCGAGCACGTTGAACAACACCGCGAACAGGGCGTCCGCGATCACCAGCAGCAGCAGGGCCGTCACCACCGCCGAGGTGGTGGCGCGGCCGACCCCGTCGGCACTGCGTTCGGCCTGCAGCCCGCGCAGGCACCCGGACAGCCCGACGATCAGCCCGAACGCGGCCGCCTTGATCACCCCGGAGGCGACATCCGAAAGGTCGATGATCGTCAGCATCTCCACCCAGAAGGCCGCCGGGGGGATCGCGAGCAGCGAGTAGGCGACCACCAGCCCGCCGAGGATGCCGAGCGCGTTCGCGTAGAGCGCCAGCACCGGCATCATCACGGCGAGCGCGAGCAGGCGCGGCAGGACGAGGAACTGCACCGGCGGGATGCCGAGGGTGGCGAGGGCGTCGATCTCCTCGTTTGCCTTCATATTGCCCAGCGTCGCGGCGTAGGCGGCGCCGGTGCGCCCCGCGAGGACGACCGCGGTCATCACCGCGCCCATCTCCCGCACCATCGAGAGGCCGACGAGGTCGGCGATCCAGATGTCCCCGCCGAACTGGCGGAGCACGATCGCGCCGGTGTAGGCGAGGGTCACCCCGACCAGGAAGCTGATGAGGCTGACGATCGGCAGGGCCATCGCGCCGCACTGCTGCATCTCGGCGGCGCAGTCCGCCCAGCGGAAACGCCGCGGGCTCCGCGCGAGGCGCCCCGCGCTCAGGGCGCATTCGCCCACGAAGTCGAGGATCGCCCGCGCCTGCACCCCGACCTCGCGCGTCGCCAGCCCCACCGCGGTCAGCAGGCTGTCGGCCCGGTCCTGTGGCGCGCCCCCGGCCTGCACGGCTTCCAATTGCGCGAGGAGGTCGCGCAGTCGCGGGGGCAAGGCCGCGTCGTCGCAGGGCACGCCGGCCGCGCGGCACGCCCGGCGGACGCCCGCGAGGAAGAACGGGAGCGAGCTGTCCCAGCGCCCGAGGTCGGCCGCGCGGAGCACCACTCCGGTCGCGCCGGCCGGCGGTCCCGGCCACGCGGGCGGGGCCGCGGTGATGCTCCAGCCGCCGCCCACCGTCACCACGCACACGCCCCGCTCCGCCTCGGTCCGCACGGCAGCGGCGGGGATGGCGGGGGCGTCCGGCATACCGGGAGTCCACCGGCGCCGGCCGCGCGCGCCAACTCCATTTTACAGGCGAGCGAGGTTTTGCCTCGTTTCCGCCCCGGGGGCCGGCACGCTCCCGCGACCGCGATGCCCCCTTACGACACCCTGCTGCTCGACCTGGACGGCACCTTGGTGGACGCGTTCACCACGATCCACCGCTCCTATTGCCACGTGCTGCCTCAACTCGGGCGGCCGGCCCCCACCTTGGCCCAGGTCCGGGCGGCGGTCGGGGGCGGGCTGGAGCGGGCGATGGGACACTTCCTGCCGCCGGAACTCGTGGCGGAGGGCGTGCGGCTCCACGTCGCCTACACCGACTCGATTTTGCTGGAGGACGTCCGCCTGCTCCCCGGCGCGCGGGAGCTGCTGGAGGCGCAACACGCGCGCGGGGTGGCGCTGGCGGCGTTCACCAACAAGCGCGGCGAGCACTCGCGGCGCATCTGCGCCCACCTCGGGGTGACGCCGTTCCTGCGCGGCGTGTTCGGCGCCGGCGACACGCCCTGGCTCAAGCCGCGGCCGGAGTTCGCGACCTACGTCCTCGGCACCCTCGGGGCGCGGGCCGACCGCACGCTGCTCATCGGGGACTCGCCCTTCGACATCGCGGCCGCCCACGCGGGCGGCTTCGCCTGCTGGGCGGTGTGCACCGGCACCCACGGCGCGGCGGAGCTCACCGCGGCCGGCGCGGACCGGGTCCTGCCCGGCCTGCGCGAGGTGCAGGCGGCCCTCGCCACCCCCTGAGCCAGGGGTAGTTTCGCCTTTTCCCCGCGCCGCGCCGGCTCATCCTCGCCCCCACCCCGCCAAATGAAGCTGACGCTCCTCGATTGGTCGATCATCCTCGTCTACCTCGCCGGCTGCCTCGCCGCCGGGCTGTGGATGCGGCGGTTCGTGCGCGGCGTGCAGGACTTCGCGGTGGCCGGGCGCGAGATGGACGTGAACCTCGGCATCGCCTCGCTGGCGGCGACGGAACTCGGGCTCGTCACGATCATGTACACGGCCCAGCTGGGCTACGAGAAGGGCTTCGCGGGGGCGGCGATCGGCGTGATCATGTGGCTGGTGATGTGGTTCGTGGGCCGCACCGGGTTCGTGATCGGCCCGCTGCGCGCCTCGGGGATCATGACCATCCCAGAACTGTTCGAACGGCGCTTCAGCCCGCGCGTCCGCTGGCTGGCCGGGCTGTTCGTGGTCCTCGGCGGCCTGCTCAACATGGGTATCTTCCTGCGCCTCGGGGGCGAGTTCCTCGTCCACGCCATCGGCCTGCCGCCGGGCGCACTCGAATGGACGATGACCGCGCTGCTCGGACTGGTGCTGCTCTACACGGCTCTCGGCGGGATGCTCTCCGTGCTGGTCACCGATTACCTGCAGTTCCTCGTGATGGGAGTGGGTATCGTGGTCACCTCGGTACTCGTGCTGGTGCAGATCGGCTGGACACCGCTCACCGCGGGACTCGAAGCGGCCTGGGGCGCTGGCCAGCTGAAGGGGCACCCGTACAACCCGGTCCACGAGTCCTCCTTCGGCTGGGGCTACCTGCTTTGGCAGTTTGTCTTCCAGCTCGCGGTGGTGACCACGTGGCAGACGCAGATCAGCCGCGTGCTCTCGGCCCGCAACGCGGACACCGCGCGGGCGATGTACCGGCGCACGGCGTTCTACTTCGTCGGCCGCTTCCTGCTCCCCGGGCTCTGGGGCGCGGCCGCCTGCGTGTGGTTCGCGGCGCAGGGCGGGCTGCCGGAGGGGCTGACGAGCCTGACCGCGATGCCGCACTTCCTCGGCGTGGTGCTGCCGGCCGGCCTGATCGGGCTCGTGGTGGCCGCGATGCTGGCGGCCGAGATGTCCACCGACAGCGGCTACATGCTGACCTGGGCGACCGTGATCTACAACGACCTCGTCGCCCCGTGCCTGAAGCGGCCGCTCTCCCCGCCCGCGCAGCTGCGCCTCACGCGCGCGCTGGTCGTGGCGATCGCCGTCTTCCTGCTGTTCTACGGGCTCTGGTATGAGCTGCCGGGCAACGCCTGGGACTACCTGGCCGTCACCGGCAACATCTACCTCGCCAGCGTCTTCACGCTACTCGTGGCCGGGCTCTACTGGCCGCGCGCCAACGCCACCGGTGCGGTCGCGGCGCTGGTGCTCGGGGCCGTGGGTCCCGTCGCCTTCCTCGTCCTCGGCCAGCGCCTAGCCATCGCGCCCGAGGTCGCCGGCGCCTCTTCCTTCACCCTCGCGGCCCTCGGGATGGTCGCGGGTTCCCTTCTGTCCCCCGCCCGACCCCTCCGCCAATGAACCCCGTCCTCGTCGCCATTTGGGGCCTCCTGCTGGCCGCGTCCCTCGCGTGGTACGGCTTCCTCGTGTTCCACGTCGGCTGGAAGGCCGGGCGCGAGATCCGCGACCTCACCGCGACCCTCGGAGCCGCGGATCGCCCGCCACCGGAGCGGCGCTGAGCGCGCGCCGGCCGCCGTCCCGCCGTGCCCTCCCCGCCCGCCACGCTCAGCGGCGTCATCGAGCGCATCGTCTTCCTCAACGAGGAGAACCACTACACGATCGCGGAGCTGCGCCCCGAGGCCGCCCCCGGCGCCGGCCGCGCCCGGCCCCCGCTGGTCACGGTCGTCGGCCCGCTCCCGGGGGTCGAGTGCGGGGAGACGCTCCACCTCACCGGCGAATGGGTCCGCCACGCCCAGCACGGGGACCAGTTCAAGGTCGCCACCTTCCGCAGCGAGCTGCCCTCCAGCGTCCACGGTATCCGCCGCTACCTCGGCAGCGGCCTCGTTCCCGGCATCGGCAAGGTCTACGCCAACAAGATCGTCGACGCCTTCGGCACCGACACACTCCGCGTCCTCAGCGAGGAATCCGCCCGCCTCCGCGACGTACCCGGCATCGGCCGCAAGCGCGCCACCGCCATCAAGGAGGCGTGGGACGCCAAGCGCACCGAGCGCGACCTGTACATCTTCCTCCAGACCTACGGGGTCACGCCCGCCCAGTGCGTGAAGCTGGTGCGGCAGTTCGGCGCGGACGCCCGGCGCGTCCTCTCGACCGAACCCTACCGCGCCGCCCGCGAGATCGAGGGGATCGGCTTCCGCACCGCCGACCGCATCGCGATCAACCTCGGCTTCGCCAACGACGCCCCGCCGCGCCTCGACGCCGGCATCCTCTACGCGCTCGAGACCCTGCAGGAGGAGGGCCACACCGCGTTCCGCGCCGCGGAACTCGCCGAGCACACGGCCGCGCTGCTCGAGACCCCCTCCGCCCGCGTCGCTGAGCGCATCGAGGCCCTCGTCGCCGCCCGCGCCCTCGTCCGCCACGACCCGCCCAGCGACTCCCCGCCCCTCCCCGGCTCCGGGATGATCCAGCTGCCCACCCACGACCGCGCCGAACAGCGCATCGCCGGCGCCATGACCCGGCTAACCCGCGTCCCCAGCGGACTCCCGCCCATCCGCCTCGACGCGGCGGTGACGTGGGCCGAGGAGCGCGCCGGGTTCACGTTCCACCCGCTCCAGCGCGACGCCGTCCGCACCGCCCTCGCGAGCAAGGTCTCCGTCCTGACCGGCGGCCCCGGCACCGGCAAGACCACCATCCTCCGCGCCCTAGTCGACATCCTCCGCGCCAAGAAGGCCCGCGTGCACCTCGCTGCCCCCACGGGCCGCGCCGCGCAGCGCCTCGCCGAGACCACCGGCGGCTTCGCCTCCACCCTTCACCGCCTCCTCCGCTTCGACGCGAGCCAAGGGGGCTTCGACGCCAACGAGCACAAGCCGCTCGCCACGGACTTCCTCGTGGTGGACGAGGCCTCGATGCTCGACTCGCGCCTCGCCGCCGCCCTCGTGGCCGCGGTCCCGTCCCGCGCCCACCTGCTGCTGGTGGGCGACACCGACCAGCTCCCCAGCGTGGGCGCCGGCAACGTGCTCAAGGACTTGATCGCCACGGGCGCGGTCCCCGTCACCCGCCTCGCCGTCATCTACCGCCAGCAGGGGCAGAGTCGCATCGTCACCACCGCTCACGCGATCAACGCGGGCGACCCCGCCCTGCCGCCCGCAGTTTCCTCGGTGGCCGAGATCCCAGTCTGGGCCGACCTAGCGTTCGTGACCGCCGCGGACCAGGAGGACTGCGTGCGCAAGGTGGTCGAGCTCTGCACCGAGTACGTGCCCCGGCACTGGGCTTGGTTCCGCCCCGCAGCGGACGTGCAGCTGCTCGCGCCGATGCACAAGGGCATCGCCGGCGTCGGTAACCTGAACCTCCGCCTGCAGGAGGCCCTCAACGGCAACGCCCGCGGCTTGCGCTTTCCCTCGGGCGAGTACCGGCCCGGCGACAAGGTGATCCAGCTGCGGAACAACTACGAGCAGGGGCTCTTCAACGGCGACATCGGCACCGTGGCCGCGATCGATGCGGAACACGGGGCCCTCGAGGCGGAGTTCGACGGGGAGCGGCACCGGTTCGAGCGCGGCGAGACCGGCGACCTCGCGCTCGCCTACGCGATCAGCATCCACAAGTCGCAGGGCAGCGAGTACCCGCTCGTGGTGGTGCCGCTGTTGAAGGCGCACTTCATGATGCTCCAGCGCAACCTGCTCTACACCGCGATCACCCGCGGCCGGAAAAAGGTCGTGCTCATCGGCGAACCCGCCGCCTACGCGATGGCAGTGCGCAACGCGGAATCGAAACAACGCGTCACCCACCTCCGCGAGAAGATCGCCGCTCTCCGCTCCGCGCCAACCACCTGACCTCGCCCGCCCCGACTGCCCCGAACCTTCTTCACCGCTGCACCACGACCTCCAGGATTTTGCGCAGGACGTGACCGCCGCCAGCCAGACCGGGCCCGTGCTGGTCGACTTTTGGGCCCCGTGGTGCGGGCCCTGCAAGATGCTCGGCCCCGTCCTCGAGAAACTCGCCGCCGAGGCCGCCGGACGCTGGCGACTCGTCAAGATCGACACCGAACGACACCCCAACCTCGCGGAACAATTCGGCATCCGCGGCATCCCGGACGTGCGCCTCTTCCACCACGGCGCCGTCGTGGCGCAGTTCTCCGGCGCCCTCCCCGAACCGCGCCTGCGTGACTGGCTCGCGCAACACCTTCCCACCCCGCGCCGCGAAGCGATGACCCGCGCTCGGACGCTCCTCCACGCGGGCGACGCCCCCGCCGCCGCCCGCCTTCTCCGGCCGCTCCAGGCCACCCTCCCCGCCGACGGCGAACTCGCCGCCCTCACCGCCCGCGCTGAGGCCTTCGTGGATCCCGCCGCCGCCCTCCGACTCGCCGACCCCGTGGCCGCGGGCTCCGCCTGGGCGGAGGACGCCGACCTCGCCCGCACTCTCGCCACCGCGTTCCTCCGTCCCGGCCAGAGTCCCGGGCTCCCCGGCGGTCAGCTCGGCCTGCGCTACCGCGAGGCGCTCACCCGCCTGCAGGCCGGGGATTTCGTCCCAGGCCTTACCGCGCTCCTCGGCGTGCTGGAGGAACAACCAGCCTTCGACGACCAACGCGCGCGCGGCCTCTGCCTCGCGGTATTCCGCCACCTCGGGATGCGCCACCCGGTCACCGAGCAGTTCTTCCGCGCCTACACGATGGCGGTGAACGTCTGACGCGCCCCGCCGATGACCTACGACGCCAGCTTCTGGGACCGACGCTACGGCGCGATCGACTATTGCTACGGCACGGAGCCGAACGCCTTCGTCGCCGCATGCTCCGTGCACCTCCCGCCCGGGCCCGTCCTGTGCCTCGGCGAGGGTGAGGGCCGCAACGCGGTTTTCCTCGCCCGGCGCGGCCACGCCGTCACCGCGGTCGACCAATCGGCCGTGGGCCTCGCCAAGGCCCGCCAACTCGCGGCGCGGCACGGGGTGGTCCTGACGACCGTCACGGCCGACCTCGGCGCCTTCGCGATCACGCCGGGAGCGTGGGCGGGCATCGTCGCCACGTTTGTTCATCTGCCCCCCGCCCTGCGCGCCCGCGTGCACCGGGCGGCGGCCGCGGGACTCCGACCCGGCGGGGGATTTATTTTGGAAGCGTACCATCCCGACCAGGTCCACCACCGGACCGGGGGACCGGTGGACGCGCCGGAGCTGCTGATGACGCTCGAGGACCTGCGCGCGGACTGCGCCGGGCTCGACCTGCTGGTCGCGCAGCAGCGGGAGACGGACCTCGACGAGGGCCCTTCGCACCAGGGGCGCAGCGCCGTGGTGCAGGTATTTGCCCGCCGCCCGGGTTGAGCCGGCCCGGGCCCGCCCCGTTCACGGCGGAGCGGCCACCCGCCCGGTCATCGGCACGAAGCGCACCGGGAGCACCGCGCGCAGCACCAAGGTCCCGTCGGCACCCTTTTCCAGCAGGCGCAGCTCCTGTTCACGGCCCGCAGGTCCCACGGGGATGCACAGCCGCCCACCGGGCTTGAACTGTTCCCGCAACGCCGGCGGCACCCGCTCCGGCGCGCAGGTCACGATGATCGCGTCGAACGGCGCGGCCTCCGGCCAACCCGCATAACCGTCCCCCGCCCGCACCGCGACCTTCGCGTATCCCAGCGCGGCCAGCCGCGCCGCCGCCTCGCAGGCCAGCGGGGCGACGATCTCCACCGTGTAGACCTCGCGCACGATCTCCGCCAGGATCGCCGCCTGGTACCCTGAGCCGGTGCCGACCTCCAGCACCCGCGCGTCCGGCGACAACGCGAGGAACTGGGTCATCAGGCCCACCAGCGAAGGCTGGGAGATCGTCTGGCCGTGGCCGATGGGCAGAGAATGGTCGGCGTAGGCCTGCGCGTGGAAACGTTCCGGCACGAAAAGGTGCCGGGGCACACGCCGGAGGGCCGACCGCACCGCCGGATCGGTCGCGCCGGCAGCCGCAACCGCCGTAGTGACCAGGTTTTCGCGGGCGGCCCGGAACGGGTCGGGCCCGTCCGCCACCGCGGCGCCGCCGGTTTCGGCGGCCGCCAGCGCCAACCAAGGAAAAAACGGCCACATCGGGAAACCGGCCTTTCCGCCGGTACCCCAGTCTAGGCCGGCAAGCCGCCCGGCGCAACCGGGCCGCGGCTCACCACACGAGCAGGCCGCCGGCGAAGGTCAGGCCGGCGCCGACACTGCAGAAGATGATCCGGTCGCCCGGGGAAAAGATCCCCTCCTCGGCCGCCCAGCCCAAGGCCATCGAAACGCTGGCCGCACTGGTGTTGCCGTACTTGGAGATGGTCACGACAAAGCGGTCGTAGGGAATGCCCACCCGCTTGCTCACCGCGGTCAGGATGCGCGCGTTCGCCTGGTGGGGCACCACCCAGGCAATGTCCTCGGGCCGCAGGTTCTCTCGGGCTAGGGTCTGCTCGATCTGCTCGGAAAACCCGATCACCGCGTGTTTGAACACGGAGGTGCCGTTCATCTGCAGGTAAAAGTGCTCTTTGTCGCACCCCTCCGCCCCGGGCCACGGCATCCGGGCCCCGCCGCCGGGACGCTGGATCGACTCAAACTGGTCCGCATCGCCGCTCAGGCCCATCCGGTGGAGGCGATGCCCGCCGGCGCCCGCGGTCAGGACCGCCGCCCCGGCGCCATCCCCAAACAGGAAAGCGGTCTCGTGGTCCTGGGGATTGGTGATGCGCGAAAGCAGTTCGGCCGTGACCACCACGAGGTTCCGGGCCGTGCCAGCCACAATGAACGAGCGGCCAACCTCCAGCGCGTACAACCAGCCGGAACAGGCGGCGTTCACATCGAAGGCCAGCGCCCGCGGCACCCCGAGACGGCGGGCCAACGCGCTCGCGGCGGACGGCACCGGCTGATCGGGGATGATGGTGGCCATAATGATCCCATCGATCGCGGAAACGGGCATCCCGGCCTGCTCCAAGGCGTGCTGGACGGCGATGACCGCCAGCTCGGTCGCGGTCTCATCCTCGGCCGCGTGCCGGCGCTCCCGGATGCCCGTCAGGCGGATCATCTCCTCCTCCGTCCGGTGCGGAAAGGCCTTCAGGATCTCACTGTTCGGTCGGATGTTGGCCGGGGCGGCGTGGCCGACGCCGGCGATGCAGACCGTCTCGGAATGAATGCTCAAGCGGCGCGAGGGAAACCCCTCCTCCGGGCAACGTCGACTCAAGATTTCCGCGCCGCCAGGTACCGCGCGACGTCGTCGCCGGACACCCGCCCGCCCGGCCCCGTCGCCTCCATGCCCGTCAGCGTGGCCGGATCCAATCCCGCCTCCTGCGCCAACTTGGTCGCCCGGGGGGTCCAGATGAGGGCCGCCGCGGCCGCGGGCGCGGGGGATGGCGCCGGGGCCGGAGCCGGGGCCGCGCCGGCTGCCAGGTGCCGCAGGGACTCGTCCTCGGTCTCCAGGCGCAGGAACGGGGAACCGGAGGGTCGGACATCCCCGGCAGCCACCAAAATCGCCCGCAACACGCCATCCGCCGGCGATTCGAAGTCGAAGACCGACTTGTCGCTCTCCAGCTCCGCGAGCTTCTGGCCCTTGCGGACGGTCTCGCCCGGCTGGGCCTTCAGGGAGATGACGGTGAGTTCGTTCACCGTCGCGCCCATCGCGGGCAGGGTGACTTCGATGAGGAAGGAGGCCATCAGGGTTTTGCCGCGGAGTGTGGAACCGGCCCGCGGAGGGTCAAGCGGCGCGGCTCAGCCGCGGACCGCGCGCCAGACGGCCAAACCGCGGGCTATAACCGCGGGCAACTCCGCGAGCGGCACCATATTGGGTCCATCGCTGAGGGCGCGGTCGGGATCGGGATGCGTCTCGATGAACAGCCCGTCGGCGCCAGCCGCCAGGGCGGCGCGGGCCAGGGGCGGCACGAATTCGCGCTGCCCGCTGCTGCGGCCACCCCCGGCGCCGGGCAACTGGACCGCGTGGGTCGCATCGAAGATCACCGGCCGCCCGTGGCGCGCGAGCTGCGGGAAGGCCCGCATATCCACCACCAGGTTATGGTACCCAAAGGTCGTGCCCCGCTCGGTCTGCCAGACCTCGCTGGCCCCGCCACCGCGCAGCTTGGCGGTCACGTGCGCCATATCCTCCGGGGCGAGGAACTGGCCTTTCTTGACGTTCACCGTGCGCCCGGTCGCGGCCGCCGCGAGGAGCAGGTCGGTCTGCCGGCACAGGAACGCAGGAATCTGCAGCACGTCACAGACCTCGGCCACGGGCGCCACCTGGGCCGCGTCGTGCACATCGGTGAGGACCGGCAGGCCGAACTCGCGGCGGACGGCAGCCAGCTGCGCCAAACCCTCGGCGAGCCCGGGCCCGCGGGCGCCAGCGAGGGAGGTGCGGTTGGCTTTGTCGAAGGAGCCCTTGAAGACGAGTTGCAGCTCCGGATGCGCGGCCCCCAGCGCGGCCAAGGCGGCGGCCACCGGACGGCAGACCGCATCGCCCTCGAGCGCGCAGGGCCCGGCGATGAGCAGCAGGCGGGCGGGATCGAAGCGCACGGGGTTACTTCCGGCGCCGGGCGCTGCCGCCGCGGTGATGCCGCAGGGCCGCCTTGATAAAGGCCGCGAACAACGGGTGCGCCTGGTTCGGCTTGGACTGGAACTCCGGGTGCGCCTGCGTGCCGACGAACCACGGGTGGCCCCGCAGCTCGATCACCTCCACCAAGTTGCGCCGGGGATTGATGCCGCTCACCACCATCCCGGCCCGCTGCAGCTGGCCGACGTAGGCATTGTTGACCTCGTAACGGTGCCGGTGGCGCTCCCGCACGCTGTCCATCCCGTAGGCGCGATGGGCCAAGGTTCCCGGGGTCAGGGCACACTCGTAGCTGCCGAGCCGCATCGTCGCCCCCTTGTCGATGATCTGCTTCTGCTCCTCCATCATGTTGATCACCGGATGCGGAGCCTTCGGGTCAAACTCGGTGCTGTTGGCGCCCTTCAACTTGAGCACGTTGCGGGCGAACTCGATCACCGCGATCTGCAGGCCCAGGCACAGGCCGTAATATGGCACCCCGTGCTCACGCGCGTACCGCGCCGCCGCGATCTTGCCCTCGGTCCCGCGGTCGCCAAACCCGCCCGGCACCAGAATCCCGTCCAGGCCCCGCAACAGCGCCAGGCCGTTCTTCCGCTCCAGCTCCTCCGCGTCGATCCGCCGGATGTTGACCTTGCAGTTGTTCGCGATGCCCGCGTGCGTCACCGACTCGTAGACCGACTTGTAGGCGTCCTGCAGCTCGATGTACTTGCCAACCACGCCGATGGTCACCTCGTGGCGCGGGTTCAGGAGGCGGCGGACGATCTGCTCCCAAATGTTCTTGGTCGCCGGCGGATACGGCAGGCCGAGCAGGTCGAGCACCAGCTGATCCAGCCCCTCGCGCTGGAGGGCCAGCGGGAGCTCGTAAATCGAATGCGCCACGTCGCGGCACTCGATCACCGCCTTCACGGGGACATTGCAGAACAGCGATAGCTTGTCGCGCAGGTCGTGGTCCAGCGGATGGTCCGTCCGGCAGACGAGCACGTGCGGCTGGATGCCAATCTCGCGCAGCTTCGCCACGGATTGCTGCGTGGGCTTTGATTTCAGCTCCCCGGCCGCATGCAGGTAAGGCACGAGAGTGACGTGCAGGAAGGCCACATCCTTGGGCCCCACCTCCAGGGCGAACTGGCGCATCGCCTCCAAGAACGGCAGGCCCTCGATGTCGCCCGTGGTCCCGCCGATCTCCGTGATCAGCACGTCCGCGTCCTTCCCGCCCGCGTAGATGCGCTCCTTGATCTCGTTGGTGACGTGCGGGATCACCTGCACGGTCTTGCCCAAATAATCGCCGCGCCGCTCCTTCTGGATCACCGCCTCGTACACCTGGCCCGAGGAGAGGCTGTTGAGGCGGGAGAGCTTGCCGCTGGTGAACCGCTCGTAATGCCCGAGGTCGAGGTCCGTCTCCGCGCCATCCTCCAGGACGTAGACCTCCCCGTGCTGGAAAGGGCTCATCGTGCCCGGATCGACGTTCAGGTAGGGGTCGAACTTCTGGATCCGCACCACCAGACCGCGCAGCTCCAGCAGCGCGCCCAGCGCCGCCGCGGTCAGCCCCTTGCCCAGGGATGAGACCACCCCGCCCGTCACGAAAATGTATTTCACGGGGGCGGAAGGTGAGGGCCACCATCCAGCGCGCGCAAGCCAAAGCTCGGCGCCCCGGCCTCCGCCCGCCTCAACCGACCAGCTCCCAGACCGCCCAGGCCAGCCCGCCCAGCAACACCAGCACCAAGAGCAGGCCCAACGCCCACTTCAGCACCTTCATCGCCACCCAAAGCCCCGCCGTCAGCACCAGCGTCCCCACCGCGATCAGCGCCCAGCGCGGCCAGCCGCTGAGGTCGATCCCAAGGACGTGGACGGAGGCTTCGGCGGCAGTCACCCCGCCACCCAGCGCGCCGCGGGCGGCGACGCCAAGAAAAATCATTTGCGACGCCGCCGCCCCGCGGGCCTCCTTGGCCGGTGCAGTCCAAACCCCAGCTCCTCGCGTGGCTCACCTGTGACGCGGTCCACATCGACCCCGGCTCGGGCAAACACACGATCCTGGGGATCTTCTCCAACATCCAGGCGCGACAATTTCCGGTCACCCACCCCTATATGGTGTGGTTTCTCACCCTCACCGACTGCGCCCCCGGACCCCACCACTTGCGCATCTCGATGGGCCTCGAGGCGACCCGGCTGGATCCGCTCCTAGAACGCGACTTCGAGTCCCAGAGCCCCCTCCACCGGATCAACCTCATCAACGAGATCCGCCACCTGTCCTTCCCTGATCCCGGTGAATACTCCCTGCTGGTCGAGGTGGACGATGAACCCCTCCTCGCCACCAGCCTGACCGTCACCGGCTGACGCCTTTCCTATGTCCTCCTTCGATCTCATCGGCGTCGGCTCCCCCATCATGGACCTGCTCGCGCAGGTCCCCGACGACTTTCTTCACCGCCACGTCGCGGGCAAGAAGGGCGGGATGGTGCTGGTTGATGATCAGGAAATGGGCCGCATCGTCGGCCTCCTTGGCCAGCCGCCCGCGCGGACGACCGGCGGCTCCGCGGCCAACGCGACCTTCAACGCCGCCCGCCTCGGCCTGCGCGCGACCTTCCTCGGCAAACTCGGCCACGATGAGCTGGGCGACGCCTACCACGGGCGCTTCGCCGCCGCCGGCGTGGACACCAGCCGCTTCAAGCGCGGCGCCCACCCCAACGCCCGCTGCCTCGCCCTCGTCACCCCCGACGCCCAGCGCACGATGCGCACCTTCCTCGGGGCCGCGATG
>Ga0194130_10002065_pt1 | contig 30122 bp, 23 predicted proteins | sample TA2KigsurfametaG_FD_160084 | JGI IMG/M metagenome (GOLD analysis project Ga0194130, IMG submission 160084) | Freshwater microbial communities from Lake Tanganyika, Tanzania - TA2015050 Kigoma 12 surface | ecosystem: Environmental > Aquatic > Freshwater > Lake | place: Tanzania: Lake Tanganyika...
TATTCATGCTCGAAGGCTTTCAATCGCCACTTTTAATCGGTAATACATTTTTTTTATGAGAATACCAATTGCATTTTCCATCGCTACTGTGAGCTCTGTTTCATTATCCGGTTTCAGTTTGAACATGTGAAGTACTTGGATTGTTGTTACTTGTGGCGATTCTACGTCATTGAAAATGTACTTTTGAATATAAAGTGGATACTCTAAAAGTTTGTATTTCTGTTGAACAAGAGTGGGATGACCTTCATAGGGAACACTTTTACTTGTAAAAATGATTTCAGTTGTTCCATTTGCTGCATATCGTTTTGAAATCTTTGTATTGACATACATGTATGTCTTGAAACCGCCTAAATCACCGCCGATGTCTTTGAATCGATAAAGAATAAAGTGTTCGGTTGAATCGGTTGGATGTGGTTGAATTTCAATGATATCAATGATGTCTTTGTTCACTTCATGAAGTAATTTGTGTAAATTCACATTGATCAATGAAACAATATTAAAATTTGGGTTGGTGTATTTGTATTCCAGTGTGAAGAGTTTCATTTCCAGATTTTTTCCAAGTCTCATATCATTTTGGGTGCATATTGGTTTGAATTGATTTGATGTTGACATTATATCACGACTATCGTTTGGTATATGTAGTAGTGACATAATGTTTATATTCATTTAAAGGTCCATGCTCACAGTATTCTTCTCTGACCTTGGACGTCTCTTTGATTTATGAGGCGTCGAATCTTGTGGAATATCGCCTAAACTTGATACGTTGATTACTGTGGGTTCAAGTGAAATATCATCACCACCACCCAATGAACCCGTCATTCCAGACAGTATGTTTTGGAGTGTCGAGTTTTCGGATTGAGCGGGGATTGCCTGGTTACCACTGCCACTACCAGATGATGGTTGAATATTAATTGTTTTGGTCTTAAGACGGGACATCATATCCGAAACATCCGTTGTTGGGCCACGCATTTCAGGTCGACGAGATTTTTGTTCGGACTGCTGTGACTGCATTGACATTGGTGTAGGCATGGCGGTTGCCCCTGGTCGAACTGGTGGAGGAGGAGCAACTGGTCCCTTTGTTGCAATAGGAGGAGGTGGTGGGCGTTGTTGTACATAAGGAGGCGGGTCGTTGTTTCGACCCATGCTACCATTTCCACCGATAATATCGCTCATGAAGTTACTGAATCCAGATCCTCTGCCGCCGCCACCGCCGCCTCCACCACCACCGCCCGCTGCTCCACCCATATTATTTGACATCGATGAAACGGCGGCTTGTGTGAACTGCTGCATGAGTTCGGGGTTCTGGCGCATAATGTCGTCCATACCAGGAAGCGCTGACTTGAACATCGTGTTTGTCATGTGAAGCATAATTGCGCTTCCGCCCAACTGGAAGAGGAGCTTCAACTCCGGCGACATCTTTGCCTTTGATTTGTATTTCTCATGAAGTTCGCCAAAAATCTCATCATACTCAGTGAGGTTCTCGTTCACTTGTTCAGACCATCCATCCAATTTCAGGTCAAATGGGTCAAACTTATTGTTCAAGAACTCAAGACCAGTAATACATGCGAGAAGCATCTTTCCCTGGAATTTCACGCTATTTTGCCGCTCACGCTCTTCCATTTGAGTATCATATTCACCCTTCATTTCGGCATACGATGAGTCCATGGAGTACCGTTTGGTTAGTTGAACTCCCTTCTGTTCGAGTTCCTCCAACTTACGAAGAAGCTTGAACTTCTCTTTCAACATGTCCTCTTTTGAGAGCTGGGGTGTGGGGTCAACATTGGCATCCGGATCCATTGGAATATTATTGAATTTGCCGTATCCATCCCAGGTACGATTATCACCATCGGTATTTGAGGTCGACTGGCCTAAATGAATTCCACCGTCATTTCCTCCTCCGCTAGGATTATCTCCGTCGGACTTTGTCAGGTTAAAGATTCCGCTTAAAAAGCCGCCGCCGCTGCTACTTCCACCGCCGCTGCCCCCACCCCCGCCGGCGCTTTCACCATCACCACGTCTGGGTACATTGCTGAGATCATTCAGTTCATTTTCAAGTGCAGTGAGTTCGCTTAAATCGATATCGCCTCCTCCACCACCACTGTTTTTTTTATCGCTGTCTTTAAATTTATTATTCATGAGTAACTCAATGCCTCCACCGAAGCTTCCACTTCCACCGCTGCCACCGCTACTGCTACCACCAGACTTACTACTACCAAATGTAAATGTCGGCATCGTATCCAATGCACCTAAATCAATTTCTTCCGCCATCGTATTTTATGATATGGAGTATAATACAACTACGAAAACAATCTTTATACTGAAATTGTATGAATAAAAGATATACTTTTATATTTCATTCATACCGCATTATGTTTTGCGTAAATAATTGCAACTACCCATAAAATGAATGCAATGCAAAATACTTGTTCTTTATATTTAGATAGAACAACTACACTACTTGCAAGAGAATATCCACACAGATTCGCAATAATATCTGTTACTTTGTTTCCGATACCTTCGTTCCAATATTTTTCAGGAATAATCCAGTATTGTTGTAATAATGGATACATGGTTGAATGTTTAACCGTATACCCTTCAATTATTTCCCATAAGAACGACAACGTCACTGCGATACCGTACCGGTTTGGATATAAAATACCAATCATAAACCATAATATGAAATGGACGAATGTAAATATATTGATATATTGTAGGTTTTTCATTATATATTATGTTGTTACATATTATCATTGTCATCGTATTACCATTATCGTTATGATTTACAGTCAGTAACACTCGATGTAGTCGTTCTCAATAGATGAACCCGCCATAATCCTTGTAAAAAACAATCCGCCAAGTCGTCCTTCTTTTTGTGATTTTCGAAGACGGGCATCCATTTTGTGTAGTCGGAATTACGTTTTCGAGAGATTTCGCCGAGAGAACGACAAACTGCGATGCCTGATTTCTTGCGATCGGCGTAGGTAGATGCGTCGACGTTCACAGTATCATCCGTTGTGAGATCTAGACTCGCGTTTGCATCTGTAAAGAGCTTGAGTTTACATGACGCCGAAATAAATTCGATGATTGGAATGTGTTTCATAATAAAATACTGGGTAATCATACCTTGAAGTGTTTTCATGCGTGAGGCAAGTGTACTGATTTGATTTTCAATGATCATCATATCGATTGATGCACCACCCGGTGATTCACCTCCAGGCAATGTCCCCGAAGGGGCATATAATATCGCGTCAAGATGTTTCATCATATTACGTCCGTATGTAATCAGGTCTAAATCATGTGCGTATGTATAGTTCACCTTCTTCGGTTTCGCGGGTGGTGCATTTCCTGCGATATAACTCGAATACTTACTTTCATCAAAAGGTTCCAGGTAATCTCTCGACAACGTCATCGTGATTTCTTGAATAAGGTCGGCTTTACGAAGTTTAAGATTCATTGGTGCTTCTGTGCCACCGCTCATGCTTGGATTCATTTGCGTCGAGAGATTTGCCTTAATATCCATAAGTTCTCCCAATTTCTTCTTCGAGAGAATCTCGGGTTTACGTTTGATGGGTAAAATCTCTCGAGATGGCGTTTTATATTTGGATCTTTCTGCACATTTGGAACAGTATAATAATCCAGTTGTTGATCCCGTGGATGACGGTTGAATATACATCCACTTTGCCAACTTTCCATCATTCATACATGTTCGTTTGGGCTCGGGAGGATCAGAATTACCAGAATCCGAGAGATTGGGCTCAAACCGAAGATCAATGACGTCCCATCTCTCGATTTTGATTTGGTGTATGAGTTCAGATGGCGCCTGTGGCGCTTGTGATGATGATGGTGGCGTGTCTGCATTATCTGGTATTTGAAACAAGCAGTATGCAAGATTCTTCATACCAACATCAAAGCTAATGATTCGCATTGTGTTTGTGTCGTGTGTTTGTGTGTGTGTTTGTAATGATTGAATATAACAATGATTACAAAGTAGGGTTTATATAACTTACTGTTTTGGGTTTTGTTGTTGTTGAAGCTGCTGACGCTGAAATTCGAGCACTTGTTCTTGTGTGATTTCCGGTGCAACCATTCGTGCTTGTAATGCTTCTCTCGAGAGATAAGTTTCCTTCAAGTCACTCTGAACATAACCAAACGGTTCTCTCGAATCCATGACAGATGCGTACATGAATGGCACGTTTCGTTGATTTTCTTGTTCGTATGCGCTTACTTCAAATGAACCATGCCCATATACATTGACAGCGTCAATCCGGTTGAGATTCATGATCTGTTCAGCGTTTGTTGTTAAATATCTGCGGTAGTCCCAGTTCGTGTTGATGTTTTCAGCACGACGAATCGATTCATTGACAGCATTTCCAGGCTGCCATCCAGCAAAATTGCGACCATCGTTCATCAATGGTGGGAAATCAAAGTAGACATTATGACTCGCACTAAAATTCTTGGCCCAGTGAGGTTGTGAATATGACATTCTTCGAGGGTATTATGTATAACATTAGAATAAAATAATGTGGCATTATACCTGTGCAGTTTGTAATGCATAAACTAGTTCTGCTTTCTTGAGTTTCTGAATTTCGGGATGTTTTTCTGGATTGTTTTTGTATTTCTCCTTAAGCAATTGGCGTAGTTCTGGAACCGACATGCTTGAATATGACGTCGGGGGCGCCGGGGCCGGAGCGGAGGCAGGGGCAGGGGGCGTAACCTGTGCCGGTTCAACAGTAGTTTCACTTTCTACTTCAGAAACAATAACAGTATGTTCCACGATCTCATTTTCACTCGGTGGTTTTATAACCGATTCTTGCATCGCACCTAAATCCACTGTAACCAATTTTATCTCTGACGCGGATATAGACGACGGTTTAATTTCACGTGTCACTTCCTCGTTTACAATGGTTTCAGTTCCGTCATTCATGATAACATCTGGATTCTCTGGATGAATTATATCGTCATCGTCACTGTTGTCACTCTCGTCGTCGCCACGGCTGTCATCGTCGTCACTGGAGCTGTCATCGCTGGTACTGCCGTCATCATCGCTACTGTCGCTACTTTCACTTGTATCGCCAGCGTCACCACTTTCACTTTCCGTTGTATTTTCACTATCCGACGAAATCTCAATCAAGTTACTCTTCTTATTTTGGAAAAAAGCAGCAGTATCCAAATGAATCACATGAGGCTGATGATACGACGATGATGATGCCGGCTTTTGCTCATTCATTTCACGCTCTTCATTTTCAAGATCATTTGCATATTCGAGTATAATACTTCCTTGAGGTGGTCCTTGCATGTTTCCACCATTTGAAGAAGCAAGCTTGTATAATCGATGTAGATCGGTCGATGATTCTTCTATAAACTGTTGTAAAATGAGCGCCTGTTCCTTTTGCGACTGTTCCAATACATTCAAACGGACTTTCATATACTGAAATGCGGCATATACCAAAAGTGAACAAACGGCTAAACTAATAACAATGGTCAATAGATTCAATTCACTCATGTATGTATTTTTACTTTTATAATACCAGCGGTATTTTATATTCTATAAATAAACGGATTTATATGGATTATTTACAAATGACGCATTTTATTCATTCATTTATTTATTGAATATGATAGACATAAAAAAAACATCACGAATCACTACCATTTTAAACATATAACATTGTCATAATTTTACCTTTCTGACCTTACCCAGATATAGTCTTCCATCGCGTTCAATTTCAGTTATCCTCGTCGGTTTCTGTGTCAGAACCAGTGTTTGGTGCGGCAACAACACCTGTAATTTGGGTAATGATGTGGTCGAATGACTGAGTCGGCTCGAATGCTTCAACGACTGTACGGGTTTTTGCATTGAATGCGCTGATAGTTGCGCAACGACGGTCGCCATCGTTTAGACTTTTGAAGAGCTCCTTGATGAAGGTGTCCTCGTGTTCATGTTGTGCCTTGATGAAGCTCATCCACATCACATCACGAGTATTGCCTGAGTGTTCAATCCAGTCATGTAGAATCATTCCGAGCGTAGAAGGGACTTTGTTGAATATCCCACGTGAAAGTTTGACCGCGTTGGGGATTGCTCGTTCGATGATACTGAAATACTTTCTCAGAAAACGGCTCACTTCTTCGACGTTTTCGGGTGTAACGTCAGTTCGAACCATACGTCCGCCGTTCAAAGCGTATGATGTTGTGATGAAATGTGAGTCGCGGTGAATGATCGACATCAGGATTGCCACCATTTCTTTCAATCCTGTGAACTTTTTTCCACCGCCGATGTCAGCCCAACAGTATTTCTTCAATTGAAGTCCAAACTCCGGTGAAGTTTTCAACATTTCAACAAGTTGCATTACCGGCGTACTTAAACGCGCGTGGTACTTGTCGTTGTCAGTGAGTGGTTTGCCGCTGTTTAGTCGCTCAAACATGTCAGCAATGATTTCATCAAATTCGCGGTCAGTAGTACCATCCGCTTTTTCGATGAGTTCCCAGCTGATCTGATAGTTCCTGAAACGTGCGCGCTCGTCCTCGGTAATGTCTCTGTAGTAGCGTCCATCTTTTGTTGGAAACTTGTTGTTAGCGAACTCGTGAAGAGCAGTCAATCTGGTCTGTCCATCTTGAATGTTGAAGTATTGCTGAACGATTCCTCCCACTGAAATTTCCACATGGGAGGTAGCGATGATCGATCCGAGCGGGTAGTCCTGTAAAATTGTGTCAATCAATTTCTGTTTGACCTCCTCGGGCCATGATGGAAATCTTTGATGAGCTGGAATTCGATAACGCTTGGTGGTGCCAAGGTTGCGTGATTCTTCTGGATCGAAGAACTCGATGATTGTATGTACCGCCTTTGAAGAACGGTCACGACTGACTTTGCGACGAAACTGGTTCATTGATTGCATTGCTTGATTCTCTCTATGTTGGAAACACTGATGTATGAAGAATCTAAAAGAAATCATTTCAATTTTTTTTGAAATCCATGTAAAATGCAATATCATGATAAAAGTTAAAAAATTGAATTTTTAAATTATATTTTCTCATAAAAGTCCCCCGTTCCGACCATGAAATTTCGTTTGAAAACAGACTTTTCAGCCAAAAATATTCCGTTCAAAACTTCGTTTTTTTCATAAAAGTCCCGGTTTGGACCATAGGATTTCATTCGAAAAGAGACTTTTCAGCCGAAAATATTTCGTTTAAAATTGGAATATTTTTCATGGAAACCATGATTTATCCACCTAATCCGTACATACCCCCAAAATTGGACATTTTTGGACATTGCGTAAAATGTTGCCATTTACGCAACATGTACGCAACATGTCCCAAAAATGTCCAAAACGGGGGTTGGCCAAAATACTTTTGAAACACGAAAAATGCATGATTTGTGACTGACCAGTCACAATTTTTTTCGATCGGATGAAAAATTTGTGACTGTAATTTTTTGGGACGTCCCGGCGCGTCCATCCCCCGAGGTTATAATATTGGACATTTTTATAGACGCCCCAATTTAGGCAACATTTTACGCAAACCTTACGCAAGACTGAAAACGCACAAAATGTACCATTGCGATACATGTGACATCAGTACCAATAACAAATATGATTTCAATCGACATCTTTTATCGCCAAAGCATCAACGGTTATGTTCTGAGAACGTCAAGTGTAAAAACTACTTTCACAGTCTCATTTCGGGCGATTCCAGCGTTTCTGGCGGATCGGAGGCGAAAAGCATCCCCCCAAAACCGACTTCAAAAAAATCCGATGTGTCGACCCCCCAAAAAACACCCATCAAAGATATCGTCCAAATCGACCTCCACAACGAAGACGCTGAAAACAACGTAATTTACCTTCCATCGTCGGTGGATGGATCTGGTCACGTGACCGGTGGTGGATCTGGTCACGTGACCTGCGACTCCGATGAAGAAAGTCACGTGACCGGTCACGTGACCAACCCTACCCCCCCCCCCGCCCCCGCCTACGCATGTAAATACTGCAAACGCCCTTATATCAACCGAACTGGTCTTTGGCGACATAATAAGAAATATGGGTCGTCATGTATTGTGAAAATGATGGAATCGTCGAAGCTTGAGAACGCGGAAGAACTGAAGAATATGATAAATACGATGATCGATATGAACCAAGAATTCAAGACGCAGATACTTGATCTCTATAAGGCGAATGCGACTGCTGCGGCGGCGGCGGCTGCAGCGGCTGCGGCGGTTAGTTCGAGTGCTTTAACAAACCCATCCACTGTTATCAATAATAATAACATGACGAACTGTTATAACCAAACATTCAACCTGCAGTTCTTCTTAAATGAACAATGCAAGGATGCGATGAATATGAAGGATTTTGTGAACTCGATCCAATTGAACACGGATGATCTTGAAAGTGTTGGAAAGTTGGGGTATGTGGAAGGAATGTCGAATATTTTGATTAACAACCTGAATAAAACCGAACTACATAAACGCCCGGTTCATTGTAGCGATATCAAACGGGAGACATTGTATGTAAAAGACGAGGACAAATGGGAACGCGATGGGCCAGATCATGCGAAAATGACGAACGCGGTACTTGCGGTCGAACATAAGAACGTGCGATTGATGGGAGAATGGGCGGCACAACATCCGCGGTGTATGGATAGTAATTCAAATGATAATGTGAAGTATTTCAAATTATCCAAAACGATAACGGATGGAGCTCAAGACGGGAATATATCCAAGGTGATTAAACGGGTGGCGAAGAATGTCGTGATTGACAAGAATGCGGTAGTGTCTGGAAATGAAAATACAGCATAAACGTAACGTACATTTATGATGTATGAATGATGAGTGAAACAAACGAAGTCGTCGCGCTTTTTGCAAATTTTATCAACTATTTAAATGCGTCGTATTATGAAGCCCAGTTCACGCAAAAACACGAGGAAGCCCGCGCAAGTATTCATGCGATCTATGACGAAGTTTCAAAGACACCCAGCGCGCCTCCAACAAAAGAACAGTGCATTTCATTTTATAATGATGTCCGTATTCTTGGGAATGTAACATTTACAGAAGATCCGGATTATTTCACGTATAAACGTTTACTGCGGAAGTATATTGCGTCTACTGAATAAGGAATTCTTACCCTTGTATAATCTTACTTGCACTCTCCACGATTTCGTCAGGATACTCGAGATCGCGAAGAACTTTCAATCCACCTTTAATCGTCGAAATCCCGGTTGCAATCTTATACAAATATGCGCCAGTATCCGGCGATACGGACATATGAAGGTTCGTAACTGCGCCGGCATTTTGTTTCTCCAGTAGTTCGCATAATTCGATATAATGCGTGGTAAGGATAAGGTCGACATTCGGGTTTTTGGATATGTAATCGATGTATCCATACGCGGCAGCGACTGCTTCATAAGGGTTCGTTCCTGAATACAATTCGTCAAAAATGCAGAAATGGCGTTTCTTCGGGTTGTCAATGATACAGCGCAGGATTTCCATACATCGGCGAGATTCCGCTTGAAACAGACTGTCGCGCCCTGATGTATCTGGAATGTTCAAATAGCAGTGTAGGTAGTCATACGGATTAATTTCTGCCCGGTCATAGAATCCGAACCCGATTTGTTGTGACAGAATAATATTGAAAAGAGTGGTTTTGATGACTGTCGTTTTTCCGGCCGCATTCGGTCCAGTAATAATCAACTGTTTATCTAATGTCACGTCATTTGGTATCACTGAAGCGGGATCTTGGGCCTGAGCCTTGAGTGGCGCGTATACCTGAGATACCAGTTTTGTAATGCCGTTCTTTTGTATGGGGGGAGAGGGTGGAGGAGGCGGTGGCAGAGTCTTTGCGTCTGCGTCTGCGTCTGCGTCTGCGTCTGCGTCTGCGTCCGCATCCATCTTCTCATCCGCGCTTTCCTTTTCGACTTCCGGAATCGGTGGTAATGACGGAGATGGCTCCACGTGTTTCGGAATAACAAATGAGCATTTCTTGATCATTCCACTCACCACAAATGACCGGCATGCTGTCAAGTGCTCCATATATGCATTGAAACCAAAACTGTAGTCAAGCAACTCATTCAGGTCGGTTTGAGAAAACAGCGAGTAGTAGTTTTTCATCACATATCCAATTTGGAAGAATTTCGATACGGATACTGAAAATGGCGAGATATCCGAAAGCGCCTTTGTAACTTGCGTCAGTAAAGTATAACGATTAGTGAGTTCTTCACGAAAGGGTTCGTATGTTGAAAGGTGGTACGTTTGAATCAACTGAATCAAGTAACTCATGTTCACGCCGGTCGAAGTAAGATATCCATTGATGGTATGAATATGCTTGTGAACCAGTTTGATATTGTCGTAGAACCGTATACACGCCATAATATTTTGGTAGATCTGGATGAAATAAAAGATCACCGACATCAGAATATACATCTTCTGTTCAACGGAAACAGAGTCAAATTGTGTTAGAAATTTGCCCACGGAATGCTGGCTAATAATCGTTTTCAAAATATCTACATACTCCGTCACAGAAACCGCTAAGCCTCTCATCATGAGTACGAAAAAGGGTATAATCAATACGATAATTGGTGTTAACAAAGCGATCACAGGGGATGAAATATTGTAAATACTCAAGAACTGAAGAAACGACGACGAGTTGTTCAGTTTGGATAGAAAAGGGGTTTCGACGTAACTGAATTTCTCTTTGAAGTCCGTGATTTTACCAGTTCCGCGAAAGTCTTTCCATGTTTCTTTCATGGTAGAAAATGCTTCCACGCATGTTTTACATTCGGTGTTTTGTGCGATATTACGTTCCAGTAACTGTTCATCAAACATCTCCAGAAGTGTTTGTGACTGCTTCAAATACGCAATATCGGTAGTATAATATTTACTCCAGATAGGGAGGTGTTCCGTTCCGTATACTGATTTGGGTGAAAACACGTAATGATATAGGCCTTTCACGAGAGCACCCCCGTCGGATCCTTCTTCGGGTTTCGTCGGCGTCGTCGGCGTCGTAGACGATTGTTTCGATTGTATCATCTCTAAATCCTCGATGATGGATGTCGGCAACTCATGTAGTTTCGTCGGATCCGTATATGAAATCGGAGCTTTGAATGCACATACTGCCCCTGCAGCCCCGACCCCGACCCCAGAAGCATCCTGCGCAGTCGGTTTCGACAACCCTAAATTCTCCATCAACAGCTTTTTCAGTTCATCCGGTTCACGTGGTACATCAGAGACAGTTTCACGAACATCACTAAGTAACGAACATACATTGAAACAACAACCACCACCACTTCCGCCGATCCCTCCAGTCATTGTTGTTGTAACGTTGATTCTACAGTATAAAATGAAATAATAATCTCATTTTAAACCCTATTGTTGAAATACTAAATCCCCTCCATAAAATTCACAGGAAGTTCAGTAATTATGGTTCCATAATACGCCTCAATCTCTTTCTTGATGCGCATATCACGGCGGGTGACAAAGTTGATACCTACACCTTTACGCCCCCAACGTCCCGAACGACCGATACGATGAAGATAGATGTGGACGTCTTGTGGCATATCAAAGTTGATTACAGTACTCACTTGTTGAATATCGATACCACGTGCGGTAACATTCGACGAAATGAGGACGCGATGAACTCCCGCTTTGAACTCCTGGTATGCCTTGTCGCGCTCACCTTTCTCCATTCCGCTATGAATACAGCAAACCGGAAATCCGTCAAAAAGCATCGCCTCGTGCAAATCCGATACACGTTTCGTTGAGTTACAAAAGATGATGCATTGTGAAACCGAAATCGTCTTGAATAAATCTTTCAGTGTCAAATATTTTTGCACGTCGTCATCAAGCGCGACGTAATGCTGTTGAATTCCTTCCAGTGTAAGTTGTTCGGCCTTTACTTGGATATTTACAGGTGATCGCATAAACTTCTCCGTGAGTGTATACAGTTCAGGCGGCATTGTTGCACTAAACAGCACCACCTGTATATCCGACGGCATGTACTGGAAAATGTTATAGATCTGGTCATTGAATCCGGCAGAAAGCATCTCATCGGCCTCATCAAGCACCAGCATATGAACGTTAGACCCCTGAATATTGTTACGGCGAATCATGTCGAATACGCGACCTGGGCAACCAACGATAATATGCGGGGCCGACTTGCGTAACTCAGCTGCATCATCCGCTGTTGAAGTACCGCCCACTAATAGACGAATGGTGAGTCCTGTCATCATCGCACCTAGACCATGGATGACATCGTAAATCTGCTTTGCAAGTTCGCGGGTTGGGGCAAGAATCAGAACTTGGGTTTTGGCTTTCGTAACATCGATGCTTTGAAGCGCTGCAACAGTGAACGCACCAGTCTTACCTGTTCCAGATTGTGCTTGTGCGATTACATCGCGTTTCTGAATAATCGACATGATCGACTTCTGCTGAATATGACTTGGGTTTTCAAAGCCGTAGGCGTAAATTCCGCGAAGAAGATCGGGAGATATCTCGTCTACGTCTTCCCACTTTTTAAATTCTGGGTAAGACACGGCGTCGTTGGAATCGGATGCACTAGGTATGCTCGGAGTATCGTCGGCGGATGACATAATAATTGGATGCTTGATAATAAATCACGAAATAATGTCGGATATGTCTAATAATGATATCAGTATATATTTAAGTAAGTTTGAATCCATGATTTAAATACATGTCCTGATTATACATCAATAAATATGAGTTTGTTTTCAATTCATTTTACTCAATTTGACCATGTTTTTTGTGAAGCATCTATTTACAATAATGGTTCAGAATACATGAACTCTGCTACTGCGTTATTTATAAGTTTTGTAGGTATGTTTGGGTTATCTTATAATTCGTATCAGTCTATAAATCTTGATATGTTGTACTGTAGTTTGATTCTTAACGGTGTCGCGTCATCTATATATCATCATACACATTTTATAGGTTGGGGTCTTTTAGATAGATGCTCGATGATATATATATCTACATATTGTTACAACATATTCTTAGAGTTATTAATAACTGGAAAATCAAAAATCTCACATGTGTCACAACTAACACTAGTCGTATACTTGACATATTTAAGTACAATAACTGGTTTACACAATGAATCACTTTTTAACAAATTATTCGGATTTTTCTTGTGTAGTATGCTGGGTTTTTTACTATTATGTCGACTCAAATATCCAAATATTCCAAAAAATGTATTTAATTATGGAGTAAAAGGTGTTGTCTATATTACAGTAGCTGGTATTAGTTGGATTATAACAGAAAATCTATGTGATAAATATTTTGTTATGAAATATTTATATGGACACTCGTTATGGCATATAGCAGTATCGTTAGGCGGGTACTATCTTTCATTAATACCGATATATGTATATAAAAATGATGGTAGTACTGATATTAAACTTGAATATAAATACAATATTCCGTATATATCTTAGTCGTTTACTTCCACCACCCCGGTTTGAAATACTCGAACATCCGGCGGTCCGTCTGATATGCTCCCCATTTTGTCGCTTTGACTACTGCCCGAAACTGTGGGGATTCAAGTGCACGCACGATCGCCGTACCTTCCTCGGCCGATGTGACCGGTAATCCAAACGAAAACTGTCCCATTCCGTAGTCTCCACTGAGGTCCAAATATGGGTACAATTTCTCATTGAAGTTCAGAATGACTTTTGCCACGCCAAAATGCCCGCGCGTGTTCGTATTCGAATACCATAACCCGATTCCCTTTCGAGTCATGGTGTGAACTACCGGATATATAAATTCACCTGCTCGGTATTCTGGTGACATATGTGGAAGATCACTGCCGTAAGACGAGCGGTCATAGATAACACGACGAGAGTCTGGTCTTGCTTCAATGATCGATTTTATGAATGAGAATTCAGAGTTCGGTAAAAACGGCCAATCTCTCGGAGATACAGAATATAAACCCCCGCCATCAGCTAAACTGGTGATGATTTGGCATTCACGGCCGTCTCCGTCCCCGTCTCCGTCTCCGTCTTCGTCCCCGCCGATGCGAATTATGTACAAGTCCATTCGTTGTTGAACTTGCAGGTCCAGAATCGCGGTCTTCTTATCGATCATATGAAGATACTGTAGCGAGCATGATTTTCTCGTCATTTTCTCCCATAATCCATGTGGACTATTTGGTTTACGCCATAGGGGCGGAGTAATAAAACAAAGAAATCTCTCGACACCGCCCCCGCCCCGAGACAAGATTTCGAGAGATTTCAATATGAATTTATCCCAAAGGATTTGACCCCCTTTACTGCTACTACGCGCCCCATCTCTCGGCATCTGGAATGGAGGATTCCCAATAATAATATCCGCCTTTGTGATACATAGACTACACGCTGTATCCAAGAAGTCGGCGCATTGAATATTCACCAGTGACGGCCCAAATAAATCTCTCGTACGAGAGACATTGACTTCATTTATTTCCACCATGAAGATCATGTTTTTCAAAATGTGTTCATGACGTGCAGCATCATCTGGAAATACATGCATGAGACCAGTCATCAAACGAACGTAAATGACCAAACAAAAGTTCCCGATCCCAGAAGCGGGTTCCAACCAACGTAGACCCGGGTTGGTCCACACATTCAACGGAAGCTGGTCCAATAGATCCGATATGTAGGAATAAGAAGTGAATACTTCGCCATATTTATTCTTTTCAAACTCGCGCACCGAGAGATTTTGCTGGATATATTCTTCGACCTGGTTAGTTTTGTACAAATCGAAGAGTTTTCCGGCTCCGAATGTATCAACTATCGTTTGAGACATTGTGCGGCGAGACCGGCGTGAAGTAAAATTGATATAAAACAACGATATATATTATAATAGACGGATCGTACGAACGCTACATACGAACGAGAATATGGCAAAAATCACTCATCGATACGATCTTCCGGATTATGCGGCATTTATGAATATGGGATTTGACTTGAAGTTAACAGACGAAGTACTAAAATCGGTTTCAGATTTAGCTGATTTGGTTGGTGCGCCAACGTATATTAAAACACCGGTGTTTCCGGTTCGTGAACCAGGAGATTTCCGTAATGCGGCGACGCCTTTGACTGTCGGTGGCGGCGCTGGTGCTACTGCGGGAGGTTACCACGTCGCAGGAAGCAGTGCAAACACGTTTCAAAGCAGGTTTGGTGGAAGTGAAGGAGAAGGCGGGTTCACACATTCGATTACGCGGTCGTCGTTGTCATCATCGAACTCTCGTCATCACCCTCAACAGATTCCGAACAGTGAATGGGATACGATTCTTTCGTTTCAGAAGACGGAGTTGAAGAAGAAGGAAGGTATCGAGCTCAGTATTGACAACATTCGATCGGCTCTTAACAAACTCACTGACAAGACGTATGCGTCCATGTTGGCAACTATTTTAAAGGAAATAGCGGCGCTCTTTACTGCCTCGAGAGAAGACACATCAGAAGAACACAACACCGTTGCGGTCATGGATCGGGTAGCATCATCGATCTTCAATACTGCAAGCTCGAATGCATTCTACTCGGAGATATACGCGCGGTTGTTCCAAGATTTGATGGCGAAAGAAAAGGAACCAGACCACGAGCAGTATGCCGTATTTCGCGGTGTATTTGAGCGCAATCTGGCGTCATTTATGTCACTCTTTGAAACCATTGAGTACTGTGATCCGAAGAAGAATTACGACAAATTTTGCGACATCAATAAGGCGAACGAGAAACGGAAAGCCATGTCGCTCTTTATTGTGAACCTGATGAAAATCGGAATTGTTGAGAAAGCACAGGTGCTCGGGCTAATGCGCCAAATTCAGGAACTCATGTATTCGAATATGCGTCAAGAAGGGAAGACAAATGAGGTGGATGAACTCGCGGAGAATCTGTTTATCATGGTGAAACATAGTCACGCTGTATTCAAATCTGCATCATCAGACAAGGAAACATGCGACACCTTCGCGACTCGTGTAGAACAAATACAGGAAGTTTCAAAGATGAAGATCAAATCCAAACCGAGTATCACCAATAAGACGATTTTCAAGCACCTTGATATGTTGGACGAGATCTATGGAAAAGCGAAGAAATAAAATATAGAGTGTTGATGATAAATCAATTATTCACGCAATGTCAACAACACTGAGTGCGACTGCGAATGCGACGACCCGCGATATTAAATTCATTGTATCATTTACAACTAGCCCAACACGTATTAACAAATGTAGCCATATGATACACAGTATATTGGATCAAACACGAAAGCCCGATCTATTTTTATTGAACATTCCAGAAAAATTTGAACGCACTGGCGAGTCATACTCTGTGCCCAAGTATATTCGTAAAGCACTAACAGTGAATCGTGTGCCGGTTGATTATGGCCCTGCGACTAAAATTGTTCCAACCGTGCAGTATTTGACCGATCCAGAGAGAGTAAATACATACGATCCAAAATATACGCGCATTATCTATCTTGACGATGATATTGCGTATCCAAAACGTATGGTTGAGACATATGACAGAATGATCGCGCCGGGTGACGACAGTGTATGGACATCCACTGGTTTTGATTTCGTAAATTTGCAACTGAACGGAAAACGAGCACATAAAGATTCTGCGACAATTGCAGAAGGATATGGGTCAGTATGTGTGAAACTCAAAACGTTTGGTGATGATTTCATGAAATACATGACACGATATACCGCAATGACGAATCAAATATGTCGGTTATCAGACGATATTATTTTAAGTAACTATTACCATCTTCGTAATGTGGGTATTTTTATTATGAATTTAACTGGGTTTCTATCTATTCAAGACATATGGGATGAACAGCGAATTCTTGATTATGGAAACGAAGACGACGCACTTCATTTGGGCGCAAGTGGAACATCGGACAATAATGTAAACCGTTATAAACGTGTGATTACTGCATTAAATAAAGCAAAAGAACGGCATTTTGGTATGACATTTATTACAACAGAAATAGATTCCGAAACTGGAGCGATTCGAAATATGTTGCTCTATCGATGATACCGTCATACTGCGGAATACGTGTAATTATTATTTGTTGGTATATAATAATTACATAGTTACATAATTGAAATATGGTAAAATCGAAACTCAACAAGGACATCAATTATCATGAATATTCGCATTTAGAAGAAGAGGACTTCAATTACAATACACCATTATTTCAGGTTCAGTTGTTACGAGATCCGCAAAAAGTAATCATCGGTCTTGGTCAACTGAATTATCATTTTGCCAAACGTTACAATGTGGTATACACCCCCATTTATTTATTCAATGTAGACATGGAATTCATGAAGCAAATTGGCGTGTATGAGATGCCGTCGAATCAAATAAAAATGGATGAGTCTGGTGACTTGGATATTCATCGGCTGAATCCGTTATTGTATGGATTTGTAAACACAGAATTATTACGTAAATCTCGTGCAAAAGGTGGGGTCATGAAAGCCGACGATTCCGCTGCAGAAGCAAAGAAACGCGCAACGGAAACAAAAGAAATCAAGAAATCTCTCGGAAAGCCGTTGGTGAATGTGACGGTTACGGATGCAGACGGTGATAGTAGTGACGACAGCAACGACGCGGATGGAGGGGTCTCCTCTGGCACATTATTCGGCATGGATGCACGTCAAAAACATATGTTATCTGGTGCATCGATATTACCACTTCAAACAAAAGAGCAGTCCGAGTTAGAGCGACGTCAGTACAAACCAAATCCGGCAAGTGACCTCTGGATTCAAAAATATCTCAGGAATAAGTATTTCAACTTTATCGACAATGAAGGTGGCAGTGATGCATTTTTTGCCGTGATCCGAGATGCACTTCTTACACAAGGACGCACAACAACGATTCTTGAACTGCGAAAACAGCTTTCAGAAGAAGTCACAGAAGATGTATTTCGCGCATACCGAGAGAAATTCGGGATGTATCATGCACTAACACGTACACAAACACGCGAAACAAAGGAATTGGTGAATAACTACAATGACATTAAACGCCGCGTCTCAACGATCCATGACCGAGCACAACAACAACTCATGATTGCCGGTGCAAAAAAACTGGTCGTGGAACACAATATGAAACATGATGAAATGAGGTATACGAAACTCCTCTCGTCACAATACGATTATATGCGCGAGGTGAGGTCGACGGAACAACTGAAAGAACGCATGATGACCTCGCTGTACTGGCCGGATGCATGGGCGATATCGACGATGGAACGCGTACTGAATATGAAGTTTATCATGTTCTCTCAAGATGCATATGAAGCTGGAGATATTGATAATGTATTATTATGTGATAATGGTGCGGGCATTGGCAGTGGCAGCAGTGAAATCGATACAAAATGCGCGGTATTTGAACCGACTGCATATATTTTGATTGGGAGAGGTGTTTCTTTCCAGGCGAAACCTGCGTCTGAAACCGGTCGCGCACGTAGTCGATCACCGCGTCGTCATTTGCCCGATTCTAAAGCCGCGAAGTTTACACTGATTACATACAAAACCCACGGTGTTCTTGCATTCTCGGAATTACCTTATGACATTAAATTATTGGTTACGACAAAATGCTTGGAAAATCAGACATGCGGATATAGCGCGATTCCTCAATTCAAATTGTTTCAGCGCGAACTTGGTATACGCGTAGATGATATTCCGAATGAAAGCCTAGACGACCTACTTGAAGAAGTACATATTGGTTCAAACAGTGGGAGAAATGGCGCGCATTTGTATACCCCAGACATCATTTTTCAGTTTTACACGAAATCAAACCCGAACGCACTTCCAGGAGTAGGTGTTGGAGAAAAAATACCAGAGACGGAGAAGATTCATTTTCATAAACTCGCAACCTTTGATAACTGGCGGAGGAAATTGTCGAATTTTTGGAATGAGCCGTTTATGCTAGATAATCATACATGGCAGAGTGTAGAGCATTATTATCAAGCGAGTAAATTCAAGAATAACAACCGCGAATTTTATTTGAAGTTTTCTCTGGATTCAAGGTCAGAACTATCAGCAGACCCAGTTCTTGCAAAAGCAGCGGGGAGTAAAAGTGGCAAACTGAATCAAACGAACGTAATTCGTCCATCACGGATCACCATCGATCCAGATTTTTTCAATCATGGACGCAGTGAACGAGAGATGGAAAATGCAATGTTTGCAAAATTCTCTCAGAACAAGGGTCTCAAAGATCTTCTGTTGGCAACCCGAAATGCGAAGTTGGTACATTACCAGAGAGGAGCGCGGCCGGAAGTGTATCAGCATTTGATGCGTGTTCGTCATAAATTGAGGACAGGCAGTGGTAATTCGCGGTAATACGTAATTCAGCATACACTGAAATAGCTGCTGCTTGTAAATGCGCATTGGAGTACTGCAAAAATCAACATGACCACAACAATACGCACCCAGTATACATTCGATGGATTTGTTGCATTTTCGATGACATTTAACACGATGAATATACGAAGATATATATTGTTCCTGGCTTAAAGTATTTCTTGAATATGAGTTTGAATATTATATTATAATCCTCTTATAATATAATACAATACGATTACATGTGGATTGAAGAAGACATACAAAAAGATACAGATGCAATTCAAAAATCAATGCAAGATATTACGAGGGAATATCATGCGCAGTTACCTCGTACAATCCGGTCTCATATCACAGAAAATAAAGAGATTACCAATGATTTTTTCAAGAAATTCTACGAGAAGCTTCGAGACGCAGAATATCAAATATACCGAAAATCGGATGTACGTCATCAAGAGAGTCCGCATTCTTCACCGAGTGACGTAAAACTGGAATACCGCATTACTGAAATTAAGAACTCCGCAAATGACCTTCCGCATCCACGTATCTTGTCCGGGTTACAACGTACGTATGATATACGTCGAAATAACAGTGGTGATAATGACGACCAATATATTCCGTACAAAGTATACACATACATCCGAGAAAAGTCGGAGTTTTGTATTCAGTTTCAAATGATGATTCATGGCCGTTCTATCACGATCTATTTTATCACATTTCCGGAATCTCATTTTTCGGTATGTAGTCGGAATAATAACAACTGGGCGTCGTCGTCATCGTCGTCTTATTTGTGTTCTTCCGAAATCGCGGTCTATCAACGATACGCATACAAGGTCTTCATGTGGCTCACAATTATAACCAGTTTGTCCGACCATGAGTGCTCGGAGAAAAGCCTGAATATCTATTTTTATATGACTCCATTCAAAAAACAGCGCCCTCGTGATGATTCCGTTCTCTCGGCGATTCATGTGAATACTGGTCTTACGCGGAACTGTGAAACACACGGAGAAATTGTAGTGTACCGCACGGAAGAATGGTTCAAAGTATTTCTTCACGAGTCAATGCACAATTTCAATATGGATTTTATTGATCAGGATCTTCATCACGCGAATGCACAGCTTCGCAGCACATTTTGTATTCCTCACGGAGACATACTTTTATTTGAAACCTATACGGAAACATGGGCACGTATTATAAACACGATGTTCAATACATATATACAACATGAAAAATCCGGCATATCGGTCACTCAGACACAATTCATCCGGGGAGTTCGAGAGAAATTAATACAAAACGCGGTATTTTATGCATTTCAAACCGTGAAAGTACTCGATATTATGAAGCTCAACTACGCAAACATCACAATACAATCGCCGGAGAACCAAGAAGTATGTCGTAAAAGATACGTCGAGGATACAAATGTATATGCGTATTATATTCTTGGCGGTATTCTCTCGGCATACGCTCTTCCATTTATTACATGGTGCGCTCACCACAATCACGGAAAAGGGCGAATTGGGGCAATACGATTCTCTCGAAATCAAGGAACGCTACCGAAATTTGTGGACTTTCTGTGTATACTTTCGAGAGATCCGCATGTATTGAGTTTGATCACCTTTATTGAAAATCGAAGTAAGACGACCAGGTCCACGGCATCCGTATCACATGGATCCGCGGCGATTGCTGCAAAAACAATGAGAATGACGATGGAGTAATTTTAGCATTTCATAATGGAAATGCGTAAAATTGAATATAAATCGATGTCTTTATAATATACATCGTTGATTCTATCTACGCTTATTACGATGTCGTCTCGCCCTATTCCTCAAATTTCGAGTGGAAGATTGGTTTCCCTTACTGTGGATAACCCCCAATATTATACGCAGTCTCATGCTGGCGCTAGTACTACTACTACGGAGGAGAAAATGCCCGCCCTTGTTCCCGCTGTTTCCGCCGACGCTGAAGAGAAGACGATGCTTTGGAGAAACGTCTCTACACTATTTGCAAAGTGTGACGAAAATGATGAACGTATCCAGTCACTCACTCGCGGGTCGGATGATCTATTACAAGGGTTGAACGATGTTCGTGAGGAGGTAACTCAAGTACATAAATCAAATCGTTTGACCAAGTGTGTACGAAAAATTAAGAAATATGTGAACAAGAAATGTGAGAAGGTTCGCGGTGACATATCGTACTCTTCCTTCAGTGCAAACGACGAGGTCTTTGCATATATCAACAAGATCCGTGGAGAATTTGATGAAAAGATTCAAGCACTCGAAGCAGAGAATACGAGGATGAAGCGGGAAATGGCCGACTTACATCAGACATACGACAGCGATTACGAGATGTTTGTTCGTCGCGAAAACGACCTTATGTCACAACTGGGAGCAGCGGTTCATGCGAGCGAATCTCTGAGTGACAGAGTCAAAGATTACGAGGGGATCGTGATGAGACAACTCGTAAACGTACGAGAGGATTCACAGCAACACGTATACAATATGGCAGGTGACTTACGTGAAGAGTTTGCTCGTGCAATTTCGCGTGAGATGGAGACGGAAAGCAAGACTACGACAGAAATGGTTAAACATATGAACGAAGAGCTGGTGGATCTGATTACTCGTTCAAACCAGTATCACTCTCACCGATACTTTGGAACAGTGGAAGATATCAAACAGCTTCGCGATAACGGTGAAACACTGAAAAAGAGTATTGGAATGGTGGATGCTGAATTGTCTGAAACAAAAGAAATGGTTGAGTTTCTGAAAGATGAGGTAGGTCAAGCAAGCAATGACATTTATGATCTCAAGGAAAATATGCGCGAGATGAAAGATGACATTTACCATGAAATGGACAGAGATTATTATGACATGAAAGGGTACATTCGACACAAGATACATCAACACAAGAAACAAATGCACGCTACGAAGGAGGAAGATACGGGTCTTCAAATGATCGTCAATGAGTACGCAGATCCGGATATTACTGTAACAGTAACTGACGCGGCAGCGGTAGTGGCAGGAGCAGCGGAAGGAGCCGGAGCAGCAGTCCAGGCAGTAGCAGCAGCAGATACACATGAGCAAAATGTGATCATAATCGATGCGGATACAGTCATTAGTGATGACGAGGACAAGCAACCAGTGAAACATACGTAATCATTTAGTAACTCTTTGAATTTGAAACGTGAATAAAATTGAATGAAATAATGTTTTTTTATGGTAAGAGTATCTCACCGTAAAAAGAAAATATGGGCATCCGTTGTTTGAATCGTTTCATACAGAGTCGTTGTGCAACCACTTCATCACGTGTGCATTTGAAGGAATTTACTGGAAAAAGAATCGCGGTAGATACAAGTATCTATATGTATCGGTACTCTGGAGAAGGAGCTCTACTTGAAAATATGTACCTCATGGGATCTGTGTTTCGACATTACAATATTCATGCCGTATTCGTCTTCGATGGACCGCCGCCTCCTCAGAAAACCGACGTCATTGAACTACGCCGAAAGAAGAAAGACGAGGCAAAACGACAATACGACAACCTGGCCAAACTAATAAAAGAAAAGAAGGAGGATGCATCCTCTAATGTCACGACAACCGAAATTGATGACATTACAGAGACCATGCGTGAACTGAAGAAACAATTTGTTCGTCTGCGTGACTGTGATATTGCAAATGTGAAAGAACTTCTTGTGAGTTTTGGATTTGCGACGATCGATGCCGAAGGTGAGGCTGATGCATTGTGTGCGAACTTATCGATCAAACGTCGTGTGGACGCGTGCCTCAGTGATGATACGGATATGTTTGTCTATGGATGTCCGGTTGTTTTGCGAAATATAAGTCTATTGAACCATTCTGTCGTATCCTATGATATGCACGAGATCCTGAAGACACTTTCACTCACACAACAAGAGTTTAAGATGATGTGTGTTGTTTGCGGTACAGATTATTCGAATATACATTCTACACACTCACCCGATTCAGTACACAAGCAACTGATGAAGTTCAAAACTCTAACACACAAGGAACAATCGAAGTATCATGACAGCGGAGGTGGGTTTTATGACTGGTATGCGTCACAACCACGCAAGACCTCGAAAGCTTCAGCGGCGGTGGCTGCAGAAGCGACAGCGAAAGAAAAGTTCGGAGAAATAAAATCAGAAGGCGAAGCTGAACTAAGCGCGATAACATACTTATCGAATGAAGCTATGTTTGATGTAACGATGCTCTCAAATGGGAAACCGTACAAACAACTTGTGGTTTTGAACCGCGAAAATATACAACGCAAGAGGATTATCGAGATTATGACCAAGGAGGATTTTATATTCATTGATTCGTCACCGAGTGATGAGGTGATCATTAAGTCGCTTTCGGCTGGTAAAACGTCGCTAACATCGTCGCCCGTCTACGGTATTTGTGTTGAGTCACCAGAAGAACAAGCTACAATGATCGCCAAAGAGGTATATGGAATGAATGGTGTGTCATCGTTTCAAGAGTTGCATTCATTTCATAAAAGAAAACGGAGAGAAAGTAATTGAATTTATTTGAATAAAAGTACGCACATCGGGAATCGAACCCGAGTCTCATCCTTGGAAGGGAGGCGTTCTACCACTATACCATATGCGCTTCACTGTGCGACGCTTGCACTTCTTTTTTTTGTTTTTTTCATATTGTTTTTTTATTCACCCCCACGCACCATCATTTAGGCCTTGACAGCACCACCAGCTGCAGCGGGAGCAGCAGACTTGGCGAAGTGAGCAGCCATGTACTTCTGGAGGTTGAAGTAAGTGAGCTCCTCACCCTTCTTCAACTTCAACAGCTTAAGAAGCTTGGCATCGGGGTTGATCTTGCGACCATTGTCCTTGTCCTGAAGCTTCTGGTTGCGGATGTAAGCGTTGACCTCACGAGTAACCTCAGTGCGGGCAAGAACGCTTCCCTCGGGCTTGCCAAGGAAGGCAGCGAGCTCGTTGGAGATCAAGGTGGGCTTGACGAAACCAGAAGGAGCGCGGTTGGCGTTGGTCTTGCGGCGCTTGTTGGCCTTGTTGGCGGCACGAAGCTCGCGAGCATGCTGGCGCTTGAGCTCGTTGACCTCAGAGCGGATAGAAGCAAGAAGAGCCTGGGCGCTCTGAAGCTTGGTAAGGACACTGCCGTAGAGAGCAGTGGAAACAGAGCCGTCAACCTCGGCGACAGGAGTGGAGGCCTCAGCGCCATCAACGGCGGGGGCAGGAGCTGCAACAGGGGCAGCCTCAGCAGCCTTGGCGGAAGCCTTGGGAGTAGCAGGCTTGGCAGACTTGGCGGGGGCAGCAGAAGCAGGGGCTGCGGCGGAAGAAGCGGCAACGGGGGCAGCAGAAGAAGTAGACTTAACCATTTGATTTGATTATACACATATGAGTAATGTCTTTTTAAGTTGTTTTTGTGAATATTTTACATCTCATGTTCAAGTTGGAAAATATTCGTTCGTTCATTTATCTGTTCATCCTTTCATTTATTCTTACATAACGGCCTCGTACAACCATGGTAACGCGTTTCTAGCATCCTGACTCACTATCGTAAGCGTTGCTAATACGTAAAATGCACCGAGACACTGATCTTCGCGCGTTACTCCACGTCGGACCATTCTCTCGATGACAGAGACACAAATGGTGCGAATTTCCGGATCTGTCAATAAGGTTATGACATTTAGATTCACATGAGAATTTTGTAAGACAAATGGATTCCCGTTTGGTGGGCATATACGCTCTTTCATTTCCTGTGACAAATTTGCACGGTAATACCATATATCGTGAACATTACGAATGAAACGAATGAGGTCGGCTCGTTGTAACGCAATGAACCACTCCGAGTCAGAATAGTTGCCAAGTGTATTGATATGTTGGAATAAATCGACGATAAAGAGTTCTTCTTGTTTCTCTCGAGACAATCCTCCGGCTCCGCCTCCGCCGCCACCACCGCCGGACGTCGATCCCGCCGACGACGACGCCGATTCTTCTACATCTTCATCATCTAGTTTTACAGAAACACGAAACCCTAATAAAGAACCATAAATTAACTTTTCATACAGGTTCCGGATGATTGACGCTGGAATCAATTTTCGATTGTACGGATTGGTAATATTTGGATACGAACTGATGATCAAATGAAAGATAGAAGCGACGTGAAATCCGTAGATTTTGTCGTCATTGTCGCGATATGTGAACAGTTCAGTAGGTTTTATGTTGGACAATTTGTCAAATGTATAAAAATCGGTGTCATTGACACATTCTGACGTATGCAAATAACCTGGCCCACATAAACTCCGGTATTTCGAAGATACAAAATTTCTATAAACACGCTGAATTCGAACAATGTAATATGATTGTTTTAAGTGAGTATAAACGCGCAGTGTTAATTCTGGTTTTGTTCCCGACTTTTTGATTCCATAATGGCTACATAATGTTCGCAGTTCTGCGAGTGTATATTTGGTATTTTTCATTTTTTCATGTTCAGTTGGCTTAAAAATGATGACATTGGTTTCTTGTTCTTCTTCGATCACTTTATTCGATTTAGGCGATTCGGGCTCGGTCTCGGTTTCTTTCGTACTAGATGACGACTCTGACGTACCTGTCAGCTTCATTTTCTTACGTGTTCGTACGCCGTCATTTCGAGTACTTTGTGCAGAACTCGACGCAGATGCAGACGCTGCGGCATGGGCCATTGCAGAAGATGCAATGATATATTCTGCCGGGCCGGCTGATCCGATTGTCTGTATTGGTTGCGGCACTCGTTTCACCTTTATTTTTCGACCATAAAATCGGTGTGGATTGTCATAAAGACTGAATTGTAACAATGTCATGTATAATTTTTGTGTTTCGATACGATTATTCATGGCAGTCGTGGGTGTGCTCACACTTGTAGACGACATGTGCACTACGCAGTTCTGATGTAACAAATATATATAATCAGATAAAAATGTTTATATCATCTTTACAACATAAAGATATTTTGTAATACTATTGTATAACTGCTATTTCAATGCGTGTTTCTTCATGCATACTACTATGTCTTCTATCGGCATCATTTGTATCAAGTATCGCGACACTTGATGTTACTGTGCAGAGGTCAGTTCCGTACAACCCAGAAGATGTGAAAGTTCCGTTAACTAAGGAAGACACGATACCCCTTTCAACTGATATATCACATCGTAGAGTTGCTTCACTAGTTTCGGATGATGAAGATGATTTCGACCCGAATGATGAGGGGTATGAAGATCACGAGCCTACATACGACAATGATGAAGAAGAGCACGAGCATGTTCACGACACTAATGAAGAAGAGCATGTTCACGACACTAATGAAGAACAGCATGTTCACGACACTAATGAAGAAGAGCATGTTCACGACACTAATGAAGAAGAGCATGCTGACGACGAAGGCTTAGAACACGAATTCGAAGAGTTGGATGGAGACGTCGGTTCAGGATCAGGTCGCAAGCTGTTACGATTCAGACGTATTGTAAAACAAGTACAACGTGTTTTCCATCGGCCCAAATCTCCTCCTGCACCTGCACCCAAGCCCGCCCCCAAGGCTGCACCTGCACCCAAGCCCGCTCCCAAGGCTGCACCTGCACCCAAGCCCGCTCCCAAGGTAGCGCCCGCTCCCAAGCCCGCTCCCAAGCCCGCTCCCAAGCCCGTCCCAGCCCCTGCTCTTGTACTCAAGTCTGTACCAGTAGTTGCTCATGTTATTGTTACAAAGACAGTTTCTGCACCTGCACCTCAGCCTAAAAAGGAAGAACCAAAGAAAAAGAAAGGAGGAATTTTTAAGAGTGGGTTTTCTATTATTAAAAAGGTTGCTCATAAAGTAGCTGATAAAGTAGATGATGTGCCACGTGCTATCAAGAAAACTGTTTCAGCTAGTGTAAAGGTTGCTAAGGCGGTGGTGCCGGTTGTTGCTCCTGCTGTCAATTTAATTCCTGGTGGTGGGGTTGCAACGACGACAATCAAGATAGTTGTTCCAAAGGTACATAAAATAATTACTAACACCAATGATAAGGTTTCGTCAAAGGTGAAGAAACTAATATCCAAGGCCAAGACTGTAGCACCGACCATTGTATCCAAGGCCAAGACTGTCGCACCAAACGTCAAGGAACTCATATCTAAAAATGTGAAAAAGAGCGATATCAAGAAGGTTATCAACAAAGTAAAGATGAATGCGAATAAACTGGTAACTAAAGTGAAGTCAGCTGTTCCAAAGGTGAAAGGTGTTAAAATCTATGGAAAATACTGTGGACCGAATTATTGTGGTGGTGAAAAATTCAAAGGTGCAGAAGGACCGAATTGCAAATGGGGAGTTGCGCCGAAGGATTCACTGGATTCATGCTGCAAAGCACATGATCAGTGCTGCGGTTCAGCAGACACACGTGGAACGAATTGCAATAAAGAAATTCTATCTTGCGTGAAGAAATCTTCATGCAGTGGCCTTGATTGCACGCTTGCTAAGTCTGCGATACAGTTGACTTTTACTGCATTAAAGAATAACGTTTGTGGTAATTTGAATCGTTCGAAATCATTATCTGAACAATCATCCAGTTCCAAGAATTCAATTATTGAGCGCAAGAAGTCAACAACCACTACTAGTTCGAGTGTTGTCAAACCGGATTCTAAATCGCTTGTCAGGCCTGCGGTCAAGCCTGCGGTCAAGCCTGCGGTCAAGCCTGCCGTTGATTTGAAAACATCAAGAACAACTGATTCACCGGTTGTGGTTACTTCTGATACACCAGTTACTGTCACTGATTCGGTGGGAGAAACTGTTGCCACACGAGCAGTAGGCGCAGGAGCAGTGGCCGCAGGAGCAGAAGCATCCGCATCCGCAGCGGATTCTGTTTCTGTTTCGAAGGAAACGGTTGTCAATGAAATTATTAAAACGATACCAAAGACAAACGCAAAACTTCAATCATTCCAAACTAAGATTGTATCTATCATTAAAGAAATGGATGGTGAACAAGCAAAGATCGAAACGGAAAATCGTAATAATTTTAATGGCGTAAGCGTGACTCTTCAGCATGAGCAACTTCGACTTGAAGTATCGCGTAAGCAAATGAAGCAACTATTCGACGAAACACAGCTTCTAAATGCTACAATTCAGACTCATTACAAAAAACTAATTGCTGATACACATTATTTACAGACACTCGATGCGATTCGACCAGGTTTTCTCAAATCACTTGATGAACTTGCATCCCATGTTGCAGCTGTGAAAGATGTGGTTGATAGTAAAATCGTCAAGGATGAATACAAAGACGAAATGATGTCCCTTCTTACGGGGATTCATTTTAATACACATAATATCTCTGGATATGTTGCTACTGCATTCATTAATCATTATAATAAATACAAGGCCTTAATTAAAGAGGATAATACCGAATATTCGTCTGAATTGAAGCGTCTTACAATCTTATCAGATGAGTACAAGAGTCAAGTTGAAAAGTCGGCTTTGATCGAGAAAGAGCGGGATCGTCTTCAAGACGTTCTTTCGAAGCTCAAGAACACATTGGAACTCTCTGTGTCTCAGCGTGAAGAATTTGATCTTCTCGTCAAAGAAGTTGTTTCCATATTTGATAAGAGACGGTGCTAGGGAGGGGGAGAGACGACCTCCAATGAAGAAGGTCTCGCCCTGACGCATTTAGCATTTGAATCCTAGTCCATCATAAAAAAATTGATTTAAACATTTATGATGGATACATATATCATCGTTCAACACATCGTTAAACACTCGTCTCGCAATCACAATGGCTTCTGAAATGGTTATCCCCGGCGCTTCATTCAATGCCCAGACTGACATGAAATACACCAAGCCCAAGGTGAATTCTGTCGGCGGTCGCAGTGTTGGTATCGTCAATGCAAAGACTAGTACTGTTCTCAATCTGTCGTCTCCTTTGATGCTCACTTGGGGCGTCAATGACTTCACGGATGATAAGTCTGGCAAGGTAAGTTATGATCTCGCGCTCCAGTTTCCCAATGAAGGCTTCGAGACCCCTGCTACGAAGAAGTTTCTCGCAAATATCACTGCATTTGAGAAGAGAATCAAGGAGGATGCAATCGCGAATTCCAAGGAGTGGTTCAGCAAACCCAAGATGACTGCTGACGCGGTCGATGCTCTCTGGACTCCGATTCTCAAGTACCCCAAGAACAAGGACACTCTTGAAGCTGATTTGACTCGTGCGCCTACTCTGAAGGTGAAGCTTCCTTTCTGGGACGGTCAATGGAAGGAGCTTGAGCTGTACGACGTTGACATGCAGCCGATCTTCCCTGATCCCTCGAATCCTGCGCTTTCTCCGAAGGATTTGATCGCGAAGGGCAGTCACATCGCGGTTTCGATTCAGTGCGGAGGTATCTGGTTTGCCAACGGTAAGTTTGGTGTCACTTGGAAGTTGTTTCAGGCGATCGTGAAGCCCAAGATGTCACTGAAGGGCAAGTGCCACATCAAGCTCGATGAGGAAGAGAAGACGAAGATTGTCTCACAGGTTGTTCCTACGGATGTGGATGGAGATGCTGATGGCGGTGAGCATGACCACGACAACGTATCTGCGATCATAGAGGATGATGAGGAAGATGCTGCGCCTATTGCTAGAACACCATCTGCGCCAGTTGCGAAACCAACACCCGTTGTTGCTGCCGCTCCTGCCGCCGCAGCCGCAGCCGCTGGTGGTGATGCTGCATCCAAGAAGAAGATTGTTCGCAAGGTCTAAATAGTCTAAAATAACGCGTTCGCGTATGTGCGCGGTGTAAATCCATGACTACAGGTATGTTTGTAATTGTTGTTGAATATCAAAAAATAC
>Ga0194130_10002067_pt1 | contig 30094 bp, 14 predicted proteins | sample TA2KigsurfametaG_FD_160084 | JGI IMG/M metagenome (GOLD analysis project Ga0194130, IMG submission 160084) | Freshwater microbial communities from Lake Tanganyika, Tanzania - TA2015050 Kigoma 12 surface | ecosystem: Environmental > Aquatic > Freshwater > Lake | place: Tanzania: Lake Tanganyika...
AGCGAATCAATTTCACCCTGGTCTGTGACTAGAAGTGCCATGTAATGTTTCCTCTTTGAGTTTCTTACCTATGATAATGTTATTTATAAAAAGATTATAGTGCTAATTTTAAAGACACTACACATCTCTGAATATTTATAGAATATATGACTTCAAACTGCAAAATGTCTCCAGCATCGAGAGTTTTGTTCCAAGAAACGATTGTTGTATTCCGATTAATTCTTTGATTTGTTCCAGTATTAATATTTCCCAATTGAGGTTTTTCTGTGCCACAAATTGACGCAAAATTTGGAAAATTTATAAAGGAAGTTTTTTTGATATCAAATTGAATTTGACCATCTTGGTCTCCAATAATTGTCCATGATTGTATTTTTCCAGTTACATCTAATGTCATATCTCCTTTAATTCCTGTTGCCATAGGAGATGATCCAGAATCAACAACAAAATTAATTGTTCTTGTGAGATCTGCTGTGGTTGAAAGAGCAACAACATAAACAATATTACTGGAAACTGGAGCAGAACTAAAAATTAAATTTGTTCCACTTACCGTGTAATCAATACCAGGAACTTGTACCAATCCATCAATAGCAACAATTAATTGTTGATCATTAATCGGTGTATACGGATCACCTGCCTGGTCAATTAATGGATATGTAGTTGTTGTACCATCAAAAATCCAATTTGTTGTATTGAGAATTTCGTTCCCATACTGCAAGTATTTACTAGGTATTTCATAATTAACACCAATGTTGTACTTCTGCTGTGGTTCAGATAGTACATTGTAATTTGATTTTTTTAGAGAAATATTGTAATTTGCCATCAAACAACTCCTGGCGTTACTTCAATTACTCCTTCAATAACTCTAGTTTTAATCCCCTGAGGAGATGTCAAAACAATATCATAAACATATCGTCGTGCCTCTATGCCTGCAGTAGTTGCATTAGGAAGAGAAATTTTTAAAATCCCATTATAACGATTCACAAAGGTTATAATAAAATCTGTAAAAGTAGTAGCATGATAACTACGACGCATTTTTGCTTGCGCTGTATACCCTGTTAAATTTAAAGGTGTTGTATTTTCTTCATTTGTAATGTTAAAAGTGGCATCAAAGTCCGTTCCTTTTTCCATTAGAAGATTTAAGGGAATTGCTGCCATTATTTTTTACTTTTTAGGTATTTATGAGACTTTTTTTTGTAATGTTTAATAATTTATGGATTGTATGGATATGATTTTCCAGGACCCCATACTATATTAACGGCTGAAGGTCCAGGAGATCCACTATATGATCCGCTGAAATCATTGGTTCCTCCACTACCTCCACCAAAACTTCCTCCAACACCTCCATCATGAGTACCAGATGGATTTCCATTACCGCCACCAGATCCACCATAACCACCGTCGCCACCAAAATATGTTGAAGGGGCTCCTGCACCACTGGTTCCTTGACCATAAATGTTCACGCCACCTCCGCCGCCACCTTTTCTTTTGGTGTCGTTACTATCTTGATCAATGTGACCAGCACCACCGCCGCCACCACCACCGGATCCAGAATTACCATAAGCTACTGCGCCATCTCCACCATTTCCTGTGTATCCACCGGCACCACCGCCGCCGCCGCCCCACTGCGTTGCAACACTACCAGATCCACCATTTCCTCCACCATCTCCGGCGTAAGTTCCACCTGATCTATTTGATGTACCTAAAGAGGTGGTTGCAGAGCTGCCACCACCACCTCTTACATAAGAAGAATTTATAAAGTAAGAATCACCACCGTTGGTTGTGTTTGTTCCGGGAGCCCCAACAACTACAAGATAACTTGCTCCAGGTGTTACTGGTATATTATTTTTCCAACCTAATCCAGCTCCTCCTCCACCGCCGCCGCCGCCCATGCCGCCACCACCAATACAGAGAACACAAACTGAAGTGACTCCAGCAGGAGCTACCCAATTAAAAGGTCCGGCGCCGGTGGAGGCACTAGAATAAAACGCAGATCCAGACGGAGTTGTTGATGTATCACTAATAGTTACAGCAGAACTTGTAGCAACAATAGTTCCACTTGTACTCCCTGTTCTGATTTGTAATTGAAAACTTTCAGAACCTTCAACTGTTAAATCGTTCGATAAGGTTCTTGTAATTGTTCCAGAATTACTACTAATGGTAAATGATCCACTTGTGGCACTATCATTAAAGTCTGATGCATTGACAGTTCCAGAGACCGTAGAAGTAGACCAATATAAAGTCGTACCATTAGAGACATTAGTTGTACTTACCGTGAAAGTGACAGAAGAACCTTCATTGACTGATGATGTTGATGGTGATACTGAATATGTTGGAGGAAGAGATGTGTCATTAATTGTTACTCCAGAACTTGTGGCTACAATCGTTCCTGAAGTAGAACCCGTTCTAATATACAATCCAAAACTTTCAGAACCCTCTGTCGTTAAATCATTTGATAGGGTTCTTGTGATTGATCCAGAATTAGCAGAAATTGTAAATGAACCACTAGTTACTCCATCATTAAAGTCTGAACCAGTAATCGATCCATAATTTGTGTAAGTAGACCAATATAATATGGTTCCATTAGAAACATTGGTGGCAGTTACATTAAATGTAACAGAAGAACCCTCAGTAACTGATAATGTATTGGGTGATACTGAGTAGGCTGGAGTTGAAATATCACTTATAGATCCTATAAATGTACGAATGTCTTGCTGCAAAACGGTGTTAGTTACAAAAGCGTCGTGTCCTCCAGTTGCATAATAATTAAAAGTTGATGTTGAACAATTCGTACAAGCGTTCAGTCCAACTTGTACTGTATTCTGCATCAAGTTAACTTGATATGAATCATCATCAAGTGCTTGAGTAAACAGTGTTGGAGATAAAGTTCCTGATAGATAACTCTTAAGCGACCTCGTATTATATGCGCTTGGATTTTCCGTTGTCGTACCAAAACCAAATCTGATTTTATTACACGTAAAGTTGTCAGTATTGTGTATTCCAGAACATCTATCTAACAAGTCAATAGGACCTGGAGCATTTGCTATAACACCATTAACAGGGTGCATCGTGTTCAATCGATGTACTAAGTAAGCACCTTGAGAATGACCAAAAGTAAATACTCTATTAACTGTTTTAGATATACCGTTACTTGACATGTAAGAATTCAAATTATTCTTAACCCACAGGAGTGCTGCTTCTGCATATACAATGTTATCTCCAAAATATAATGTAGGATAATTTAATCCAGGAAATTGTGCTGCTGGTAATGATGCATCTAATTGCCAAGCAGGAATCATATCTTGTGGATATGCTACGGAAAAAATAAGTTTATCTCTAATGTTTATTTGATCTCTCACTATAGTCATAAACGTTGATGCAGCACCAGATGGGGACACTCCAGGTGCTCCAATTGTTCCGTGATATAGCACCACTACATCTACAGACGATCCTACATTTGATGATGTTGGGTAATACAAGAATCCTCTAACAGGATACCCATTGTATGTTGTTAGGATAAGAGAAGTGGTAACTCCTGTATATGCATCACTTGTTGGTATACCACCAATCTTACCAATTGTTTGTAAAAATGGCATTTTTTTTATTCCGTAGTTCGTGAAGTTTAATTTTATTCTTCAAAAACAGGTGTCGTGAGTTCAGAGGGAGCATTCTGTGTCTCTTCCTGCTCCTCGTTGTTTGAAGATAAAAGTTCCAAAGTTTCTAGTCCTCCTTGTAACTTTATCTTATATTCTTTTAACTTTGTAAGTTGCTCCTCTGCCTGCGATATTTTTACATCGCATTCTTTGAGTTGCTTTTCAAATTCGAGTTTTAGTGATGAAGGATTCATAATTATCAATAAAAAATGATATCTGATCTATTTATTGCCCTTTTAATTAAACTTTTTATGCAAATTTATTCCGTGAAGCTAAAACTGTCCATTGTATTGTTGCATTATCGCCCGTTCTGATAATTGTATAAGTATAAACATCAATTGAGTTTGCATTTCCTCCAGGAAATGCAGTTCCACCAGACCATTTTGGTACTACCACACTATTATCAATTTTGAAAGTAGTATTACGATACGCAGTTGATCCTTGAGTCGCCAAAATTACAAAGGTGAGGGAATCACCAACTCCTATCAACTGATGCAGAGTAGAAATTGAAGGTGAGTTTCTTACATCAACAGTCCAGTCTCCACTAGCATTAGTTGTATAATAATATACTGCATTATTTTGCAAGTAAACCGTAGCACCGTTTGAACCACTCAAAGAATCCGATTTAAGCAATGCGCTTTCAATGACTCGGTTTGTATTAATGCTTGACTGAATAATTGAGACATCTAAAACTTTAGTAGATTTACTATAAGTAAATCCACTATCACCACTAAGTACGCCATTATCATTAAATTGAACTTGAGTATTTAAACCACCAGGAGTTCCGCTACCACCACCTGCTCCAGTTGGAGCAGAATTTTCCCACAAACCAGTTGAACTATTGTATGAAAGTACTTGTCCACTTGCAGGAGAAGTAATTGCTACATCATTTAGTGCATCAATAGAAAGGTTACTAATGCCAGTAATATAACCAGCAGTAGCATGGTTGCCCCAACTATATGCAGTATCCCAATTTGTTTTGTTTGTATTTGTAATTGTTGCCGCAGGCGATGCAGCAAATATTGGGTCAATTTCTGTATATGAAGTTAAATATCCAACAGTACTATGATTCCCCCAACTATATGCAGTGTTCCAATTACTAATTTCGGTGTTTGTAATATTTTTTGAGGGAGAAGCATTGAATATAGGATCAGTTTCTGTATAAGATGTTAAATATCCAGCATTAGCATGGTCGCCCCAACTATATGCAGTGTCCCAATTAGAAATCTTAGCTACATCTTTAACCCAATAACCAGCAGTAGCATGGTTGCTCCAACTATATGCAGTATCCCAATTTGTTATATCTGTGATGGTGATACTACCAGCAGGTGATGCAACAAATATTGGGTCAGTTTCTGTTATATTTACATTAGACCATTGTATTCCACCATTACCATCTGCTGTAATAACTTGTCCTGCATTACCAGTAGGATTGGTGCCATAACCTATTGATATACCAGCTCCACCCACAAATGATATTAGTCCGTTTAGATAAGGTCCTCCAACAATTTTTTCAATTTCAATACCGCCGAGGGCCACGATTGGGTCACCCGTTGTAATACCTTGTACATTTCTCCACTTGCCATTAGTATATGTTAGAAAGTGACCCTCATCTAAAGGCAGAAATCCAGGACCGCCTGGTGGAGTGATTTCAACATCAGTTAAACCAAGAAGAGAAACAGAAGTTAAATATCCAGCACTAGCATGGTTGCCCCAGCTATATGCAGCATCCCAATTAGAAACATTAACAGAAGACAAAATGAAATTGATTGCATCTAGATCAACTGCAATTTCGTTGATTTCTTGCCTTTGTTCTTCAAATGTAAATTGTTTATTAACGTTCCTAAGTACCATTTGATTGTATTAACTGACGTAGTAAAGATTTGATTTCACTAATTTCATTTTTCATGAAGTCTATTTCTTGCTCAAAATTACGAAACTTATTTTTAGATTTTTTATATTTTTCAAAAGAAGATCTGTCAGTATTTATGATCGCACCTGTATCAGCGTCACGATATAAATGATCTTCATTTTTTACTTTGATATGTTTCATATCAATATGATGCTACTGCTCGTAGATCTTGTACTTTAGGAACAAATGCAGGATTACTTGACTTCATAATAATTTTAATTGCAAACGATGAGAATTCTGGAAGATTATCAACACTGTATGACAATTCTTGGTATGAAGATTGTTTCTCTGTAATTGCACTAATAGAATTTTCTGGAGAAGCAAGTATAACATTATCGGGAGCTCCATTAGTATTAAAATATTCCCATTCGATATCATCAAAATTTTCTTGTGATGAAGATTTCTTGATTCTGTAAAGAATACGAATATTTTCAATATCAGTAGTATTTACAGTTGTTCTTACATCAATACCCGTTGCTGGATTTTCAATAGAAATTTCTTTAGTAACATATTTTGCAATGCTTGAACTATTTTTTGATTGAACGTCACTTGTAAAATCTACACCATCAGAATATGTAATTTTTGATACTTCAATAAATTGATTTTGATTTTCGTTTTGACCCGGATATGAAATAAGATCTCCAACTCTAAAGATATCACTGGTCTGACTATCTACACTAGAATTTCTATTAAATACCGATCCAGAACCTGTAGTTGGAATAGGTGAGTCATAGTCATTATTGATAGGAAGTTTGTCATTAACAACCGTTAGTTCGCCAGTCTTCTCATTCCAAGAAATAATTTTTCCAGAAATCTTATTTGAATATAATTGAGCTGGGACTGATGGATTTCTTGCTGTTACATAAGTTGGAGGAACCAATGTATTGGGGATTTGGAAAATTTGTTTTGATGCCCCAGCAGAAGATACTTTGATAGGATTTGCAAAAGTGCTGGTTTCAAAAGTTAATGTTTCCCCAGCAGTAAACGCATTTGTTGTTTTAATCTTAACGTAAATTACATTTTGTTCAACACGAACAATTTTGCCAGATGCATTTGTTGTACTTCCCGTTACAATTTGATTTAGTGCAATTGTTTCCGATTGTTGTACACCAGTAATAAGCATTGAATATACTGGATAAAATTCTAAGATTTGATTTCTTCTTCCAAAACGAGGCTCTTTTCCTTTAGCATTTTCAATCTTATTTGTAATAGTCTTAATAGATGCTCGGGACAAATCAACTAATGGTGATAGTGTTGATGTTTTACTTGAAAGTTCAATTTTATATGTCAAAGATCTATCAATGTCATTGATTGTTTCGTTGATTCTGGAAGTAATAATTTTTTGATTGATAAAGAATGCCTCTTCATTCAAAAAAGTTTTTTCATAGTCTGTTTGTGAATAAGACGCAAAAGTTTTAACATTATCATCAACAGGAGAAATATTTGTCGTCTTAATAAAACTATCAATTTTTGTACTACTAAAAGATAGTACAGGAATTGACGCAAAGATTTTTTCATACTTTCTATTATATGAAGATAAGATACTCGATCCTCCACCAAATGCATTTGCAGATGCTCTATTAATAGAAATTAGTGAATAATAATCAACTCCAGGATTATATACTTTAAATAATTGACTATTTAATTGAGAGGACGATAAACCACCAACATCTTGGGCACCTCGGAAAAATACATACGAGTTTTCGTCAGAATCAAATCCATGATCTGGATGATACACTTTAAATATAAAATTATTATTTTTAAATAAATCTGAGGTTGCAGTTGTATTTGATTCTGCATTCGTTTCAATAGAATTGGGATCTAACTTTTCATATCCAAGATTTTCATTTGTTAAAAGTAGTGTTGCTGTTCTTGAAATATCAAAGTCTGCACGATACATTTTAAACTTAATATCTTCAAATAAATCTTCCGTCCAGTCATTTGTATTTTGAGATTTAAATAATGAACCCAATGCCGGTTGAGTAGTAACGATGGTACTAGTAGCAATTTCAATTTCTCCCAGTTTAGATGCCCAAATTTCATAATCAATAGAATCTGTTTCAATTGATAACGCATATTCTGTATCATTTTGTAAATAAACTGGATAATCAAATCTAAATTTTGTTGGCGTAATTGACCTTGTTGTTCCAACGTCATCGGTTGCAATACCCATGCGAACTGCTGGAGTGTCGATTGTAATAAAAGCTTCGATTTCAGCACCAGCAGATCCAGTTCCAGTCCCATTAATTACAATTGCTGGTGGCTCTGTATATTCAGAACCAGATAATACTAATTCTGTATCATAAATCTTACCACCTGATACTCTAACGGTAGCGGTTGCATTTCCACCACCAGGAAGTTGTGGACTCTCAATAGTTAGGAAAGCAGATTCATAACTAGATCCGGTGTTTTTCACACGCAAATCTGTAACTCTGCCAGAATCTTTTACAATTTTTAAAGTTTTAGTAGTGTTATTTAAATTATTATTGGTTATAATTGATGGAACAGATAGATTTTCATCTGCTTTAAATGATATACCGTTGTGGTTACTAGTAACTAATGTATAGATTTGATCGTTTGTTAATGTAAACACTCCAGATGAAGATACTGCTAATTCAATGTTATTTTTATCAAAAATTCTTGAAATCGGACCAGATGCGTTAGAAGAAGAACCAGTTACCTTTTCTCCTTTTACAATTGTTAAAGTGTCGCTCGCAATAACTCTCAAATATGTTCCTGGTAATAACATTTGTTGAGATCCTGGAATAATATTCTTTCCTGGTTTTCCGTTTTCGATATCAGTCAAATAAACTCGTAATGGAATTGTTGAACTTTTCTTGGAGAAAAATAGATCTACAGCTGTTACAAATACACCACCTTCAAACTTTTCAATTTTAAAAGTTTGTGTCATTGGATTTGGTTTGACTGGATTATCAGTGTTGCTACCAGTTACTTGAGTACCTTCATTGGATTTAAAGTATGCAGGCGATGTTGAAACAATAGAAGATTTATTTTCTGGTAATAATCCAGTAGCATAGAACTTAATTTCTGCATAAGTATCAATAGTTTCTTTTGATGCATCGGTAGAACTAGAAGTAAATCGGATTGTTTTTGCTCCAGTAGTAAATCTAATTTCTTCAGCATCATCATCATAAACAACGGTATCTACATTTCCAGACCAAATAGCATTTTCTTTTGGCGGGTTTCCAGCTGGAACTAAAATAATTCCACTAGCATTACCATTTTCGTCTGTAGTAATTCTACCATTAAATGCAGTTAAGGAGTTTCCAGCAATTCCTGTATAACGTGCATCTGGATTAACCCACCTTGCAATATTTCTGCCCTCCATAAAAACAAAAATATTTGTATTGGGTTTTAACCGATTAATAGTATATTTGATTGGAATACTTCTAGCAAAAAATGATAGAGATGTTGCAACTACATTAGATCCAATTCCTTTTGTACTGATACCTTTACCAATTTCATTATTTTCAGGACTAATATTGGAAGAACTTGATATTGAAGCTGTAGCAACGCTAGAATCTGAGAGATTTGTATTTACTTCAGCAAACGATCCAATATTGAAAAACGACCTGTTTGCACCCAACCAATTAATTTTATATGAATTAAATAAACTAGAAAATGCATCTTTTAGTTTATTTTTTGCTAAAAAGATAGAATATAAATTTGTATTATTATCATTAACTAAAGGAGCAACGCTAGTATCATACCAAGAATCGACATTTGGAGCAATATTTGCATCTCCTGCATATTGAAGAACAACAAATGGATTTGGATTTACGGTCTTTGTTGCAAATGAATTCCCCAGCAATTCTATTTCTGATTTGATTGGAAGAGTAATACGATCTCCCATTCTTTTATATCCAGATACAGATCTTTGATCTTCTCTAGTATTAACTTCGACTAATGAAAAAGAATCTTCTTTTGATTGTGGTCTCAAAACTGCCTGCTGGGTATCAATAGCACACTTGTAGTCTAATGATTGCAATGAACCAATTTTATGAGTTTCAAAATTGTCAACAATAAATCCACTCTTGTAACGATTTGTTCCTGTAGAATCAACGATTTGCATATTTAATGCTTGCTGCTCAAGAACACTGAGAAGAGTATAGTATTCAAGACGCTCTATTCTTTTTTCTAGTTTACCAATATCACGCATTGTATAACGCTTATTATCAACTGAAGTAATTCTTACATCTTTGCTGCTTTGAGTAAAAGCAGGAACATACAAGTAATATAATGGGATGGCGTCATTAATTAAATCTGGTCTAGTTGGATTTAAAGATGAATTGCCTTCTTTTAAAATAAATTCTCCTTTTTTATTTAAGAATACTCCGTCAATACGATCTAAATATTGTTTTTGCGTAAACGAAAAAGTAAATTCAATATTAGAATCTGGAGCTGGGGTGCTTGCAACTATACCACCAGTTCCAGTAAACGCCCTGGTAATTGAAGATGAAAGTAAAGAAGTATTTTGGAATCCAGAAATAATTGAATTGTTGTCTATTTTTGGTCTAAAATCTAAAACATCTTTTAAAGAAACTTTTCCTAAAGATGGAGAATTATATGATGGAATTTGATCTGACGTTACTCCTGCTTCATGTAAATATGAATCAACAGTACAAAAGTCTCCCTGAGTATGCTCAAAATAATCAAATGCAACAACTAATTGCCCAACAGTTGGTTGAGATCCTGGCTTTAAAATAATTCTAGAGACATCATAAATTGTATCTCTCTGACCATCATCAAAAGTAAATCTACTAGTAACATCAACACCGCTTACTAGCTTACCATTTCTATCTACAATAGGTGCTTCTGATGCAGATCCTTCATACACATATCTCAATTTAAACACATCTGCGTAACTAGCTACATCTAAACTACCAGTATCGTAGTCCTTTCCTCTCAAAGGAATGATTCTATCTCTGGAAGAATCAATAATAATTCTTTTGTTAATAACAGCAGTCTTTAGTCTTGGTTTTGCTTTTGATACTTCTAACGTTGCTGTTAGTTTTAACGTCGGATATTTGCCGTTCGTTGGAACAGTGCCAAAATAATTTAATGGAAATTTGAGTTCGACACTTCCAGAAGTTAAACCACTTGTTGCATCGGTAGACGCTTTAATACTTATTTGTTCAGAAGTAACATATACAATATCACCAGTTTTAATATTAGGAGCATCTCCGGGGTTAAGAATAGTAACCAAGAAGTTACTTTCACTAAAAGAAACAAACCGCTGAGTTCCAAATGGAAGTTGTGCTGCAAATGTCAGTCCCTGCTGTGTACCATTTCCGGTACTTACAAAATCTCTTCTTAGATAATAAGTAATTTTTGAATCTTCACTATTTGCAACAATTGAACTCAATTGACTTGTTCCAGTTTTGTAAATTAAAGTCCCCATGTTGAAATTATCTATTGCTGGACGAACTCGTACAACACTAGTATTGTCAACATCATTTGGCAGAGAACGATCAAAATAAATTCTTGATTTTAAAATGCCTTCTGGTTTTGTTGCTTGTTGTACAATACAACGTACTACTGTTCCCGAAGTATCTGTAATTTGAATTAAGTCATTTTGTTGTAAAAATTTTGTTGCGTCTCCACCAAATCCGTTACACTCAATATATTTTCTTCCCTGCTCGCCACTAAATGTAAAATCTGTAATTCCAATAGTTTCTGTATATTTTTGTTTGCCAAGTTCAACATCTGAAGTAAATATGTTTGTATTTCCAGAACCAAATTCAGCAAAAAATGATTTGACATTTTGTGGTGTATATGTAGTGACTGCGTTTCTAACTAAAACAGGAGTTACAACAGCTGCTGTTGTAATACCACCACCGCCTGTTGCTTGTATTATATTGATAATTGGTGGTTTGGAATACTCTTGGTTGAAAACTTCTCTATTTACGATATCTGCGGAAACCAACGCCCCAGAATTATTGAGTCTTAAATTTACTTTTGTATTATCATAATCAATACCATCAACTCTAATTTTTGTTCCTGGAGCGTAATTTAATCCTCTTTTATTAACAATAAAATGGGAAATTGTATTATCTTTGGCAATTCTCAGTGAATTATTACTTTCATCAAAAATAGTTTCTCCAGATTTAAAAGTTCCAAATAAAGTTTTTACCATCAAAGTTTTTCCAGATGTATAGAAACCAATATCTGAATTGCTCGCAGGACCGCCTTCTACGACCCCGTAAGCGCCGCTTTCAGCACCGTAGATATATTTACCTGGCGTGAAGCTATCGGCGACTGTAATCGCTTCATCGAGGGTAATTTTGGTAAAGAATTGAGGATCAAAGTATGAAAATCCAAAAATAGTATTATAAACAGCACTGCCATCTTCTTTTCTGCCTTTAGAGACAATAATGTCAGTATCTGGATTGAATCCAGTTCCTCTTTCAATAAGAGTAAAGTTACTTGGTTTTATAGTTCCAATAACAGGGGTGATTGTTTCATTATAATCAACAATGTTTCCAAATGGTGTTGCTCCACTAATTGCATCATTTTGAGTTAAGTAAATTTCTCTAAAATTTGATCCAGAACCAAGATCATATTCTTTTAGATAATTATCTAGATAATCTTTTCTGCCAGAAACTGTTAATTCTAAAAAGGTCACCGATCCAGTAGGATCTACTTCTACTCTTTTCACTTTTGAGAATGCTATTGATTTTACCGATGCAGCTACAGATGGTTGTCCTTGATCTGTTCTTGTTTGTACAAACCAAATAGTTCCAATAGTTGATACAAAATTAGAACCACTTAAAGTAGAATAAGTATTTGCATATTGGGAATTGACAGCAATGTAAATGGTTTTGATACCAGTTTGGATATCAAAAAAACTTCCTCTCAAGTTTAACGTTTGTTTAGGATCATTTATACCTTCTGTATTATTTAATCCAATAGATCCATCATTGAAAACACAGGATAAAAATACATTTGGATATGCAGTTAACTGTGGTGCCTCGGCGTTTAGTGGGACACTACCGTAAGTGTTAGTAATTTTATATGTTGGAAGACCTTTTGTTTTAATTCTAATATCTTCTCGATCTAATGTTTCTCTAGCTTTATTTACAGTGATATATTTTGTTTCTTTATTTACAATTTCAAACCCTTTGATGTATGCTTTTCCTGGTCCAACACTTGCTAATAATTTTTCCCTAGCTTTTTCTACCGAGTCACCATTTACCAAATTGAATTCGTCTTTTGAATACACACCCAGATTTCCATTTTCCTGATAATACTCTCTAATATCAAGAGAAAAATCATCAACAACATAATCACCAGATTCATCATAAGTTCTTCTGGCAAGAGTTTGTTCTAAAAGATTATAATCAGTTTGAGTTACCTGAGACTGTATAGAACCTAAACGAACGGAAAGAAGTTGAATAAAATTTTTATCAGTAATTTGATTTAATGAATACTTTATTAAGTCTAAAGAAATTTTTAATCTGTGCGCCCCAGGAGAAGTATAATTACTAGATCCAATAGCGTTATCATACAGAGAATTATCTTCTTCAGCAGTTACAATACTTTCAGAAATTTTAAATCCAATTTTTGCAGATGGTTTATCGTAGTAATTATCAATTACTAATAACTGCGGGTTATTTTTTACAAAATAACCATTAACAAAATAAATTCCTTCTTCTACTTGTACAGCAGAAGCATATCCCATTGCTGGACTTTCAAGAGAAGATTTTACTCCAGTATCAGGATTAGTAACTTCAATACTTGTTGGTAAAACACTGCCGTCTGTTCCCACAACCAGTAGAGGAGTATTTATACCATCAACAACTTCTAGTGTTTCACCTTGACGGAATGTTTCTTCGTTCCCATCATTACCACTATTTGTATAATTTACAAAGATAACATCTGATGTGCTGTCGGTAGCTGTAATTGCATCAATTACAGTTGCTGTTACTCCAGAAGTAATACCTTTTAATTTTTCTAATTTTAATTGAGAGATATCATATTTTTTATATACAATCTGCCCATCTTGATTAATTGGAATTTCAGATACCGAAGACAGTTTTACAAAATTTAATTTTGTATTTAATCCAACTTCTCCTGGAATTACAAGTTCTCCTTGCTTGAAGGAATACTTACCAAATTGCTCAATTTGATTTTGTAAAATAGATTGTAGCTGCGTTAATTCTCTTGCCTGAATAGAATACCCAGGACGGAATAAAACTTTATAAAAATTCTTATCCTGGTCAAAGTCATTGTAGAACGGAGCTACATTCAGGTTTGTCTTTTGGGGCATTTCGCAAGATCTCTAAATCTAAATTGAAATTAGAATTCAATTACTAGTTTAATGTCCTCAATTTGATCAGGAGCTCTAGTAATTTGTCTTCTGTTTTCTATGTATATGATTTCCCCAGAGTTTGGTTCAATTTCTGGAACTGATAAACCGCCAACAAAACTAATATCTGCAAGAATTGCATTTTGAGTAGTATCAATATTTCCTGATGCAGTTGATGACTGACCAACAATAGCGTTTGCTGCATTTGATTCAAATAAATAAACTTTTCCATTATGTGTATGTAAATCTGGAGATTGGAAATATTTAAGAATTCCGTTTGTGGAATCCCAAGAAACTACCGTTCCTTTTGCTATCCCACCAGCAACTGTTTGCTTAATTACTTCGTCTGGCATATAATCTGCCGTTGCTCCATTTACTTTAGCAACTCGTGTTCCACGAAGAGTACTACTAGAAGCAAAAGTTGTTGATCCATATTCATAGGGATCTTTAATAATTCCAATGCTACGGAAATCATTATCAACGGGGAAGTCTCCTTGACCTTCATCGTATGTCAAACGAATGTTTGTCATAATTCTTTTTGCAAATAATTCCTCCTCTGCATTTGATCCATGACCACCAATTGGAGACATAACAACCTCAATCGCTGCAGTTCCAGTAAATGGAGATACATTTGATGTTAAGGTTGCATTTGTATATACGTTTGCAGTTTTTAGAATTACATTGCCATATGTATATTTCGTACCTTTTTTATGCATTTTGCATGAAATAATAGATCCAGATCCATTAGTTTCAAACTTAACAATTGCTCCGGTGTTAGTTCCAGATCCAACTCCATCACCAAATACAGGAGTATAAAGAGTTTCAGATGCAGGAAGACCAGATCCAGCATTTTTGATTACAGCAACATCAATAGACCCACTGACCGCATTTGCTTCAACAGCAACTCTAGAAGCTTCTCCAACTTCAGCAATTGGCATAAAGTCTGAAGATAAAAATGCCAATACATCACTTGTGGTTAGCGTATACATATGTTTCCAAATGTATCCTGCAGTTCCTGTTGGCTCTGTGTAAATTCCGTTAGCAAACGTACCTTGACCAGCAGTTGGTTGTAAAGATGGTTCATAAGTTACATTTTGACCAGTTGGATTTGTTGCTGACTGACCATTGTACAGGCACTTAAATACTTCATATCTAGAGTTCATCACATAGAACTTTGAAGTGGATAATGAAGTTGAACCCAGTGCTGTTTGAATACCAATTGCTCCACCGCCCCCTGGGGTAGCAGAGTAATTTGGACGATACATATCAAACTTTTGATTCAGTGTCGTGTTCCAATTGTAACGAGGAACAACAAGACGAGCAAAAGGAGATGTAATTCTTTTGGCAGCAATCATCTCTTCATAAGTTTTTCTCTTTTCAATTTGATTATCAAGTGGCGCCGGAGGAGAATTTTCAGTTCCATATCTATAAACACCGGACTTAGCAGTTGCAGTTGAAGTTCCACCAGTGATAGTAGTTCCAAATGCTGGAGTTGTAGTTGGTGTTGGCAGAATACCTGTTAAGAGAAGACTGTTTGGGTATACAGCAGAAACAGATCCACTCCATCCCCCACCGCTAACAGTTTCACCAACTTGGAATGTTCCAGTTACATTGAAGATTTCGAGATAACTATCCCAACTGGAAGATCTACCAATAAAAAAGTACATTCTTGTACGATTTGCATCAGCGTCATTAGAACCTTCGCTTAGGGATTCTAGAAACTGTTTCGCATTAAAAATTCTAAAATTTTCTGAAATTATAGCTGCCATAGCACTTTTGTCTGTATAGGGATACTGAATCCGAGTTATTTATATTTATTTATAGGGCGTTTCTAATATAGGAACCAATTGTGTGTTCCTGGATAAGAGAGTTGTTAACAGCTCTAGTACAGTTTAAAAAACGATCCGTAAGTTTGTTAGTATAAGATATTTGTTCTTTTCCAATTAATATAGTTCCAGATGATGCAAAGTTGGTAGTGTTTGCATATACAACAACACCAGTTGATAGATATCCAGCATCACCAAAGTTTGGAAGATCTGAAGTATTTAATTGAGTTAAGTAATTATTAATAGATGGATATCCAAGATTAATTGTGTATCCAGGACTTAGTATATTAGAATTTTTTAAAGTTTCAAAATCATCAATTACAAACCCGTACATATTAAATTCTTCAATGGTCACAGCAGAAACAGAAATACCAGTAGAAGTTAGAATATCTCCAGTATTCATAAACTTTGCTCCTTCCCATTGACCAAATGTTGGACCAAGTGTATTATTTTCAAGTATTGAACCAAATGTTGCAAATCCCAATTCATGATAGAAAGTCCATGCAGTTGTTGTTGTTAGCAATGATTGAGATTCAAAAGTTCTATCAATAACACTAGTTGTAATAATATGTGCAGAATTTTGAATAAGTGGATTTTGAATTCCGGCAATCGAGGTTGGGTTATAAATGACATACTCTTTTTTGAAATTGAGTAACGGAGCAGTATTTAATTTTCTATTAATAATAAGAGTTATATCATATCCAGACGGAACGAATACTGATGCATCAATAGTAGCAAAATTTTCAATTCCTTTAACTCTACTAAGACTGTAATTTACTGCTACTGGTGATTGTTTAATAATTTGAGTTCCGATGATTAAACTGTGAGAAGTATCAATTTTTCTACCATTTTTCTTAACAATATCATATTGTCTTGCAGTAACTACTTTTGGTGCGGTTGTATATCCACTACCACTATTTGTTAAGACAATATCAATAATTTGACCACGAGATACAATAACTTCTGCTTTTGCGCCACCACCATTTTGATCTACAGGAATAAAATGCAATACTGGTGGAGTTTCATATCCATATGCTGTTGTTGGTTGAATAATTCCTTTATTATACAACAATTGTAAATCTTTTTTATTCCACTCTAAAGAAGAAACTTTGCCATTTTTGATTTTACAGGTTACACTTAGACCAACGCCCAATGTTGATCCATTATAGTTTGTTGTTATGACTGATCCAAAGAAATCGTTAGAAACATCAACACCAGGATTATAATTTTTTGGATTAACATATCTTGGGAGCTCATTAATTGTTCTATATTCTTTTTCTCCATCAATTTTAACTATATCGCCAACGTTCAAATTAGCAAGCAATCTTCTTTTTTTATAGAATGTCTCATCTGCAGATTTTGTTCCATATAACCATTTTGCAGAATTTCTTTGCATCCTATAATTATTATCAAAATCTCTAGTAATTTCAAGTGTATTTGTTGTACCAGTCAGTTCGTATTCATCTGAAAAATCAGACTTACTAGAGAAGAAAATAGATGAATTGTTTAAATCTGGATTATTACCAGCAAGGACAATAATTAATGATTGATTTGTACTTGTAAAGGACTTAATGTTACCTATGAATTTCTTAATACCACCAACTTTTTGGTATGCAACTTGAAAATTTTCATACGAAGTGTTGTACCAAGTTTTCCAATCAGTGAAATCGTTGTTTGTTGTTGATGTGCAAGTAATTTTTATATTATTATAATAAGTATTTTTTTCAAAATCATACAGAGTGACGGTCTGCTTTGTGTCTCTTCCATATAGAAGGATAATCTCAACACTATTATCAGTGTAAATTGGTTTATCAAATCTGATTGCTGGTCCATTAATTGAATATGATTCTCCATCTACCTGGAGAACTCCATCAAGAAATACATACGCAAATCTTGAATCGTCAATATTCTGAACTTCCTTATTCTCTGAATTTAAAATAATAAATGGTCCAGCAGATCCGTCAAGAATACCAGATTTGTCAATTTCGCAGCGATAATAATTACCTACACTGTGAGCAAAGAATTTTTCAACTGCTAATGGTTCTTGTACAGTTTTTGTATTTTCTTCTTGCCCCCAAATTGGTGGTGAAGAAAAGACAACTTTATTTGGAACAGATGATCTATCAATAAAATACGAAGAATCATGTTGTAGAACTCCACTCAACGCGATGAAAAGATTTTCATTCTCTTGTGTATTTACAGGAGATCCATCAGTATAGTAGAGATCAAAAATTGTATTTTCACCATTAAAGTAGTCTGGTTTAGATATATCAGCAGTTCCAGGACCAGTTGTAAGTGTTTCTCTTATATTTTCATATAAAGAATCTAATGAAGATGCAACATCTTCACATTCTGTAAATGTATTATATTTTAATCCGGGATCAGCAATCAAATTATAATTAGAATATGATCGTAAATTTGTCCAATACCCAGTTGAATTTGGATTTTGAGGAATAGTATCAATCCTACCAGGACCACCTTCTAATATATCTTCAACTATTTGTGCGTAAGTTAAAATAGCACTTTTAACTTCCTGACAGTATGGATTTACAGTATCAATACGAACATTAGAATCAATTATAGGAGCAATTATTGTTGTGCCAGAAATTTGATTTAACATCGCATCAATCATAAGAATTGCTGCTTGATTATAAGCATAAATTGATTCTATTAATTCCTTGGCAATATGAACTCGTTTATTGTTGACAAAATAAGAATTTCCAAAAGCAATTACCTTTTCATTACCACCGTATCTCAAGGAATGTGCCACTGCATCGACAAAAATACCAATATCTCTGAAACACAAATCTTCTGTTTTTACCCAAGATGATATTCCAGTATTTTTTGTTACTGTTGGTTTTTGACCATTTGTAATCGCTGTTGTTAAAATAGAAAATAGGGACGAAATTGCAGAGTTTACATTAGCACACTCAGGTACTTTTGTAATATTTGGATCTGTCACAGCACCTTGATTCGCAACCGCAATCAAACATAATTGTTTAGCATAATTAAATGCATATACAGATTGAGCCTCTTCTCCGTCTAGTCCATCGTGATTATCAAAGTAAGCATTCGTAACTTCTATGGTTGTAGAATTTCCACCTCTTGCGACATCTTCTGCAATAGCTGCTAGAATAATTTTTAAATCTCTTCCACATTTTTCAGTAGCGTATTGTGCTCCATAAACAGTAGTTAATTCTATAAGTGTTTGTGAAACAATATCGGTTAAATTTTTATAAATTAATCTTCTTGCATCTTTAAATCTATATGCAACTGTTGGCACATTAGGATAGACAAATCCAGGATATTTTTCATAAATTCTGTAAGCTGCTTCTCTTTGAATATTAATTTTATTAGCAGAAATTAAATCAGCAGCATCAACAAAAGTACCAATGTTTAATCCGCTCATAATAAATGTAACCACAGGAGCTCCTGGTGTAATAGATGTAGCAGGAGGAGTGATAAAATATATGTACGGTACTGGGAGTTGTAAATATATTCCAGGAGCAATTTGTACAATCGATGAGGTTGTGGTTACATTAGAATTTGTAACTGTGTTAGAAGTAATTTGTAAAATATTTTGCTGTGATAACGGAAGGGCGTTTTTACTTAATTTAATTTTTCTATTGTCTAAAATTTCTGTAACGATTGTATCTGAAGCAAATGCTCTTCCAGCACTTATTTTCATACCAATGGCAATATTATCAGTATCAGTAATTTCTACGATATCTTGTCCAGGAGTCCATGATGCTTGTCTTTCAACAACATCCCAATTTCTCATTGCTAGTTTACATAGACGAACTGCATATTTAAATGCTTCTATTGTTGCTTGTAATTCGCCGTCAATATAATCTAAAACTCCATCACGGAAATATAATTCAGCTGATAAAATAGTTTTTTCATTGCCACCAAATCTTAAATCATGTTCAAGCGAATCAATAATAAAACCAATATCTCTAAGACATTTTGTACTTAAAATACCCCATGTTAAATTTGGATATTTAGATTTAATATAGCCCAAAGTTTCATTTTGAATATATTCTCTATTCCTTTCTAATTGATTTGCAGCATCTATCCATCTTCCATTTCTTTGAAAAATATTTTTAATCTTCTTAAAATATTGTTGATTTAATGTATTTGTTTTAAACTGGAACCACCTTCCATAAAATCTAACACTCGGAACACTTTGACCATCTACTATTGATGGACCCAATGGTGGTTGAGAAAAAATAATTTTATCTCCTGAAATCGTATATGCAACTTTTGGTTCTTGTAAAATACCATCAATAGTAATTGTTAATGCTTGTTCGTTGTATGGAAATATTGCATTATTTGATTGATCTACTAAATTAAAAACGGTAGTGCCTTCAAGATTTCCATTATCAGTAAAAGCACCATTAAAATCCTGGACTAAGAATACTGGTTTTGCTATAATTTCTGAATAGTTTGCAGTATCTAGTGCTATAGAACCAACCCCTCTCTCAACCTCTAAAGATTTTACTAAAGCAATAATTTGAGTTGTTTTTTTAGTAGTGTTGATAACTGTAACTTTGTTTTTATTTTCATCCCATAGTTGAATAATACTAGTATTTTTAATCAAAGTATCATTACTCATACTTGCAGTTGAATTAGATTCAACAAGAATTTCGCCAAAAATTTGGAACCCAGCTGGATGAGCAGTAGATTTAATTAAAGATCTCCAAGTGTTGATGGATGATTTTGATTTAATAAGATATGAATAATCTTGATAGTAATAGGAATCTGTTACTTTTTGATTTGAATTACTTATCTTTCCGTAGTCAGATGTATAATATCCTTGATTATCGTAGTATGTTTTAATTTGGGGGGAAAATTCAGTAAATGAAATAGATTCTAATTTAGCAGACTGGTTTTTTGCTAGTCCTATAATTTGTTGGTTTTCTCTAAAAATACCAACAACTCTATCAACTAATAGTAAATTGGATCCATATCTCCAGGAAGTTATACGTGCTCGTGCAACTTCTTTGTTTCCAAGTTTCTGAATAATTGTTTCTCCAATGTTAAAAGCATCGTAGTTAAAATTAGATAATTTTAGTATATAATTTGATCTAAACGAAGATGATAATGTTTTATCATTATGATACGCGCCACCAATATTGATTATTTTAACATTTCGTGGGATACCAATATCATTACTATTAAAAAATGCAGTAACATCAGATTCTACAATTTTAATTACTGGGGCACTTGTATATCCAGATCCAGCATTATTAATTATAATACCTGTAATTTTACCAGAATCAACCACTGCTCGTAGAGAAGCATTTCCAGAAACAACAACAATTGGTTTTGAATAATTTTTACCAGAACTTAATAAATTAATGCTAGAAATTCTACCTCTTGAAACTGTACATGAAGCAAGAGCAATTGATTCCTTTGATGGTGCAATTCCAGAAATTAAAGGAATTTTTTTATAATCATTGCCAATATTTGTAATTGATATTGTATTAATCTTACCAAGTGAAAATACAGATTCAGACGTGTACGAAATTGCTCCAGAACCGTCGTGCGGTGCTTTGATTGTTGTGTCGTATACAATTTGAGTATCAGTAACGTACAGCGCCTTCTTCCTACCCTGTAGGGGGTCATCAATTACATTTAAATAAGAACCTTCAGAATTTACATTATTATTTTGATCAAAGTAAAAATACTTATTGAATGTTACTTTTTGTTTTTTTAAATGTTGATTGGTGGAAATTCTAGGTCCAAACCCAAGCTTAATATCAATAATTGATCCAGAAACTGTTTTTTCTGGTGCCACTAGATTTAAATTGATACTAGGAGAAAAATCAAAATTAACACCTGCCATTGACGAATGAGAAACATCAAACTTATATTTGTAAAACTTTTTAATATCAATAATTTGATTTCTAGTAAATGTAGTATTATTTTTAGAAAATTCAAAATATAATTTTGGGTCTAAAACATTTATAATTTTTACTAGTCTTGGATCTGCACTTTGATCAAAAAATACTGTTGATATAGTTAATTTTGAAATACTAGTCAATGTTTGATTATATCCGTAAACAAAAATTGCTTTTTGGGTGATAGGATCATATGAGAACAAAGTTGGTGCTCCTGCCCCCGCACCAATTTGATATCCAGTTTGTAGTGTAAATCCTCCATCATAAAGAAACACTTCAGAATTGTTGAAATGATCTACTGCTTTTGTTCCTTTTTGTGCTCTTAAAACTGTTAATTTATTCGCTGTCTTACTTTGAATTAATAAAATTTCATTACCAAGTTTTAAATAATCACCAGTGGTAAATCCAATTGTACTGTCAACAAATAATTGCGTATTCTGTAAAGCGAATCCAGAATGATCTACTCGTAAAGTTAAATTTGGTGTGGTTGTATTTGTCTTTAATAACGCAGTGCTCCCAACTGTCAAAAGATCAAATTTTTGATATCCAGTGCCCTTATCTGTAATTACTACACTTGTTACAGATCCAGAAGAAGATACTGTAATAGTTGCTTTTGCGTTTTTCCCAGATCCTCCAGATAGTGCTATTCCAGAATAAACATTAGGTGTATAATTTTTACCACCGTTCAAAATTTCTATTCTACCAATACCAGTATCAGTTAAAGTTCTTTGTAATACTGGAGTTGCTAAAGTAACTTCTTGATATATACGGTTTCTTACATAATACGTAGTTGAAGTCGTTGTATCATTTGGATTGATGTCTATATCAATGAATTCATCAATTCCCACACCATGTTTATCGCTTGTGGTTAATAATGCGACGTTGTCTTTAATATCAAAGATTATTAAATTATCACTCAATGAATTGATAGAAACAATTTTAGATCCCGTGGTATCAATTAAATTTGAACTTGTCAAAAATAATTGAGATAAAATACTAAATGTTCCTGTTAAAACTTTTACCTTTACTGTATTTTGGTTTGTTGTTGATTCAAGAACCTCTCCAGTTGCTACTGCAACACTAATACCATCCGACAAAGACAATGTAGCACCTTTTGTATATGATGAATTTTTATCTAAAATTAATGAAAGAACTTTAGTACTAGAACTCAAAACTTCGGACTTATTAAATGTTCCAGAAACATTTTTAAGAGCAAATTTATTGGCACTAAAGACATTACCAACTATTTTTCCAGTAGCACCAGTTATTGCTTGTGTAATTGTATCACCGTTGAAGAGATACGCTGTTGAAACTAAATCAACTAATAAAATTTTATTTGTTTGAGAATTTATAGAAATGACATTTCTTCCTTTAACAGAAGAAACTTTTGCTTCTGCACCAGATCCTTCTGTTTGATCATTATTTACTATGACTTCTGATCCAACAGAAAAATTATCTGTACTACTTAAAATATCAACTGAAGAAACTGTTCCTCTCTGTACATCTTCAATCTTTGCAATGGATAAATCACCATTTGAATCAATATCAACAGTTCTTAATCTTTTTGCATTAACAGGGAGATCATCCTGTGAAATTTCAGAATTATAATTTGAATCAATTGGAAGAGAATAGTAATTTTGCCCTAAGATGTAGGGAAATTCTGGAATGTTTGTTGAACTAACAGTAATAAAATAAGCATAAGTTCCCTCTGGAAATTCTGGAGTTACACAAAATCTTCCATTATTTCTATCAAGAGATCCAGACTTATCAATATATGAATAATCATCTACAAATGTTCCTAGTGGATATGTTGCTACTGTTGGACCATTTGTTCTTGAAGTGTTTCTGAAGTAACTACTTGTCATTCTAACAATAGAACTTTGAGCGTTCAACGGATTTTGATACCCGTATGGACCATAAATGGGATTACCATCATACGCAAATCCCAAAATAGGCGAATGAGTAGAACCTGTATCTGATTGTCTTAGAGCGTTTGGAGACGCATAATATGCATAACCGTATCCACGAAACGCAACATAGTTTTTAAAGAAATATCCATTGTTATTATCAAGTTTAGATAAATTTTTAAAATACTTATCTTTTCTCCATACTTTAATATTTGCTGTTGCTGTTGCTCCAGATCCAACAGAAATAATATCTATGATTGTATTTTCTTTTGTGTAAAGTCTTCCTCCATTTATTTTTTCAAATCCAACAAGTTTTCCAGCAGAAGAAATAACAGCACGAAAATCTGCAAATTTTCCTTTACCAGATATATCAGTAATTCTCACTTGGGGAGGAGAAGAATAGTACTCACCTGGGTTATTAATCTTAATGCTAGTAATTTCTCCATTTGTAACAATTGCTGTTACTATAGCATTTCGTCCAGAAATAATTTCAATGTTGGGGGTTTGAGTGTAACTCCCTGGAGAATCAACAACAATCCTATCAACAACTTGACCAGCAAGAATAGATCTAGCCAATCCATTAACTCCATTTACTAATACAAATGGTGCTTTTTGATAACCAGATCCTCGTGATTCAACATTGATATTTTCTATAGGACCATTTAATACAGTATCTTCATCTTTGCAACTTAAGAGTGGAATACCATTAATAGCAATACCAATATCTCTATACTTTGTCTCATAAATCTCAGTTGTTTGTATCGGATATTTTCTTATAATTCTTAAAAGTTTTTGATCAAAAATATCATTTGGAATATCGCTAATACCAGATTTAATAATATCATGAGATGGAAAACCAGATGAAGTAATATAATATCCAGTACCATCCTCAAAAATTGCAGAAACGTTTGAGTTTAATTTATTAATTGCAGAGGAAACATTTGCATGATTTTGAGAATTAGGAACTCCTGATGTAGTAATCCACCTAAGATTATTTTGTACATCAAATATTTTAATATCATTTGTTAAAAATCCAGATTCAGAAATTTCAACCGAATCCCCGGAATTTGAATATGGAAAAGCAGTATTTGTAGTAAGACCATATAGAATTCCATAAACAAGTAAGTTAACATTAGATCCAGATACATTTGCTCCATAAATTACGGACTCGCCAACAGGATATGATATAGATGCAGATCTAGTTTTTATAATAAATTGATTTACATTTTTATCTTTAAAAGTAATTTTTTCGGTTCCGATTATAAATTCTCCTTCTTTTTTCCAACCCATGGTTGAAAATACATTTATTCTACTTCCTACCGAATCCGAAAATAAAATTGGTTTTGTTAATTTTGTTTTTGCTGCAATTTCAAATTGTCCATTAACAGTATTCTCTGCAAGTATAATATCATAGAGATCTTCACCATCAAAAGTACCAGCAAATTTTACATTGTCAACGGTAGCAGAGGCATATTTTCCACCAATGTCTTGAATAATTTTTTTGCCAATTAAATTTTTTAGAGTTCCAGAAATAATTTTTGCTCGTAATGCATATACTTGAATCCAATTTGATTCCGAACTTTTTAATGTAGAATTTCTTGGATATAAAATTTCTGGTTCAGGACCAAAAAGATCAATTAGGCATTTAAATAAAAATTTGATTGAATTATCTGTGCCTTTTGATTTATAAAATGAAGTAATATTTTTGATTAATGTTCTTTTATCTACAGCTTCCTTTAAATATACTTCGGGAAAATTTGCAAGATATTGTTGTTCAAAACTTTTAACAATAGAATATAAAAATAAGTTACTAATATTTTGTACAGTTGACCCACCAACATGAGTTTTCGCTTGTGTTGTTACAAATGTGCTGTTTGAATATAGATCTCCAAGAGTTGTATTTCCGCTAACACCCCTAGAAACTTCTAAAAATTGTGTATTTGTTCTTTTTTTATAGAAACAAATTTCATCATCAATCTTGATATATCCACCATTTTCGGGAAATGATGTTGCATCAGCAACAGTGATTGTATCATTGGTCGCCGTAATTCCGCTAGACAATTCCGTTGATTGTACAAGAATATTTTTCTCGTAAAAATCAATATCATGATAAACTTCTAGATTTTGAATAATATCCAGAGGTTGTCCTTGTAACTCTAATTGCTCGTAATACTTTCGTATGAACTTGCCGAAAAGTTCATATTCTTCGTTAATGAAGTCTGGTAGCTGAGACTCAATTAAAAATGAGATTTTGTTGGCAGTTTTTAACATCTAAACTACTCTTTGTATGCCACGAAAGTACTTTGTGATATATCTACATTAAGATATACCTCACGTTTAACTTCAATATCTTTATTCGCTGGTTTTACTCTTAACTCAATACGATTATCGGAAAATGATCCTTTTAAGATTGTGAAGTTATACATTTTAATTTCACCTTTAGCATAATCAATATCACCGATAAAATCATTCAAAAGAACTTTTTCACCAGTCACAGAATCTAGTCTATATAGGACGATTTTCCCATTTCTATCTTCCAAATATGAGGTATAAGTGGGATGCTCAAAAACTACCATACCCGTAGATGATACAACTGGATTATCACAATCTTCTAGGAAAGAATTTTGATAACAAATTTCATAGTATGAAGATGAATTAATTTGAGCGTAAAAATCTTTTCTTAAAGTTATTTCAGTAATATTTGAATTAATTGCTCGGTCTGAGTTGTCAATTACACCAATAAATTTACTATATCTAAACTTACCATTAAACTTTTCTGTTTCGGATGTTTCTAAGTATTCTTGAATTGCACCAGCAACTTTTGCTGCTACTTGAGATTGTAATAAATTTGTTTTCTTTTTGTCATAATAGATATCACTTGCAAGTTCAATGTATAAAATTGATGGGTCAATAAATTCTGGTTTTACTGAAGCAACTGAATATTTTTTTAATTCGTTTGCTAGTTCATTTTTTGTCAAAGAGGACAAACTTGCAGCTTCTTTCGGCTTTACAGAGATAAAAACTTTCCCATATGCTGGTGGTTCTTGATCCTCACCGCCGAATACAATAATGTCACTCACAGATGGATATAAGTTTCTTACGATTGCGGCATAGTCATCTACTGTGACTGCTCTGTTTTGAGATCCAAAAAACTTAGGAGCATTAAATTTAATTTTTGAGATAGTTTCAATTTCAGCACCACCCGTTGCTTTTGCTACTGTTGAAACCACTCCAATGGTAAATGGAACAACAATTAAAGATTGATTTTCATCTACAATCCTACCATTGAATGTAAATGTTTTTGCACCATTTGTATCAGGTCCATTCGTTACAATGTAACTAATATTGATGATTTGACCATCAGACAAATTTTTACCAAGTATACCATCACCAAAGAAAAGTTCATATGACTCATCTTCACCTTCGTTAATGAAGTATATTTTGTCGTCCAAACTGATATTTAAAATAGAATTTGCAGATGTATACTCTTCGTAAACAGTGCTAGTGCTGGATTCATAAACTAAAACTTTTAGTGTAGTGGTATCGATACCAGGATTTTTAATAATAAATCGTTGGTTTTTAAGTGACTGATTAACTGTAAAAGATACGTTGATTAAGGAACCTTCATAGATTTCAACATTTTCAAATGTAGCTACACCATTTAATACTTCTGCTCGTCTATCCTCTGCTAAAACAAACCGATATAGTGTGCCATCATAATTCGTAACAAATGCATTACCTGCTTTCAATATTGTTGCTGCCGGTGCTGAATTGATATTTTTATAAGTTACAGAAAAATTAACAATTGCTTTCGGAGAAGTTGTTGACTTAGGAGTATAACCAAGTTGCTTTGCTAGAGCTACTACATTGTCTCTTAACGTAGCAGAATCTAAGAACATTTCATTCACTACCATATTGGCATTGAACGCAGTGTAGTACGTATTATATGCCAATACATCTAGCAACTGACTTAGAGCAGAACCTTCAAAGTCATAGTCAGTAAAATCTGATTGTGCCCTCATATATTCTTTGAGAGCAATCTTGATTTCTGCAAAATCTAGATTATTTAACTGGGTATATGGCATTATCGGGTCCTGGTCAGGAATAACTCTATGGTTGTAGGCGGAGCATCAGATCCAATAATTTCATAGGTCATTTCAACATCAAATTGATTTTCATCAAAATTCGGATTTGTTTCAATTGATAGTATAGAAATTCTTGGTTCGTACGTGGATATTGTATATCTGATGTTATTTGAAATCTGTGCCGCAGTAGCATAGTCAAGAGGTTCAAATAAATACGATCTAACGTCTGATCCAAAATTTGGATTAAAAAGTTTTTCGCCCTTGTTCGTTAATAAAATATTTACAATAGACTGTTTAATGGCAGCATTATCCTTACTGACAACGAGATCATCAGTAACAGGATGCTTTTTAAACGTAATATTAATATCTCTAAAAGAGAGATTAGACGTTTTTGCCATTAATAGTCTACGAAGTCACTAGTTATTTAGTGACCTTTAAACATGCCATCTTTCAACAAAATCATCAAAACCTCCAGCTCCGCCGCACGGGCGACTCATACGATCCTTAGGAATATCATATAGTTCTTCTTTTTTCTTGTTTCTATTTCGTTTTGCCGCTAGATTCAGATATATATCCGAATCTGTTTCCGTAATGAGAGTCATGCCCTCCTCAACGAATTCCTGACTTTTATCTACATTAAAATGGTTGCCCATAAATTTGTCCTGTAACTACACAGAACTTTTATTGGGGTTACTATCCCACTATTCAATTTTCGGAGTTTTCGGCGTTCGGCATTTAGCGTCCTTGCCCTCTATAACGCTTCCTACCAGTATTTCGTGAAGACGCTCCAAGATGTGTATTTTGACTACGCCCCTGCCGAGTTTTCTTCGGTTTGCCAGGAGCATAATTTGTTTTTACTAGTCCAACTTTTGATTTTGCTGCCATAATACTTTAAATGGTTCGTGTGCCAATAATAATTGTAGGGTAAAGAGTTGGGGATGTCAAGACATTCTCAATAATTGGTCTGATAGGCGGTATTGTAGGAGGTGCTGCTAGCAACCCATCTCCTGCCACGGTCACCAAGTTGCCTCTAAAATACACACCTGTCAGTGGTACATTCACCACAGAAACCAGCTCTGTGCGATTAATCGTAGCAGGCGTTGGTATGATTGGCGGCGGTGCGACACCAGGCACTGGAGGATATGTACCTGCAGACTTTTCTATATCCATGATCATGATCGGTAAGATATTTGGATTCGGTGATCCGTCTGAATTTGTCTTACCACCACCATTTGTCGTGTATATACCACCTTCAGGTGTGGGTTCATCCAAAGACTTTAATACACCACCAATCGTTAAGGGAGGATACGTTGTTGCTCCAATTACAGAAGGACTGTCAAGCATTCCTGGATTAACTATTTCTCCTGCCATTTTCTAATTCCTCTACTTTATTATGTAGAATATCAAGAGTCTCTGCTATAGTCTGATAAGTCTGGGACTGGGGCGGCCTGTACATCAATTGGGGGCGTTCTAATAATGAAATTTTCTCCTCCACCATCGTCAATCTCTCGGACAGCGACTGGAGTAACTCTTTGTACTTCTGTGTTGTTGATCGGTTGTTTGGAGTCATTATCTAATCCTGCAAAACGTTTTGCTGCTGCAAATTCAAAATCATCACAAAATGCATCAAAATTTTGTAAGATTTGTTCGTAAAAATTTGGTTCTTTTTCGTAGTTGTTCATTATGATTTAGATTTTTTAGATTTTTTGAGAAAATTTGGAATAGGAGAATCCGCTCGTGGAAAACTCACAGATTCTTCTAGTTCAGTGAATTTTTTTTCAAGATCTAGAATTCTTTGTGCCATTTCTTCAATAATCATCGCCATCCTTTCTAGTTGACGCTCATGCAGCATTACGACGAATTTTGGATCTTCTTTGAGTTGACTTATAACTTTTTCAGAATTTTCATACTCAGGGGGTTCTGCGGGTAGGGTGGTTTCTTCAGTAATTACAACGGGTTCTGTCATGATTTTTTCTGGGGAAAATTTTTTTAATTTCAGTGGTTTGGAAAAATGAATTTCCAATAGTATTTATCGGTCTTTGGGATACTTTTGTAGGTTAGGGGAGGTTTGGGTTTTTGGAAACCGCTAGGCGCCCCTAGTACCCCCGTACTACGTATAAAATACTGTCCGAGGTGTGCTAGGATGGGGGGTCTGCTCAGCGCACCCGCTTGCGAGATGCTCCAAGCGAATCCGTGGGGGCGAACCCTGTCAGGTTGCGATACTGCCAGGCAAAGCGCAGCACCTTTTCCTCAGGGGGGCGACCATAGCGACCCCGCAGATCACAACGGGGCAGACCTTCTGCGTCATAGTGGAAGCGGATGGGGGGGTTCTTCTCAGACTGCCCGATCCACCCGTCAACCCAAGGGGCAGGCGTGGGCAGGTCATCGCGGAACAGGGCAATCGTCTCATCCAGCACAGACATGGGCAGCACAAACCACTCACTGCCGCCCTCCTGCTGCTGGTAATACTTGCGATACTTGG
>Ga0194130_10002073_pt1 | contig 30048 bp, 37 predicted proteins | sample TA2KigsurfametaG_FD_160084 | JGI IMG/M metagenome (GOLD analysis project Ga0194130, IMG submission 160084) | Freshwater microbial communities from Lake Tanganyika, Tanzania - TA2015050 Kigoma 12 surface | ecosystem: Environmental > Aquatic > Freshwater > Lake | place: Tanzania: Lake Tanganyika...
TTGAGCACCCTGCGGCATTTCCTCCACGAATACGAAGCCGCCTGCCCTCCCCCCGACACACCTGCCCGCCGGCCACCCACTGCGCCCCGTCCTTGCCATGAGCGTCCTCACGCTGCGGATTGACGGCCACACGGTCGCCGTGCCAGAGGGAGCCACCCTGCTGGAGGCCTGCCGGGCGGCCGGCGTCCATCTCCCCGTGCTGTGCCATCTGGATGGCCTCACGCCGGTGGCGGCCTGCCGGCTCTGCCTGGTGGAGGTGGAGGGCGGTGGACGCCTGCTGCCGGCCTGCGCCACGGCGGCGGTGGAGGGCCTGGTGGTCCGCAGCGACACGGCTGAGCTGCGGGAGGTGCGACGCATGGCCGTGGAGCTCTTCTTCGCGGAGGGCAACCACGTCTGCGCCTTCTGTGTCGCCAACGGCAGCTGCGAATTGCAGGACGTGGCCGTGCAGGTTGGGATGGACCATTCGCGCTTTCCTTATCAATATCCGCAGCGATCGGTGGATGCCTCCCATCCACTGTTCAGTCTTGATCACAATCGCTGCATTCTTTGCACCCGTTGCCTGCGGGTGTGCGATGAAATCGAAGCGGCGCACGTCTGGGATGTGGCCACCGCGGCGCGCACTGCCAGATCATCGCCGGATTGGATCAACCCTGGGGCGAGGTGGACGCCTGCACCTCCTGTGGCAAGTGCGTGGAGGTCTGCCCCACCGGCGCGCTGTTCCACAAGGAGGAGACGACCGCCGAAAAACACCCCCATCGCCAATGGCCCGCCCTGCTGCGCGCCGCTCGGGAACGGCGGGAATGGCACAACCAATGACGAGCTCGGCCCTGCCCTCCCCCCTCCCGCGCCTGCGCTTCGCCACGGTGTGGCTGGCGGGCTGCTCCGGTTGCCACATGTCGTTTCTGGATCTCGATGAGTTTCTCTTCGACCTCGCTGAACGGGTGGAGGTGGTGTATTCGCCCGTCGCCTCGGATGCCAAGGTGTATCCGGAGAACGTGGACGTCGTCCTGGTGGAGGGAGCTGTCGCCAACGTGGACAATCTCGAACTCGCCCGTCAGGTGCGGCAGCGCAGCCGCTTGGTGGTCTCCTTCGGCGATTGCGCCGTGACAGCGAATGTGCCCGGGATGCGCAATCTCCTGGACGGGGCCGCGCCGGTGTTGCGGCGGGGATATCTCGAACTGGCCGACCACGGCGCCCAGCTGCCCCACGCCCCCGGCATCGTGCCGGACCTCCTGGAGCGGGTGTTGCCGTTGCATGCGGTGATCCCGGTGGATGTTTGGTTGCCGGGATGTCCTCCCTCGGCTCAGCGGATCAAGGAGGCCCTGCTTCCGTTGCTGGCGGGGGAGAAGCCCCCGCTGGAGGGGCCGGAGATGTTGCGTTTCGGCTGAGTGTTCTCTTCCCTCGCGCCCCCGCCATGAGCCGCACCGTTCTGATCGACCCGGTGACCCGCATTGAGGGCCACGCCAAGATCACCCTGCACCTCGACGAGGAGGGTCGCTTGCGCGACACGCGCTTTCACGTTGTGGAATATCGAGGATTTGAGACATTCTGCGAGGGGCGGCCCTTCACGGAGATGGCCGGCATCACGGCGCGGATCTGCGGGATTTGTCCGGTGAGCCATCTGCTCTGCGCCGCGAAAACCGGTGACAAGTTGCTGGGGGTGCGGGTGCCTCCAGCGGCGCGGAAGCTGCGACGCCTGTTGAACCTGGCCCAGCTGACCCAGAGCCATGCTCTGTCGTTTTTTCACCTCAGCAGTCCGGATTTTCTCCTGGGTTGGGAGAGCGATCCAGCGCGCCGAAACATCTTCGGGCTGATGACCGCTGATCCGGATCTGGCGCGGGCGGGCATCCGTCTGCGGCAATTCGGGCAGCGGATTCTGGAGTCGCTGGGCGGCCGCAAGATCCATTCCGCCTGGGCCGTGCCGGGGGGCGTGCGGGCGCCGCTGAGCGAGGACGCCCGCGCCTGGATCCTGGAGGGTCTGCCCGAAGCCCGGGCCACAGCGAAACGGGCCCTGGGACTGTTCAAAGATCTGCTGGATGGTCCCCTGAAGCGGGAGCAGGCGGAGTTCGGCCGCTTTCCGAGCCTCTTTATGGGCCTGGTCACACCGGAGGGGATGTGGGAGCACATCGACGGTCTCATCCGGTTTCGCGGGCCGGATGGCGCCATCGTCGCCGATGGCCTGAGCGAAGACGATTACGCCTCCTTTCTTGGCGAAGCGGTGGAGCCATGGAGCTATCTGAAATTCCCCTATTACAAACCTTTCGGCTATCCAGAGGGGATCTATCGCGTCGGCCCTTTGGCGCGTCTGAATGTGTGTGAGGCCATCGGCACGCCTTGGGCGGATCAGGAGCTGGCGGAGTTTCGCCAGCGGGCCGGCCGGATGGCGCTGTCCAGCTTCGCGTATCACCATGCCCGGCTGGTGGAGATCGCGGCCTGCTTGGAGGCCATCGAGGGGTTGATGGCGGATGAGACGCTGCGCGCGGGGCGGGTGCGGGCACGGGCGAGCCTGAACGCCAATGAGGCCGTGGGAGTGAGCGAGGCGCCGCGGGGAACCCTTTTTCACCACTACCGGGTGGATGACCAGGGCCTGATCACCCGTGTGAATCTGATCATCGCCACCGGTCAGAACAATCTGGCCATGAATCGCACGGTGCATCAGATCGCACGCGCTTGGCTTCCCGATCCCGTGGCCGCTGACGCGGAGATTCCGGAGGCCATTCTCAACCGCATCGAGGCGGGCATCCGTTGCTTTGATCCCTGCCTGTCCTGCTCCACCCACGCGGCGGGGCGGATGCCGCTGGAGGTGACCCTGTTGAGCGCCAGTGGGGAGGTGTTGGCGGAGCGGCGACGGGCGAGCCTGTGACGGACGCGCTGCTGATCGGCATCGGCAACCGTCTGCGGGGGGATGACGGGGTGGGGGCGCTGCTGGTGGAGGAGTGGCGCCAGGAGGTGACGGGGCGCGAGGGGGCGGGCAGCGAGGCGGCCTTTGCGGTGGTGCACCAGCTCACGCCGGAGCTGGCCCTGGCGGTGGCGGAGGCGGGACGGGTGCTCTTCGTGGATGCCTGGGTGACTCCCGACCCTTCGGAACCATGGATCGAATCGCTTCGGCCTCGGCGGGACGGTTCAGCGGGCGAAGCGGGGGGCCATGGCTGGGGACCCTTGGCCGTGGTGGCACTGGCCGAGCAGCTCTATGGCTGGCGGGGAGAGGCGGCCCTGTTGCGGGTGCCGGCCTACGCCTTCCCCCACGGCACGGCGTTGTCTGCCGGGCTGCGGCGCTGCCTTCCCAGAGCGCGGGATCACCTGCGCGGGTGGTTGCGGGGTGGAGGATCGGAGGGCGTCTGAGCGAAAAGCCGCTGGATCAGCCGGTTAGCGGGCTGTTCCTGGTGTCTGGACGGGTGGCGCTAAAACAAGCCTTGAGCTGAACCAGCCGCCGCCATGCCGCGCCCCTATCAACCCTCCCTGCTGCGGTTGCTCCATGGCGCCACCGCTGTATTGGTGGTGGGAGCCTGGTTGAGCGGCTTTCTGGTGTACAACCGCTTTGATGGCCGCTGGGGCCGCTTGCCCTTGGCCTTGAGCGGCGACTGGATCGACCTCCATGGCACCGTGGCGGTGATGCTCTGGCCCTTGGTTCTGATGTTCGCGCTGTACGCGGCCACCCTCGGACGGGCGCGCCTGCGGCAGCCCGCCAACCTGATCGCCCTGCTCGCTCTGGCGCTGGCGGTGGGGAGCGGCAAGTTGATGCAGGAAGACTGGTTGAGGGATGGAGAGCTGGGGCACGGGGTGTATGCCGTCCACCTCGTGGCCTGGCTGATGCTGGCGGGAGCGGTGCTGAGCCACGTCGGATCGGTCCTGGCCCGAGGAGGACGGCCACTGGCGGCGTCGATGGCCAGCCTGGAGGTGCGCCCACGTGACCAACCCCGCGATTGGTGGGGTCAGATTCGTCGGCATTTCAGCCGGTGAACCGTGTCGCCCGCAGGGCAAGCGAGGGTCAGGACCGAGAAACGGAGGCGTCCAGTTCTTGATCCAACAGATCCTGAGCCAGCACCAGAAGCGCGATCCCCATCAAGGCCAGCGCCTCTCCCCGCTGGTCATCCGCCGTGAGCTCCAGAGTGCGGGCGGTCTGCAAATGCTCAGGCCAGGTCAGTCGCATGCCGCCACCGTCAGGAGCTCCTGATCATAGAGATACGAAATGTTAATCAGTCGGCGCGGCTTCATAGTTCGAAATACTGACAGCTCCGCCACTCTGTAGCTCAAGCTACCTGGCCAAGGAGAAAAGTCAGTAATTTATCTTTGCTTAACAAATGAAAAGAACCGTATGTCTGGTCTCCCCCTGCATTCCCCGCCTCCGGGCCAGCCAGCAGACGCCCTGGAACTGTCGATCAGTCAACGCTTTGAGATCGAGCGGTTCAGCCGCGCCATCGACGCCACAGCCGACCCCGACGACCTGAAGCGCATCGCCAAGCAACTTCTGCGGGCCTGGCACACCCAAAAAGCCGCCACCAATTGGGTGATCGGCCAGCAGCAGCCCCGCTAGAACAGATGCGCTATAGTACGGGCGTACCTCGCGAGATGGGGCGCCATGCCTGTCTCCTCCCCCTACGCCGTTTATCGCTCTGACGATTCGCTCCCGGTGCGTTCTCGCCAGCCCTGGCCGGATCCCCTGCCGGCTTCCCGCCAAGATCATCGACGGGCCGACGATCCTCCTCTCGGGCGGTCGTCCAAGCGGAGACCCCCAGCCGTCACCCGTCGTTCTGCGGCCTGGGCACGCCGGTCGCCCGCAGGCCTTCTGCAAGGTGAGCTCTTCGCTCTCCCCTACGCCAGTCCTCCAGGGTGAGGAGACCCTTCCATCACCCATCTCACGTCCCGTGTCCCGTGTCCCGTGTCCCGCCCAAGAGCAGACTGGATGCATGGGAGGGTTGACTGTTTTCTTCCCTCATCCGCGTGTGTTTGGTTCACCCGATCCATGGCATCTGCTCTCCTCCATCCAGGTGTTTGCGTCGGACACGTCGACGCGATGTGGCGGTATCCGGTGAAGTCGATGCTGGGGGAACGGCTTCAACATTTCTCGGTCGAACCCAGGGGCGTTGTGGGCGATCGGAGCCGTGCCCTGTGGGATGGGGCTACCGGAAAAGTGGCCAGTGCCAAGAATCCAAGACGCTGGGCGGATCTGCTCCGCTTCCAAGCCACTTATCTCGATGAGCCTGGCGCGGGCCAACGGCTGCCTCCGGTGCGGGTGCGCGGACCGTTTCGGGGACTGGACGCGCCGGAAGAGACCTTCCAGAGCGACAGCCCGCGCTTGGAGGCGGCGTTGAGCGAGTGGTTTGCGCGTCCGCTCCGCCTGCTGAGCGAGCCACCGATCGGGGCCTCGCTTGAGCACTACTGGCCCTCGGTCGAGGGGCGGGAGTTTCAGGACGTGACCAATGATTTGGTGCTTCCGGACGGCACCTTTTTTGATGCCTGCCCGATTCACGCCCTCACCACCGCCACCCTGAAGCGATTTCGTGATCTGGAACCGGAATTGGATTTCGCGGTCGAGCGCTTTCGTCCCAACCTTCTCATCGAACCGAGGGGCTCAGCGGCGGGGTTTGTGGAGGAGAGCTGGGTTGGCGGGGTGTTGGCCATTGGCGACACGGTGCGACTGTGCGTGGATCGCGACTGCCCCCGCTGTGTGATCACCACCCTGCCCCAAGGTGGCCTGCCGGAAGAGATGGAGATCTTGCGCGCCACAGCACGCCACAACCGGGTGGTGGCTGGCATTCGCCTGAGCGTGCTGACGCCAGGACCCGTGGCGGAAGGGGATCGGATCCACTGGTGGCCAGCGGAGGGTTGAGGGGACCTTCGGGACGCCGCAAGCCAGGCAGCGCTAGCGCGGATCACGACGCGGTCTGGCCGCGCAGCCAATCCGCCATGGAACGGGTGAACTGCTTCACGCCAATGCCGGTTTCCTGGATGAGTGAGCTGAATCGATCGCTGTAGTGATCGACAGCCCGCTCAAACTCGGCACTGGCTCCCGGTTCCTGGCCGCGTCGCACATAATCCCCTCGAATGATTCGGTCATACTCGCCGCTTTGGATCCAGCGCGTGAGTTCACTCACGCGTTGCACCGCATTGGGGTGTGTTGTGGTGATCTCATCGAAAAAGCGAAGGCCGCGATCGAGGGAGTCATCCCAAGAGTCATAAGACATGGCTTGCTGAATGAACGCATCTACGTTGAGGCCTGGAACGCCGCCGCCGGCCAATTTCATCAGGGCGCAGCAATAGACGCGTGGATCCCGCATTACCAGAGCCGCTGCACGATCGCAGGACAGTTCGGCTGCCCGCGACCATTCCAGTAGGGCCAAACGGATCGCTGTCAACGGCAGGCCAGCCAGGGGCAAGCCCATGCTCCCTAGGCTCAACAGCAGCATCATGACAGTGGTGTAGAGCACATGCTGGGAGTGAATATGACCAACCTCGTGGGCGATCACCGCCTTCAGTTCATCGGGTTCCAAAAGAGTCACCAAACCAGATTGCAGGATGATCATGGGTTGATGGGCTCCGAAGGCCATGGCATTAACTTCCGGCGTTTGCAGCAGGTACAAGGGATAGTCCCCGGAGATGTCAAGAGTGTCAAAGCAGGCGCGATGAGCAGACCACAGTTGAGGCAACTGATGTGGACTGATTTCAATGCCATTTCCCAACAATCTTTGGCGATAGGCCCGCTCCAGACCAAGGTCAAAGAGTTTGCGGATCACCGTTTCAAGATAGGGAACTTTGCGCAGGGCGGCCGTGGCGGCTCGATCGGCTGGGTGCTCGTAGGCTTTTGGACTGATGCCGGTCAAGCGGTAAGGAGAAGCAACGGACCCTGTCATGAGGCTTGGCTCGTTGAGGACAATGAAAGGATCTTCATCAAAGCGAAAATCCCACCCGCCTGTGGTTTGTGATCCATGCCTCGATTCATGCAGCGGCTCCAGGCCGCTGGCTGGTGTTTGCCCCCAGCCCTGACCCTTGGTCTCGGCCTGAAGGGGCTGCATCCCTGGCTGCCTGGACTCAGCTGCCCCCTGCGCGCGTTGACGGGCGTCCCCTGCCCCACCTGCTTTCTCACCCGTGCCACCAGTGCGGCCCTGATCGGCCAATGGCCCACAGCCGTGCGCCTGCATGCTTTTGGACCGCTCGTGGCGGTTGCCCTGGTCTGGTGGTCCATCACCGCCATCCGTCAGCGTCGATTCCTCCCCCGGCAGCTTTCCGGCGGACCACTGGCCGCCGCCAGCGTGGTGTTGGTGGTGTACTGGCTGGGGCGTCTGGTGGTCACGTTTGGACTGGGGTGGCGCACGTTTCCCGCGTTCCCCAGCGGCTGAATCGCCAACCGCTGGTGCTGGCGCGCCTGGCACCTCAACGCAGGATGCCTTTGTGATATGCCGCATTCTGGATGTAAAAGCTGCTCATGGGCAGCGTGACCAACAGGCCAATCCCGCAGGTGCAGACCGCACTGAGACCCACGAGCAGTCCCGTCAGGATCTGCAGGCCAACAAATCCCCAGCCATGAGAGGAGCGATACACCGCTTGGAATGCGCTGGCACAAGCCTCAGGGATCGATTGGCGCGTCAGAAAGATCCGGTTGACATAGACCGGCATCACGAAGCTGATGGCAATCCCAGGGAGCACGCAAAACAGGAAGCCAATGATCGTCGCCACCAAGAAGATCACGCCAGCCAGCAGATAACGCAGGGGGTCCTTCAACAGATGCGAAATCGCTTGTTTTGGCGTGACCACTTCACCTCTGTCGTAGTAGATTGCTGGCACAGCAAAGAACAGCACATAAACCATGCAGGCGACGGCGATATAGGGCATCTGTCCCAGCTGAGACAAGAGGGTGGCCAATGTGGCACTGTCCTCGCCGCTGCCAAGAAACGTGGAGCTGATGGTCTGAATACCCCAGGACAAGGCGATACCAGTCGAGGAGATGAGTAGATAAAGAGCCCAGATGGAGGCCATCGCTGGAAGATGGGCACAAAAGGCTTCCCAAGCTTTCTGCAGACTGGGTGCTTCATAGGCGAGAGCGGAGGCCATGATGTGATGGTTGAGCTAGTCACATGCTGACAAGTCACTTGAAATATGAACGGGTCTTTGCGTAAATCTTGATGGAACAGAGCAAATGTTTCAGGAGTCCTCACAACAGGGAATGGCCTTTCACCGCCGGTGGCCTCCCCTCCCGGCACGGCCTGCGGGCATCGATCCCCGATCGCTGCGACAGCGTTACGATGGCGTAACCACACTCCTGTTTTTTGCTCACTGCCATGGGCCGATCGACGCGCCTCAGCCACTGGAAGCCTCTCAGCCGTCTGACGCGCCGCGCCCGCTTGAACGCCGCACTGGTTCTCACCATCGGCTTGGCGTCATTCGCGATGGCCGGTGCCTTCCTCCCCAGCTGGTCCCAGAGCGAGGGATCCGCGCCCCGGCGGGCGGTCAACATGGCAAGGATGAAGGCGGAAACGCTGAATGGAGGTCTGCAGGTTTACCGCGCAGCCGCCTGCATGCACCAACAATCGGGGGGTTCCTGCCTGATCCGCTCCTCCAGCGCTGGTTATGTCTTTCGGTTCTATGGCGGTGGCCCGGGATGGGAGCAACTCGGCCTGCCGCCAAAAGTGGAAACGGAGCTGTTGGTCGCCCCGGATGGCCGATCCATTCGGGAAGTGATCTACAACGGCCCCGTCCGCTCTTCAGGTTCGACCAAACGCTGACCCTCCGGACAGGCTCCCCGCTTGTTGACAAGCTGTGCTCTACCTGAGCAAGCAATGATACCGTTTCGCTGTCAACACGTTCGCTGTCAACACGTTCGCTGTCAACACGTTCGCTGTCAACACGTTCGCTGTCAACACGTTCGCTGTCAAAAGGTTGCGCAATCCAAAAGGTTGCGCAGTCCAGAACGTGGTCGACTTTGGCTGGGCGCTGAGTCTTATTCAATTTGCGCGGAGCGGAGCATGTCCGGATCCGCTGGCGGCAGACTGAGATAGCGGGGCTTGCTGTCAGTTTCACTGGACACGCAAAACTGGTAGAAGAGATCTTCCGCCTGTCCGTATTGATCCTTGTAGATGTTTTGCCAGGAATAGCCGTCACCACTGACATTGAAAGTCTTGTTAAGACAATCCAGTCCCAACCACGTCGTGCGTACCGCCTGGCCATCCGACTTCAAGGCCCGGTTGTAGAGCCCGAGGGTGGCCCAATTGGCAGCTGTGGAAAAAATCGGAATGCCACGGGCAAACTCCTTGGCAGCATCCCCTCCCGGCTTGATCAAGCGTTTGACCCGCACCAGCAAACCCTGGCGCGTCTGACGAGCGGAAAGTAGGTTGATTCCCGTGTTTTGGTAGGTGCCACTCCAATCGCCGTGGGGGCGGGCCTCGGTGGAGCCGTTGATCAGAGTGCTTTGTCCGGCCGTGGGTGCCATCTCTTTGCCCTGAGCCAGAACAGCGCTCGGTGGCAGGGCCGTCAGCATCACACCGACAGCGACGGAAAGGCGAACGCGCATCAGCCCTTGGTTCAAGAGGTAACAAAATATAAAGCCCCACCCCATTCCCATCGGCCATGGGTAGGCCACTTGCCCCCATGGACTCTCACGGGATGGCGGGAGGGGCTGCTGCCTTCAACGGCTGAAATGCGCTTTGGCGTCATAAAGCGTTTCCGCTGTGATCTCGCCAATCCCGCGTTCACGGGCGAAGGACTCGGTGTTGCGGCGTACCTTGCCGCGTACAAAGAAGGGGATTTTGTGCAATTCCGTCTCCCCATCCGTGGTCCAGACCGGTTCATGCGGCGAGGCGCCCGCAGCGGGGGGCGTGGCCACCGCCACGCCGAAAGGCGCCGCGGCGCTGGCCACGCCATCCTGCATCGCGTCCGCCACTGGACTCACCGAGGGCGCCCCATCGCCGAGATGGCTGCGATGGCCATCCACAAACTCAAAGTCGTGGCGGAACATGCCGATCAGATGCTCCTCCAGGCCCATCATCAGCGGATGCACCCAGGCGTCAAAGATCACATTGGCGCCCTCCCAGCCCATCTGCGGGGAATAACGGGCGGGCACGTCCTGCACGTGCAGCGGTGTGGAGATCACAGCGCAGGGAATGCCCAGGCGTTTGGCGCTGTGGCGCTCCATCTGGGTGCCGAGCACCAGCTCCGGCGCCGCCTCCGCCATGGCCTTCTCCACCGCCAGGTAGTCGTCCGTGATCAGGGCCTCCAGGCCCAGCTCCTTGGCGGCGGCGCGCACCTCACGGGCCAGCTCGCGGCTGTAGGTGCCCAGGCCCACCACGGCAAAGCCCAGCTCCTGGCTGGCGATGCGGGCGGCGGCGATGGCATGGGTGGCGTCCCCGAAGATGAACACCCGCTTGCCGGTGAGATAGGTGGAGTCGACGGAGCGGGAATACCAGGGCAGGCGGGAGCGGCGTTCGCTCTCGGTCTGCGTCCCTTCGGCGGGTTCCAGGCCCAACAGGGTGGTGAGCTCCGCCAGGAAGGCGGTGGTGGCGGCAACGCCGATCGGCACGGTCTTCACCGTGGCCTGGCCGAAGCTGCGCTCCAGCCAGCTGCACACCGGCGCCGCCACCTCCGGGTAGAGGCAGATGTTGGCATCCGCGCTGGGGATGCGCAGCAGGTCGGCCGGCCGGGCCCCGAGCGGCGCCACCACGCTGACATCCACCCCGTGCTCCCCGAGCAGCCGGGTGATTTCACGCACGTCGTCGCGGCAGCGAAAACCCAGCAGCGACGGCCCGAGCAGGTTGACCCGCGGGCGCCGGCCCTCCTGCCGCCAGCGCGTGGGAAGGATCTTCGGGCTGCCTGGCGGCGGCACCTGCTCCTTGAGCAGGCCACGCACAAGTTGATAAAAGGTTTCCGCCGCACCCCAGTTTTCTTTTTTCGAATACGCGGGCAGCTCCAGGCTCACCATCGGGATGCCCCCCAGATCCATGCCTGCGGCCAGGGCTCCGGGCTGATCCTGGATCAGCTCAGCGGTGCAGCTCTCGCCCACCAGCAGGGCCTCCGGCTGGAAGCGCTCCACAGCCTGCGCGATGGTGCGCTTCACCAGCTCCGCCGTGTCACCGCCCAGGTCACGGGCCTGGAAGGTGGTGTAGGTCACAGGGGGGCGCTTGTCGCGCCGTTCGATCATGGTGAAGAGCAGATCGGCGTAGGTGTCGCCCTGGGGGGCATGCAGCACGTAGTGGACTCCCTCCATGGAGGCGGCGATGCGCATGGCGCCCACGTGGGGCGGGCCTTCATAGGTCCAGAGGGTGAGTTCCATGGCGTCAGATCAGGGGCGAGAAGGATGGGAGAACGTCGGTGCGACCGGGCGCGCGAAAGGGGATGTCGGGCGGGCCTCAGAGCCTCAGGGCTTCCAAGGTTCAAGGGGTTGGAAGGATCAGGCGAAGCTGATCAGCTCGCGGCGGCGCAGAGGACGGGCGAAGAGCTCCGCCAGCTCGCCGGCCTGGTCGCAGCCGTGGATCGGACTGAACACCAGCTCGATCGACCACTTCGTCGCCAGCCCCTCGGCCTCCAAGGGATTGGCCAAACCCAGGCCGCACACCACCAGGTCCGGGCGCTCCGCCCGCACCCGATCCAGCTGGCGCTCCACATCCTGGCCCTCGCTCAGGGGTGTGCCCGCTGGCAACAGGGCCTGCTCCGCCGCCATCAGCTGGCGGTCCAGGTAAGGCACCCCCACCTCCACCAGCTCCATGCCGCACTCCCGCGCCAGGAAACGCGCCAGAGGAATCTCCATCTGGGAGTCGGGCATCAGAAACAGCCGTTTGCCCCGCAGCACCTGGCGATGGGGTTCGATCGCCCGCCGTCCGCGCTCCACCAGGGGGTCGAGCACGCCGGCCACGGCGGCTGGATCCAGGTTGAAGCTGGCGGCGGCCGCCTCCATCCAGAGGCGGCTGCCCTCCACGCCAAAGGGATAGGGGCTCGTGATGAGCTGGCCGCCGCGATGGGCCAGGGCCCGTGCCGTGGCGCTCAAGAAGGGCTGGGCGAGCAGCAACCGCGTCCCTTTACCGATGGGCGGCAGGTCGGTGGAGCGGCGGGGGGGCAGACTGCGCACCCGTGGAAGGCCCATCCGTTCGAAGAGGGTGGTGAAGCGATCCTCCACGGCGTCCGCCAGGGTGCCGACGATCAGCAGCTGCTCCTCATCGCTGGCGGGCAGATGGGGGAGCAGGGCCATCAGCGCTTGGTCTTCCCCCTGGGTGAAGGTGGTTTCAATACCGCTGCCGGTGTAGTTCAGCACGCGCACCCGGCCAGCCATCTGCTGGGTGAGGCGCTCGGCCGCGCGGGCCAGATCGAGCTTGATCACCTCGCTGGGGCAGGAGCCCACCAGGAAGAGGGTGCGGATCTCGGGACGGCGCTCCAGCAAGTCGCGCACCAGTCGGTCCAGCTCCTCGTTCGCGTCCGCCAGACCCGCCAGATCCCGCTCCCCGAGAATGGCCGTGCCAAACCGCGGTTCCGCGAAAATCATCACGCCGGCGGCGCTCTGGATCAGGTGCGCGCAGGTGCGGGAGCCCACCACCAGGAAAAAGGCATCGGGCATGCGGCGGTGCAGCCAGACGATGGAGGTCAGTCCGCAGAACACCTCCCGCTGCCCGCTTTCCTTGCGCACCTCGGGCGGCGCGTCACCGCCTCCGGCGCGGGTGGCTGCATCGCCGGCAGGGGTGTCGCTGCTGGGCGTGACGCTGGAGGGCGTGACGCTGGAGGGCATGACAACCATGGACGAGGGGCACGGATCTCTCAGAGTTAGCCAGGCACGCTTCCCGCTGGGGGCTGTCGTCACACCTTGAGAGGATGGGGGCATGAGCCACGTCCCCCCTCCCCCCCCGCCGGAGCCGTCCCCGGAACTGCTGCGCCGAGCCGCCGCCGTGCGCCGCCACGCCCGGGCCTTGGCCCAGCGCGACGATGGCGAGCGCCGCGCCGCGGTCAACGCCATGGCGGACGCCCTGGAACACGCCGCTGAATCGATCTTGGCGGCCAATCGGGCCGACCTGGAGGCCGCCGCGGCCGAGGGCCTCGCGCCGGCCCTGGTGGCGCGCCTGAAGCTGGATGCCGGCAAGTTGGCCGGGGCCATCGCCGGCGTGCGCCAGGTGGCCGCCCTCGACGATCCCCTCGGACGCCGCCAACTGCACACCGAGCTCGATGCCCATCTCGTGTTGGAGCGCATCACCGTGCCCCTGGGGGTGCTCGGCGTGATCTTCGAGGCCAGACCCGACGCCGTGATGCAGATCGCCTCCCTGGCGATCCGCTCCGGCAATGGCGCCCTGCTCAAGGGGGGCCGAGAGGCGGCGCGCAGCTGCCAGGCCATCCTCGCGGCCCTCAAGGAGGGCTTGGCCGGCTCCCGGGTCGACCCCGGCTGCCTGGAGCTGCTCACCAGCCGCGAGGAGAGCTTGGGCCTGCTGAGGCTGGATGGACTCGTGGATCTGATCATCCCGCGAGGTTCCAATGCCCTGGTGCGTTACATCCAGGACCACACCCGCATCCCGGTGCTCGGCCATGCCGATGGCCTTTGCCACCTGTACGTCGATGCCGCGGCGGATGTGGACCAGGCCGTGCGGCTTGCCGTGGACAGCAAGGCGCAGTACCCCGCCGCCTGCAACGCCATTGAAACCCTCCTGGTGCACGAAACCATCGCCCCCCGGTTCCTCCCGGCGGCGATCACGGCCCTGGAGGCGGCGGGGGTGGAGCTGCGGGGCGACCCGCGGGCCTGCGCCCTGGGGGTGCCCCTGCCCGCCGCGGAGGCCGACTGGGACACGGAGTATTCCGATCTGGTGCTGAGTGTCAAGGTGGTGGCGGATCTGGAGGAGGCGCTGGCCCACATCGCCCGCCATGGCTCCCGCCACACCGAAGCCATCTGCACCACCGACCCGGCGGTGGCGGAGTGCTTCCTGGCCTCGGTCGACAGCGCTGGCGTGTACTGGAACTGCTCGACCCGTTTCGCCGATGGCCATCGCTATGGATTCGGCGCGGAGGTGGGCATCAGCACCCAAACGCTGCCGCCTCGCGGGCCGGTTGGGCTGGAGGGGTTGGTCACCTACCGCTACCTGCTGCGGGGCGAGGGCCACATCGCCGCCGACTACGCCAGCGGTGAGCGACAGTTTCGACATCGCTCGCTGCCGCTGCGACGATCCGATCCAAGCGGCTCGGCGTGAAAACAACGATTTTTCGTGATTGTGATCGAAGGAAATAACTGTCTGTGAATGGCTTCGGCCATGCAGACCGGAGAGCATTAGATCAGATGAAGACGAACAACTTGCTGATTGCGGTACTTGCCGAATCTGCGCTTTTTGGTGATTCGGTTCAGTCCATCTCGCAAGTTGCGCGTTTTTCTCCATCTCCCTACAACGCAGAGGTTTGACCCATGGTCACCAAACGTCCTTCATCCTCAGGCGCCGACGCGTTCGAACCACCCAACCCGCCCGATCTCTCATCGTATACTGACCAGGCCAATGGTGGTGAAGAGTTCATTCCGCCAGATGACAATGGCCAACTAGATAGCGATGCCGCCGACGCAGATGTAAACGTCTTTCTGGAAACTGTCGACAGCCAGATCCTGACAGCAAAAGCTGAGTTGGAAACCCTTCTTGGCGAGCTCGCCAAAGATGAGGAAGGCCCCCAGTCCCAAGCCTCTCGCGATGCCAATGTGACAGGGGTGGGAATCGGCATCAGCGACGGCACGACGGCTGGGTCTCTACCGGGAGAACCCGTTCTTGAGGTGTACACGATTGAATCGGAGTCGGCCGAGTCTCTGAAGGCACGCATGGCCTCTGTTTCCGGCGTTTCTGCGCTCGCGGACAAAGACTTTCCCTTGACGAGCGTTCGCACGGGAGTGATTGACGCGTTTTCCCATCGTTTTCGCCTACGCCCGGCCCCTGGCGGCGTAAGCGTGGGCCATGTCCGGATCACCGCGGGAACCCTGGGAGTCCTCTGCAGGGGGCGGACCTCGCCACGCAACCAGCGCCTGATGATTCTCTCCAACAACCATGTTCTTGCCAACTCCAACGCGGCGGCCATCGGCGATGCCATCGTTCAGCCTGGCCCCTATGACGGTGGCAAAGCACCTCAGGACACCATCGCGATCCTTGAGCGTTTTACCCCAATCAATTTCAGCGGCGGCAACAATCTGGTGGATGCGGCCACCGGTTGGGCTTGGCCGGACCGTGTGCGGAAGGAATTGGTCTACACGAGCGGTGGACGACTGGTTTACTTCACTGTTGGCTCCACCCCTGTCGGGGCTGTGCCTGGATTGTTGGTCGGCAAAACGGGTCGAACCACCCAGCTCACATCGGGCCGTGTCACCGCTATCGGTGTCACCGTGAATGTGAGTTACGGAGGTGGCCGGGTGGCGAGATTCGTCAACCAGATCGCCGTGCGTGCCAGCAGCGGCGACTTCAGTCAGGGAGGTGACTCGGGATCTTTGATCTGGACTTGGGACAGCCGTCGCGCTCCTGTCGGACTTCTGTTCGCGGGTGGTGGGGGAACAACCTTTGCCAATCGAATCAGCGATGTTCTCACGTCTCTCAGCGTCAACCTGGTGACATGATGTAGGTTCAACAAGCAAGGTCGCCCCTTGATCAATGTCATGACCGGACCGCTTGATTTATCCAAACCGCCCGCAGCTGTTGACGCTGCATCTGACACGGTTCGTCAGCGGTCCGGTTCCTCTGATGTCCTGCCCCAATCTGTGGCGGACGCTCTGCTCCAACTCGATGGAGTTGTCGGTGTCTGGATGGAGCGAGATCCAGGGGGACAGCCGGTTGTCATCTTGCACACGTCTCGCCAGAGTGACCTTCAACACCTCCCGGACACGGTCGAGGGAATGCCGGTGAGACGTGTTGGCGGCGAACCCATTCGCGCGCAACGCTGAGTGATGCCGCCTGTTGCGGGGCCACCCCCCCTGGTGCTGGTTCACGGGCTGTGGGACACGCCCGCCTTGTTCAACAGCCTGGGCCGAGCCCTTGGGGAGCGCCGCGAACTCTTCATCCCTCATCTGCCCCATGGGCTTGGCGTGGTCCCCCTGGAGGAGCTGGCCGCCGAGCTGGGCCGAGGGATCGAGGTCCGGTTTGGCGAGGAGCAACCCCTCGACGTCATGGGGTTTTCCATGGGAGGCGTGATCAGTCGCGCCTGGATCCAGTTGCGGGGTGGCGGGCGGCGGGTGCGGCGGTTCACCAGCGTCGCCAGCCCCCAGCAGGGCACCTGGACGGCTCAGCCCTGGCCCGGTCGCTGGCTGGCCAGCGTGGGCGACATGAAAGTTGGCAGTCCTCTGCTCCAACGCCTCAGCGACACCGCCGGCGTGCTGAAGGGAATCGACTGCTGTTCCCTTTACTGCCTGGCGGATCTGATGGTGCTGCCGGGGTGGACCGCCGTGCTGCCGGTGGGACGCCGAGAGGTGTTGCGTCCCCTCACCTTGCAGCACCACGAGCTGATGGCCCATCCGCGCTCGGTGGAGCAGGTGGCCCGGGAACTGCTGCGGCCTTGAGACGGTGTCGAGGCGACGGAGACCGGCTGGGATCGATAAGGTTGGCAGCCATGAGAGAGCACCCGGTGACGGCGAACGACGAGGAGACGATGGCGGAGATCCTCCCCCTGCGGGGCGCCCCGGGAGGCTGGAGCGAGATCACCGCCATCAATGCCGCCAAGGTTCTGACCATCCTGTTGTTGCTGGCACTGGCGGCGGTGCTCGGGGTGCGCGACATGCGCCAGGTGATCTATCTCAGCCTGCACATCAGCTATTGCCTCTGGTGGCTCCTGGAGCAGTGGTGTTTTCCTGAACGGGCCCGGCAGGTGTTCACCGACCGGGTCGGGCCGGGGCGCTTCCTGTTGGCGTTGTTGTTCATCGGGGTGTTGTATAGCCTGCCCGGGGTGCTGGCCTTTCTCAATCCCACCCCGATCGCCTTCGGCACGGTGGCCCTGGCCCTGGGGTTGTTCAGCTTTGGCAGCCTGATCAACACCAGCGCCGATGTGCAGAAGATGACGGCCAAGGCCATGGGGGCCAAGCTGGTGGCCGATGGCATCTGGAGAGGGGTCCGCCATGTCAACTACTTCGGGGATCTCCTGCGCTACTTGAGCTTTGCGATCGTGGCTGGCGGTGGTTGGGCCTATCTTGTGCCCGCTCTGGTGTTGCTGCTTTATCTGCAACGCATCGCCAGCAAAGAAAAGCAGATGAGCGAAAAATATCCAGAGTTTGCCGCCTGGCAGCAGCGCAGCGTTCGCCTTCTCCCCGGAATTTGGTGAGGTTCCTCATGGTTGCTGCATGGTCAGCGGCAGGGAGGGGTGCCCGGCGTTGGCGGCTGGGGAGCCTCGCCCTGGCCGTGTTGACGGTGGTCTCCGGCAGCGGACCAGGGACGGCCGCTCCCGCCGGAGCCACCCTCCCGCCCCAACCCCCCCCCCCCCCTGCCCGCCGCGCCTCCCTCCGCCCTGCCCGCTCAGGCGCTGCCGACTCAGGCCCCGCCAGCTCAGGTCGTGCCAACACCTCTTCTTCGGCCCACGGGCGATCAAGCCACAAAGCCCCGGCCAGCCCAACCCCTGCGCGCAGTGTGGTTCACCCTGAACGACATGGGCACCCTGCGCGATCAGTCGAAGCTGGAGGAGGCCGTGGAAGCCCTGGGTCGCCTTGGCTTCACCACCCTCTATCCGGTGGTTTGGAACGGCGGTTACACCTACTACGCCGGCACCGTCACCCAACAGCGGCAACTGCAGACCTTCACGCTGCGGGGACTGCAGGGACAGGATCCTCTCGGCGATCTGATCCGCCTGGCCCGCGCGCGCGGGATGCAGGCGCTGCCCTGGTTTGAATTCGGTTTCATGGCCCCGCCGAGCTCCGAATTGGCCACCCGTCACCCCCAATGGCTGACCAGCAAGCGCGATGGCGGCACCACCTCCATGAGCGCGGCGGGGGAGGTGGTGTGGCTGAACCCTTTCCGGCCAGAGGTGCAACAACTGATCATCGATCTGGTGTTGGAGGTGGTGAGCCTCTATGACGTGGACGGGGTGCAGTTTGATGATCACTTCAGCCTGCCCAGCGCCTTTGGCTATGACGCCTTCACGCGGGCGCTCTATCAGCGGGAAACGGGGCGCCCGGTGCCGGCCGATCCGAACGACGCGGCCTGGGTTCGCTGGCGAGCGAACAAGCTCACGGCGTTTGTGCGGCGGCTGCGGTCCGTCATCCGCGCCCGCAAACCGAGCCTGATCTTTTCTCTGTCGCCCAATTACGCTGATTTCGCTTACAAGCTGCAACTGCAAGATTGGCGGGCCTGGGTGCGGGCGGGCCTGGTGGATGAGGTGGTGGTGCAGCTCTACCGCCCGGACCTGCCCAGTTTCACCGCTGAGCTCGACCGTGCGGAATTCGCTGAGAAAACGGTGCCGATGGCGGTGGCTCTGATGGCGGGTCAACGCCTGCGACCGACCGACCTTGGGCTGTTGGGAGGACAGCTGGCGGCGACCCGGCAGCGAGGTCTCGGGGTGGCTTTTTTTCACTACGCGCCTCTCTGGGAGGCCACGTCCGATCCGATGGGGCGGTTGCGGGGACTCCAGGAGCTGCTGGAACCGTCCCCGCCCTTGACACCCCCCGGGGGCTGACACCCCCATGGGGAGGAGGCTTAGCCGGCTCCGCCTCCCACCGCGGGCAGGAGGGCTGGCGCCAGCGCCAGGGCACCCCCCGCCAGCAGGAAGATCACGGCCGCCGCTCCGCTGAAGGATCGGGGCAAGCGCCCGAACAGTTGGTAGGACCCACCACAGACCAGCAGCGAGCTGAACAGGGCTCCGCTCCACCAAAGCGCGCTCGACGCGTCAACCGGCGCTTCCTGGGCGTGCAGCAGGGCATGAAGGGCCACACCAGCGGCCACCAGAACGCCGCCGACGGCCTTCAGGCCCTGGAAGCCTGCGGCTGCTTCCCCGCGGGTGGTTCGTGGGGCGAGCCGCGAAGCCTCGACGGTGGCCGTGTGTCCGCCGACCGCCGCCAGGATCAAGGCTCCCATGGCCGCGACAGCCAAAGACGCCCCGAGCTCCGCGGCGGGCAAGGGCTGCCCGCTGAGGCCGGCCAGGGCGCCGAAAAGGGCCCCCACCCCAGCCCACAGGAGCAGGCGACTGGAGAGGAGCGCGGCGGCGGCGCCAACCGCCAGGAGCATTAACAGATGGTCGAGGCCCAGCAAGGGGTGGATCAGGCCGCCCGCCCATCCGCCGGCCGCCTGGCCGTGAGCGGCGGCGGGCTGGCCGCTGAGAAGGGTGGCCGCGCCAGCGGCCAGGGCGATCAAGGCTGGGGTGAAGCGTTTCATGGTGGCCCTCGGTCCGCGCCGAGAAGGATGGGAACTGACGGACGGCGAGTGTTCTGACTGAGGGGGGAGACCCCCATCACAGTTGCGGGACAGTGGCGGCTTTGGGCCAGAGAACCCGCACCGCTCTTTCCTCAAGGGACCACCGGAGGTGGCCGCCCCGTCCGCACTCACTATGCCTCCGGGATGCCCCTGCCCGCTCGGAGCCAGCGATACCCTGTCCCCGACCCGATCCCCCTCTTGCCATGGATCTCGCCAAGCCCCACACCCGGGCCAACCTGGAGGCCGCCTTCGGCGGGGAAAGCATGGCCAATCGCAAATATCTGTTTTTTGCCGCCGTGGCCAAGCAGCTCGGCAACAGCGAACTCGCCGCCCTGTTCCGGGACACGGCCAACCAGGAAACGGAGCATGCTTTTGCCCACTTCCGCCTCTTGCACCCCGAATTGGTGATCGACAATCCAGCTGGGCTGAACGCCGAGCAAAAGCAGCGGATTTTGGCTCGCTGTTTGGAGTTGGCGATAGAAGGGGAAACCTACGAATACACAACGATGTATCCGGAGTTCGCCGCCCGGGCCCGTTCCGATCAAGATCTGGAAGCGGTGGCTGAGTTTGAGGGACAGGCCGCGGAAGCCAGTGAGCATGCCGCCATGTTCCGACGCGCCGCGAGCAATTTCGGTTTTCTGACCCCGATTGAACAGCACCACGCCCAGCGGTATGGGGTCGCGCTTGAAGCCCTCCACGGCAACGGCCGCGCCGCCGAAGCCGCCGAACCGGTTCCGGGACGTTGGATTTGCAAAGTGTGCTCGATGATCTATGACCCCGCGGTGGGAGATCCCGAATCGGGAATTGCTCCCGGCACACCCTTTGAGGCCATTCCTGACACGTGGACCTGCCCGATCTGCGGCACGCGCAAAGCGAATTTCATCCCTTACCGCGAGCCTGAACTTCAAGCCGTTTGAGAGCCTGTTGGGCCTGAGCGCTTGCGATCACTGCTGGGAGAGAAGACGTCGCCCAGCCGCCGCAACCGCCCATAGGCCACCAGGAAATTGGAGAGGCCAACGCGACGGATCAACCACAGCGCCCAGGTGTCGGGCTCACAGGTGGAATCAACAACAAAATAGGGGTCCAGGCAATAAATTTTCTCAAGAAGTCGATCGCAGTTGGCCTGATCAAAGCGAGCCAAGCAACGCAGGATTTGATAATAGCGCTTGGCTAGGAGTTGCTCACGCAATGGGTTCATGCGATGGCATGCCCTGAGCTGCTGCTCTAGCTTTTCATAAACACTAAACCGTGCAAACATCAAGTCTTGATAGATCGTAGCGTTGTGATGACCGCGACCTTGAAACGAGTCCGAATGCAGTCGCCAGAAGTAGCTGATGGAGCCGACTCGCACCACCTTGCAATCTTTGATCGCCATACGACAAAACCAATCGAAATCATCAATCATGGTTTGATTTGCATCCCACTTCTCGCCAAGAATCAGACTTCGCTTATACAAAGCCGCCGCCGTGTATGGAGTGGGCTCCCCAAGAAGAATGGCTTCCACCAAGCGATTGGGATCGGGAGGAGAGAAGACGCGTCGATCCAGTTGATCAAAAAGACCAGCCTCGTTGATGCGCGCCACGCCCCAGCGTGAAATCACGATATCCGCGTCACTTTGAAGCGCCTCCTGGCATTCAATCTTGAAACCCTTCGGCTGAATCAGATCATCGTGATCCAGGAATTTCACATAGGTTCCGGTGGCCATGTCCAGGCCAATGTTGCGGCCACGGGCTCCGGAACCGCTGTTGGTGGTGAGGCGAACCAGTTTGACGGCTGGAAATCGTTTCTCAATGCGATCAGGAGTGCCATCTGTTGAGCCGTCGTCGATCAGGAGAATTTCAAAACGAATCCCTCTGATCTTTAAGCAAGTACCCAGGGTGCTTTCAAGCTTTTGGCCGCCGTTGTAGGTGGGAATGATGATGGAAACGAAGGGAGATTTGGTGGTTTCCATATCACAAGAGCCGCCATGGGCACAACACGCCAGGACCGCATCCACTTCTCAACTCCAACTATCGTACCAAGGGTGGTCCGGCATAAATGCCGCCGAGATTTCGATTCTTTGCGCGTTTATTGCAATGTCAGTCGTTCCCAGGTGGCGGAGAGCCAGGCGCCGGTGGCGTCGTAGCGACGGATCAACAGCTCCAGCTCCCCTGGAGCCGACAGCCAGCCCCCCTCCAGGGAAAAGGCCTGCCGATGACTGACGCGTTCGGGCAGCCGACAGAAGCCTCCATCCGGAAGCAACCGCAAGCTGGAGTCCGCCTCGCCCCCCAGCACCCGTTCACAAGGCTTCACCTCGGGTTCAGGCCAATCGGCGCTGATCGTCGACGCCTCCCCCCGCCAGCGCCCGCGCAGTTGCTCGGGAGTGGTCCTCGGCTGCTCCAAGGCTCCTGAGCCCGCCCGGAATTCCCGGATCAGGACCAACTGATCCACCAAACCAGCCTCGCTGTACAGCATCACCAAACGATGGCGACGATCGCCGCGAATGAAGCCGAATTCCCCGCCAAAGGCCGTGCCCGGCGCCACCTGCAGGGAGCCTTTGCAGAAGGTTCCCGTCGCGAAGAACACCACCTGCCGTCCCAGGGAGCGGTAGTCCTGCCGCATGTCCCGGGATGGCTCCGCCATCCCATCGGCCGGACCTCCCCCCGGTGCGACGGCCACCTCCGCAGGCCAGCGCCGCAACCCGAAGCGGACCAAGCGTCCCTCCTCCTCGCTCTCCAGCGTGAGGATGGAGGGGGAGAGGGACACCAACGCGCCAGAGGCGTCAAGGTTGGCGAACGACCCCCGCCACTCGCCGAGGTTCCGCAGGAAGTTCTGCCACTGACTGGCCATCGGCTCGGAAACGGGGGAGGGAAAGGGGGAATCGGCGGTTGGACCTTATTGGGTCGCCACCCCACGGGCCAGGCCCCGCGCGACAGGAAGACTACCGGGGATCCTGGCCCGAGCCCGCCACCTGACCTGTCCGCTGCCCGGCAACCCTGGAGGGTTGGCTCGCTTGAATGGCCACGCACCGGATCGGCCGAGCATGGCGGATGTGGACGTTGTCGTGGTGGGCGCGGGACTGTCCGGCCTGATTTGCGCCCGCGCCCTGCGACGCCAGGGACGACAGGTGCGGATCCTGGAGGCGCGAGACCGTCCGGGGGGACGCCTCCACAGCCGCGCCACCGCCCTGGGGGTGGAGGTGGATCTGGGGGGGCAGTGGGGAGGCCGCGACCATCACCATCTGGCCGCTCTGATCCAGGAGCTGGGGCTGGGACGCTTCCCCTCCCCCTACGACGGCGACGGCGTCTTCCACTGGCGGGGGGTGCGCCGGACGGCCCCCCTGGCGGAGCGCTTCGCCGACAGCCTGCTCTTCTTCCAGCCCTCCGCCCTCGGCCTCCCCCCGAGGGAGGTGAGCGAGGCCCTGCGCCTTCAGGCCGCTCTCGACAAGCTGGCGCGGGAGGTGCCCGCCATCGCCCCCTGGACCGCCCCCAACGCCCTCGCCCTCGACCAGACCACCATCGCCGCCTGGCTGGATGGCCAACAGGCCGGCCCGCTGGCGCGCCATGTGTTTCGCTGGTTCGCCCGGGTCGGTGGGTCCGGGGGGTTTGAGCTCCACGAGAGCTCCCTGCTCCACCTGGCTTGGACCCAGGCCGTGGCCCCCCAGAGCGCCAGCCCGGAAGACTGGCTGGTGGAGGGAGGGATGGGTCAGGTGGGCCGGCGCCTGGCGGCGGAGCAGGCCGACGCCCTCCGGCTGCGAGCCCCGGTGGAGGCCATCGCGGAGTCGGCGGCGGAGGTGCGGGTGCGCCACAGCGGCGGGGAGGAGCTGAGGGCGAGGGCGGTGGTCGTGGCGATTCCTCCCGCCCTGCGCCTGGCGATCCAGTTCTCCCCCCCCTTGCCCCCGGCCTGGACGGCCTGGCTGCAACGGGCGCCGATGGGGGGGATGGTGAAGGTGCTGGCCCTTTATCCCGAGGCGTTCTGGCGCCAAGAGGGCCTCAGCGGCCTGGGCATCGGCGATCTGTCTCTGCTCCAACTCACGGCTGATTCCTCTCCGCCGGGGGGACGCCCTGGGATCCTGGCCAGCTTCATCGCCGCTGACGCGGCCGCCCACTGGCAACGGCAGCCGGAGGCCACCCGTCGCGCGGGCGTGCTGTCCGATCTGGCGTCCTACTGGGGCCCCCAAGCGGCGACGCCAACCGAGCTGATCGTTCACAACTGGAATGCGGAGCCCTGGACCCGAGGCGCCTTCACCAGCTTCCTCACCCCCGGCGCCTGGACCGCCCATGGCCCCATCTGGCGCCAGCCCCATGGGCGCGTCATCTGGGCCGGCACGGAGGCGGCGACGCGGTGGCCGGGCTACTTCGAAGGCGCCGTGGAGGCCGGACTGGCGGCGGCGGCACAGGCTGGCGCCTGGCTTGGGGGATGATCTGTTCAGGTCCGCCTCCTTGCCTTGCCCAGTCCAGCCGTGTTGGACAACAGCCTCTGGGCTCTGGCGCTCACCGGACTGGCGGGACTCTCCACCGGAATCGGCAGCCTGATCGGCCTCGGCCCCAGCCGCGACAACCGCACCTTCCTCACCCTTTCTCTGGGGTTCTCCGCAGGCGCCATGGTCTACGTGTCGCTGGTGGAGATCCTGCCCAAAGCGCGCCAGGTGCTCACCCCTCTGCTCGGCGCCCGGGGGGGCTATGGCGCGGCGGTGGTGGCCTTCTTCCTGGGCATCGGCGCCATGGCCCTGGTGGATGGCTGGCTGCCGGTCCATGACGCCAGCGAGGCCCTGGAGCAGGCGACCTCCCTCAGCAATCGGCGGCGTCTGCTGCGCATGGGGCTCTTCGCCGCCCTGGCCATCGCCATTCACAACTTCCCGGAGGGTCTGGCCACCTTTCTGGGTGCCCTCAGCAATCCCCGTCTGGGGGTCAGCATCGCCGTGGCCATCGCCATCCACAACATCCCCGAGGGGCTGGCGGTCTCCGCTCCGGTGTATTTCGCCACCCGCAGCCGCTGGACCGCCTTCTGGGTGTCGTTTCTCTCCGGCGTGGCCGAACCGGTGGGAGGGCTGCTCGGCTTCCTGCTGTTTCGCTCCTTCCCCAACCCGCTCCTCTTCGGGCTGGTGTTCGCCGCGGTCGCGGGCGTCATGGTGTACGTCTCGATGGATGAGCTGCTGCCCGCCGCTCGGGAATACGGCGAACACCATCTGGCGATCGGCAGCTTGATGGCCGGCATGGCGGTGATGGCCTTCAGCCTGGTGCTTCTGGCCTGAGCCGCGCCTCGGCGACAAGGACCTCGGAACTGGGCTAGAGATCAAGCATCTCGCCTCTCCCTCCATGGCTCTGTTTCGCTGGCAAAGCGCCGCCGCGGGCGCTCCTCTGGAACGGGTGGAGGCTCCGCCCCTGGAGCCGGGTCCCGACGAGCTGGTGCTGGAGGTGCTCCACTGCGGCCTTTGCCACAGCGATGTGTCGATGCTCGACAACGCCTGGGGGCTCACCGGCCGTCCCCTCGTCCCGGGCCATGAGGCCGTGGGAAGGGTGGTCGGCGTGGGAGCGGGGGTCGATCCGAGCGTGATCGGCGAGCTGCGCGGGGTGGGCTGGTTTTCGGGGTCCTGCGGCCTGTGCGATCAGTGCCTGGCGGGCCGGGCCAACCTCTGCGCCAAAGCGGAGGCGACGATCGTGGGTCGTCCGGGAGCGTTCGCCAGCCAGGTGAAGGTTCATCAAGCCTGGGCGGTTCCCCTTCCCGAGGGTCTCAGCGCCGCGGATGCCGGGCCCCTCTTCTGCGGTGGCATCACTGTGTTTGCCCCCCCTGATCGACGAGGCGGTCTCCCCCACCGCTCGCGTGGCCGTGATCGGCGTCGGCGGCCTGGGCCACATGGCCCTGCAGTTTTGTCGCGCCTGGGGGTGTGAGGTGGTGGCCCTCACCACCACCCTGGCCAAGGCCGAGGAGGCGAAGCGCCTCGGCGCCCACGAGGTGGTGGCCCTGGCCGATCTTCCCTCCCAGGCCGGGCGGTTTGATCTGATCATCAACACGGTCAATCAGCCTCTGGACTGGTCCGCCGTGGTGGGGGCCCTGGCGCCCCTGGGACGGCTCCACCAGCTCGGGGCGGTGCTGGAACCGATTCCCCTGCAGGCCTTTGATCTGATCATGACCCGCCGGGCCGTGACCGGCAGCCCGCTCTCCTCTCCGGCAAGCCTGCGGAAGATGGTCACCTTTTGCGCCCGCCACGGCATTCAACCGCTGGTGGAGCACCTGCCGATGGCGGAGCTGAATGAAGCGATCCGGCGGCTGCGATCGGGGGATGTGCGCTTCCGCTTCGTTCTGGATGGTCCCGCGTGACGTCCGAAGAGGCCGCTCGCCTGGCTGTCGGCGGATTCAGCCGGTGCTCCGTTGCCATGGCCCTGGCGACCGTGGTGTTGAGCGCGACGGCGACCCGCGCCGAACTGCCGCCCTGGGTCTACGGAGAGCAGCAGCGACAGGCGCCGGTGGTGGTGCGGCTGCGGGTGCGCCAGGCGGAGCGGGCCGGCGACGAAGCCCGCGTCAGCGGCGAGGTGCTGCGCGTCTGGCGCCAACCCCCCGCCCTGTCGCTCCAGTCCGGGCAGACCCTCAGGCTGCGCTACAGCCTGCCGCCGCGACAAGGTCCCAGCGTCCTGGGTCCGTCCTCGCTGCCCTTGCCCCGGGTGGGGGAGATCGTCACCGCTTGGCTCCAAGCGCTGCCTGGACCCGGGCCGATGTTCGCGCCGGCGGCGGGTGGACGCTCCTTCGGCCCCTCGCTGGAGTCTGTCCGAGAACCCTGAGGGAGGAGCGCACTCAACCCCTAAAAAGGTTTTGTCCCGTCAGCCCTTCGGCACTCAAAGTTTGGGGGCGCTCCAGAGGAGCGCCCGATCGCCGGAACAAGCAGCAGGTGTCCCCGGGGGGCGCTTCCTGCCTCGGCGATAATCAAGGTCTAATCAACCCCTCCGGCGGAGGGGGCGAGCGCGGGCCGCTCCTTCACCTGGCCCCGGATCCGCAACACTTCGCCAACACACGCCGACCCCCTCGACGAAACCTTTACAGACTGTTAGGATCTTCGAAACACTTCTCAACAACCCCATGGCTGACCCCACCCCCCGCTTCGGTTTCGTTTCTTTCGCTGAAACCTGGAATGGCCGCCTGGCCATGCTTGGCTTCGTGATCGGCCTGGCGACGGAATTGCTCACCGGCCAAGGCATCCTGTCCCAGATCGGCCTGGGCTGAGTCAGGTCTCCGCAGGACCTGGGTCTCCTCCCCCTTCCGTGGAACCTCCTCCACCTGCGCCCTCCACCTGATTTTTTCAGGAAGCGACAAGCACCAATTAAATTAGCGGAACAGCCACGTATCAACGTGGCTTTTTTATTGTTTGCCGTCGAATACCGGGACCCGCCAGTGTTCGCTGTTTTGCGGCAACTGAGTCATTGATGTCGAGGCGCGGTTGATCGGGCTTCGCGCAAAAAGACGGACCCAGATCGCTCATAGCCCTGCGGGAAACGTTCGGTCAGAAGATCGAAAACCCCCGCAGCTTGAGATTGGCCATAGACACTTTGACAACCTGCACAGCGATGACCATCTTGCTCCCTGACAGCTTTTTGAATCCGAGGCCATCTCGCTCACCGGAGACTGGTTTGTTGGCACGACAGGGTTTTGAGCCTTGACCTGAAGGGATGCGCAGCGGCCTCAACCGGTCACGACCGCGCGCTCCCGCATCACGCCAGTGCACGTATCGCGTGAAGATGTCGAACATTATGAGCATTCCCACATATTGACGTATTAGACTTGGACTCATGTAATATGGCCCGACCTAGGGGTTTAACAATGCATTCATCATTTTTCCGATCGATGCTTTTATGCGGCGTTTTGACTTTTGGATCAGGAGTCAAAGCAGCCCTAATCTTTTATGATGACTTCAGCGGCAATACGCCAGGGGTCGACAGAACACCCTTGGGCTGGACCATCGCAAGCACAGGTGGGGTTGACATCATTGGCACCTGTAATTCTGTTGAATTAGACGACTTGCTTCCTGGTAACAACTGTTATATCGACTTGACATCAGATGTCGGGCCTCCGAGTTCTTTTGGCAGCAATGGTTTATTGAGCAAAAGCCTGTTTCTTCCGGCAGAGTATACCTACATTGCCTCCTTTGTTCTGGGAGGAAATAATGTTAATCCGTTTGTCGACAATGTGACTGTTGGTTTTGGCACCTCAATCAAAGAAATTACTGTTAATACTGATGATTCCTTTTCGCCCTATTCAATTTCTTTCACGCCAACTATTTCCGACTTCTATACTCTTTCATTCCTTAACTCTAATGTCGATTATTACGGTGCTTTGCTTGACAATGTGCGCGTTGAGCAGGTGCCAGGGCCTTTGCCATTGCTTGGCATCGGTACGGCATACGCGTTCAGTCGCCGCCTGAGAGCGCATCGCCGCGCGAAGAAATCATAAAGCACCCTCAAGTTCCTCACCAGGCCATCAGAAGAACACCTTCAACCTCAGTTCACCCCAAGCCGACGCGTTTCGAATCCTGACTCCCGGTCTGCGCCATTGTTGTGGCGAAGACCGAAGTCAGTCATGAGAGATCGATTCGCGTGCTGGCTCCCAGGGCCAGACCCAAGCCCGCTTGGGCGTTGCCGCTCAGATCTTCTTCTTCAGCCAATCCCGGGCCGCCGATGTCTGCCCGGGCGAAGGCCCGCAAGCCGGGGATGAGGAACAGGGAGGCCTGGCCCTCAATGTCAATCATCAGGTCGGGATCCCCTCATGCCCCTCTCCGGCCAGGGCGTCGCCCATGGTGTTCCGGGCTAAACGCTCCGCCAGCAAGGTCTGCACCATCAGCCGCAGGGTCTGTCGATTGCCGCCGGCGGAACGCCAGGTCTCGATCCAGGCCTCCATGGCCTCCAAATCGGCCACAGGCTCCTCCGATCCGCCGTCGCTGGTGCCGCGGGCCAGGCGGGCGAGGAAGGCGCGGGCGTCATCCAGGCAGGAGGGACCGGAGCCGAATCCATCCAGCCGAGGATCCAACGCCGCCAGCAAGGTCTCCAGGTCGTCCAGGCTCAGGGGCCGGAGAAGACCTTGGATCACCAGGTCCGATGGGCTGTCCATTTCACCTGTCGACACCGGGCCTTCCATCATCCTTTGCTGAAAGCTGGCGCAATCCTGCCTAAGGTTCATCAGCTGTTATGGCAAGGCCATGGTGAAACTTTGCCTGCGGTGGCTCGTCAGCCTGCTTCTTCTTGGCCGCCTCCTGCTCCTGTTCGTTCACCTGCGCCGCGCCTGGCGCGCCGATGCTCTGGCGTCGCAATTTCAGCGTGAGCTGCGGCGGCGCGGACTTTTGGCGCCCTCCTTTCGTCTGCCGGTGTCCTGATCCTCAGCCGGTGGCGTGATTTCGCCCCTGCCCACGCGGAGGCTTTGAGGAGGGGGGCGCAAGACGGCGGACGGCATGGCGCACCACCCCCCACAGGCGCGCCCCACCGCCCTGGCCGTCGTCCAAGGCGATCGGGGCGCTCACCCCATCACTGGCCTCCAGGCGGGGGCCCTGGCGTGGATCGGGACCGCGGCTGAGGCGGCGAACGATGAACCGACCCTCCCAGATGGCCACCACAAGACAGCCCGGCCTGGGGTCGAGGGCGCGATCGATCACCACCAGATCGCCATCACGCAGACCCTCCGCGCCCATGGCCTCGCCCCGCACGCGCATCAGAACGGTGGAGAGGGGCGAGGCGACGAGCTCGCGATTGAGATCGATGGGCCCCTCCTCGTAATCCATGGCGGGGCTGGGAAAACCCGAGGTTTGCCGGCTCTCTCCACCAGCCACCGCCCGCGAAGGGGACCCAGGCCAAGGTTCCACCCGCGCCCTCCAGAGCAAGGTCCATCAAGAGTACAGATGTTCTGCTCGTCTGACGGCCCCGCCTGTTGGTGCCAGCATGGCAAGGTTCAGGGGCGCGGCGACACCATGGCCTGTCCAAGTTGCGGCAGTTGGGCGGTGAAGGCCGATCGCGCTTTGGCGGGTCGCATGGTCTGCGCCCGCTGCGGCCACATCCTGGGTTTGGGGGTCGCGGCCAGTGTCACCAGCCGTCGCCGTCGCCGCCCACCTCTCGCTCTGCCCAGGCGCTGGCGCTTCTGGCTGGGGTTGACGGGGCTGGTGGGCGTCTCCGCCGTTCTCGCCGCCCAGAGCCCGCCGTCGGAGCGACTCGGTCCCTTGCCGAGGACCGTGCCACAGGCGCCAACAAGCGTGGACGAACCGACGAGACCACGCGGGTTCGGGATGTGACCATCCGCTGACAGGCCGGTCACAGCGGCAAAAAATCTCGGAATATATCGGCGTCGCTGTTGAATCAGACTCGCCGGATGTCTAGCAATCCCGTCTTCAATCTCGCAACCCTGAGCTTGCGCCAGCTGAGAGAAATGGCGCGTTCCATCGGCATTCTTCGCTACAGCTCGGAGAATCGCGAAGGGCTCACGGAAGCGATTGCGGGTCGTGTGAGCGATGGCAGCCTGCCCCTGTCCGATCTGGCTGGATTGGCTGATCTGGCGGCGTTGGAAGCGGAGATGAGTCCGCCTCCCAAGCCTTCCGGGGAGACGCGGGTGGTGTTCCTGCCGCGCGATCCGCAGTGGGCCTATGTGTTCTGGGAGATCAGCGAGGCCGATCGCGAAGAGGCCCTGCGCCACGGCGCTCAACAGCTCTGCCTGCGAGTGGCGGATGTGACCGGCCTGGCTGGTGGCTCCTCCCACCCCCACACCCTCCAGGAGGTGGTGGTCGACAGCCATGCCA
>Ga0194130_10002090_pt1 | contig 29868 bp, 11 predicted proteins | sample TA2KigsurfametaG_FD_160084 | JGI IMG/M metagenome (GOLD analysis project Ga0194130, IMG submission 160084) | Freshwater microbial communities from Lake Tanganyika, Tanzania - TA2015050 Kigoma 12 surface | ecosystem: Environmental > Aquatic > Freshwater > Lake | place: Tanzania: Lake Tanganyika...
CCAACGCGGACCCGGAGCTGGAGTGCGGCACCGCCACGGCGGGCAGCTACTGTACGGGCGCCACGCCCACGCTGCCGGCGTCCAGCTGCACCACCTCCTCGGATTGCGTGACGCTGACCGCCACAAATTGCACGAGCAGTTCCAACTGCGCCGGCAAGCCGTGCGTGGGGGGGAAGTGCGCGGCGGCCTTCGAGTTCTGCGTGGCGGGCAGGTGTACCAAGGGCTGCACCACCGGCGCGGACTGCGCCGCGGGCCTGGCCTGCAGCTCGGGCAAGTGCACCAGGGCGTGCACGGGCGCGGCAGACTGCGGCGCAGGCCAGCTCTGCGTGGGGGGCGCCTGCACCTCCACAGCGTGCGTGGTGAACTGCAGCGGCAACGCCCAGTGCAAGAACGCCTCTTGCACCACGCCGTCGGGGGACACCGTGGGCTTCCGCTACTGCGGCAGCCGCGCGGCGGGCGTGCCGTGCACCACCGCGCTCGAGTGCGGCAGCCGCAACTGCGTGGACGGCGTCTGCTGCGACAGCGCGTGCACGGGCACCTGCCGCGCCTGCAACCAGACCGGCACCTGGGGCACCTGCGTGTCCAACACGGACTGCCCGGCGGGCACCACCTGCGTGCAGGGCAGCGGCGGGGCACGCACCTGCGTCTTCTCCGCCGGCACCTGCGCCACCGTGCCGCTGCGGGCGGACCCGGACGCCGAGTGCAACCGCAATTACTGCAGCGGGGCCACCACGGGCTCTACTCCGGTCACCTACAGCTCTGCCTGCACCTCAGGCTGCGCCTCCAGCGCGGACTGCAAGGCGGGCAGCTACTGCAGCGGCGGGGCGTGCGTGGCGCAGCTGGCCGCGGGCGCCGCCTGCACCGCCTCCGCGCAGTGTGCCTCGGGGTTCTGCGCGGACGGGGTGTGCTGCACGTCTGCCTGTGGCGGCAGCTGCCACTCCTGCGCGGTGGCCGGGACGCTGGGCTTCTGCGTCAACCATGGCCGCGGCACGGACCCGGAAGGCGCCTGCGGCGGCAACACCTGCGACGGCGCGGGGGCGTGCCAGTCCGGCTGCGCCTCCAACGCGGACTGCAAGCCCGGCTCGCGCTGCGCGGGAGGCGCCTGCACGGCGCTGAAGCTGAACGGCGAGGCGTGCGCGGTGGGAACCGAGTGCAGCTCCGGCGCCTGTGCGGACGGGGTGTGCTGCAACAGCGCCTGCAGCGGCGCGTGCAAGGCGTGCAACCTGGTGGGCCTCCTGGGCACCTGCTCGCCGCTCCCTGCCCGGACGGACCCGGCGGGCGAGTGTGGCAACGCCACCTGCAGCGGCACCGGCACCTGCCTCGCATCCTGCAACGGGGGCGCTGACTGCAAGGCGGGCAGCTTCTGCCAGTCCGGGACGTGCGGTCCGAAGAAGGTGCTGGGGGCAGGCTGTGGCGCGGGCAGCGAGTGTGCCTCCGGATTCTGCGCGGACGGGGTGTGCTGCAACGGCCCCTGCACCGCGGGGTGCGACCGCTGCAACCTGCTGGGCGCGGTGGGCACCTGCAGCGTGGCCCCCGCCGGTGCCACCCCCTCGCCCGCGTGCGGAGGGCTGCTGTGCACCGGGGACGCCATCACCTGCCCGGCCAGCTGCGACGAGACGGCGGACTGCGAGGCGGGCTTCCGGTGCACCGGCGGGGCGTGCCAGCCGAGGCAGCAGAACGGCGCTCCCTGCATGTCGGACGCGGCGTGCGACAGCCTGCACTGCGCAGACGGCGTCTGCTGCGACACCCCCTGCAGCGGCACCTGCATGGCGTGCAACCAGGCCGGGAAGTCCGGCGCTTGCTCGCCGGTCCCGGCCGGGACGGACCTGGAGGCGGAGTGCGGCAGCGGCCTCTGCGACGGGGCGGGAGCGTGTGACGCCGCGTGCGCCTCGGCAGCGGAGTGCAAGCCGGGCGGTGGCTGCACCGCGGGCACCTGTACGGGCGGCGAAAGCAACGGCAGCGGCTGCGTGTCCGGCGCCGAGTGTGCCTCGGGACTCTGCGTCAACGGCGCCTGCGCGGCTGCGGGCAACTGCACCTCGGGGGCCACCTGCAGCGGGGCGAAGGGCAACGGCCTGTCCTGTGGCAGCGGCGCGGACTGCGCCTCCGGCTTCTGCACGGATGGTGTCTGCTGCGGCAGCGCGTGCGGCGGCGGGTGCGAGGCCTGCAACCTCCCGGGCTACAAGGGCGGCTGCACGCCCTACGCGGCGGGGACGGACCCGGAGGCCCTGTGCGGCACCGCCACCTGCAACGGCGACGGGGCCTGCGCCAGCCCGTGCGTGGCGGACTGGGCCTGCAAGACGGGGCGGTACTGTAATGGTGGCAACTGCGCCCCGGTGCGGGCGGTGGGCGAGTCCTGCGCGCGGGACGCGGCCTGCGCCACCGGCCACTGCACGGACGGGGTGTGCTGCGGCACCTCCTGCACGGGCCCGTGCGAGGCCTGCAACGCCCCGGGTGCGGCGGGGGCGTGCGTGCCCTACACGTTCGCCACGGACCCGGTGGACGAGTGCGGCGCCTCCACCTGCACGGGCTCGGGCAGCTGCCTGCCCGGCTGCGGCGCGGGCGGCTGCGAGGCCGGCGCTGGCTGCGTGGGCAACACCTGCGTCGGTACCGAGGCGGAGGGGAGCGGGTGCGCCTCCGGGGCCGAGTGCGCGTCGGGGCTGTGCGTCAACGGCGCCTGCGCGCCCGCGGGCAGCTGCACGCAGGGGGCGCTCTGCAGCGGTGCGAAGGGCAATGGCGCCGCGTGCTCCGCTGCGTCCGACTGCGCCTCGGGCCAGTGCGTGGACGGGGTGTGCTGCGACCGCGCCTGCGACGGCACCTGCGAGGCGTGCAACGTGCCCGGGGACGTGGGCGGCTGCACCCCGTACGCGGCCGGCATGGACCCGGCGAACGAGTGCGGCGCCGCCACCTGCAGCGGGATGGCCAGCTGCGAGTCGCCGTGCCTCGTGGACTCGGACTGCAAGGCAGGCAACCACTGCTCTTTCGGAGCCTGCGTGCCGCGGCGGCCGGCCGGGGCAACGTGCTTCCGCGCCGCGGACTGCACCTCCGGCTTCTGCGCGGACGGGGTGTGCTGCGGCAGCGCCTGCGCGGGGCCGTGCGAGGCCTGCAACCGGCCCGGCAGCGTGGGGGCGTGCACCGCGGCGGTGGCAGGCACGGACCCGGCGGGCGAGTGCGGTGGCGGCCTGTGCGACGGGGCGGGGCGCTGCCTCGCCACCTGCGCCGGGGACGGGCAGTGCAAGGTCAGCGCGGACTGCGTGGCCGGCGTCTGCCTGGGCACGGAGCCCAACGGCAGCGGCTGCGTGTCCGGGGCCGAGTGCGCCTCGGGGCTGTGCGTCAACGGCGCCTGCGCGGCTGTTGGCAGCTGCATCCCGGGGGCCACCTGCAGCGGCGCGAGGGGCAACGGCCTTGCCTGCGGCAGCGGCGCGGACTGCGTCTCCGGTTTCTGCGCGGACGGGGTGTGCTGCAACGGCGCCTGCGGTGGCGGGTGCGAGGCCTGCAACCTCGCCGGGGACGTGGGCGGCTGCGCGCCGCGCCAGGCGGGCACGGACGTGGAGGGGGCGTGCGGCACCGCCACCTGCAGCGGCAGCGGCAGCTGTGCGGCGCCCTGCACCTCGGACGCCCAGTGCGAGGGCGGCGCGTGCATGGACGGTGCCTGCGAGGCAGGCCGGGCGCAGGGCAGCGCCTGCACCGCCTCCGCCCAGTGCAAATCCGGCTTCTGCGCGGACGCGGTGTGCTGCGACGTGGCCTGCAGCGGGACGTGCATGGCGTGCAACGTGCCGGGCAGCGAGGGGTCGTGCGCCCCGGCGGCTCCGGGCACGGACCCGGGCAACGAGTGCGGTGCGGCGCTGTGCGTGGCGGGCAGCCGGTGTGATGCCTCCTGCGCCTCCGACGCCGAGTGCGAGCCGGGGGCCAGCTGCCAAGGCGGCACCTGCGCGGGGACGGAGCCCAACGGCAGCGGCTGCGCCTCCGGCGCCGAGTGCGCGTCCGGGTTGTGCGTGAACGGGGCGTGTGCGCCCGCGGGCAGTTGCACCGCGGGGGCCACCTGCAGCGGGGCGAAGGGCAACGGCGTCGCGTGCGGTGCGGCAGCGGACTGCGCCTCGGGGGTCTGCGCGGATGGGGTGTGCTGCAGCGGCGCGTGCGACGGGCCGTGCGTGGCGTGCAACCTGCCGGGGCTGGAGGGCGGCTGTTCGGCGCGGCCTGCGGGCACGGACGCGGAGCACGGCTGCGGCACCTTCACCTGCGACGGGGCGGGCAGCTGCCTCGCCGGGTGCCGCGCGGACGGGGACTGCGGGCCGGGGACGCACTGCGCGGGCGGGGCCTGCGTGCCGGACCGCTGGCAGGGCCAGGCCTGCGCGCGCAACGGCGACTGCGCCTCCGGATCCTGTGCGGACGGGGTGTGCTGCGACAAGGCGTGCACCGGCACCTGCATGGCGTGCAACGCGCCCGGGCGGGTGGGCTCCTGCACCGCGGTGGCCGCGTCCACGGACCCGGGCAACGAGTGCGGCGCGTCCTTCTGCACCGGGACCCAAAGCTGTGACGCCACCTGCAGCGGCGAGCCCGAGTGCAAGGCCACCGCCGACTGCCAGGGCGGCACCTGCGCGGGGACGGAGCCCAACGGCAGCGGGTGCGCCTCCGGCGCGGAGTGCGCCTCGGGGCTGTGCGTGAACGGGGCGTGCGCCCCCGCGGGCAGCTGCACCTCCGGGGCCACCTGCAGCGGGGCGAAGGGCAACGGCCTTTCCTGCGCGGCGGGGGCGGACTGCGCCTCGGGCGTTTGCGCGGACGGGGTATGCTGCAGCGGTGCGTGCCACGGGGCCTGCGTGGCCTGCAACCTGCCGGGGCTGGAAGGCGGGTGCTCGGCGCGGCCCGCCGGCACGGACGCGGAGGACGGCTGCGGCACCTTCTCCTGCGACGGGGCGGGCAGCTGTCTCGCGGGGTGCCGCGGGGACGGGGACTGTGAGGCTGGACGTTATTGCAGCGGTGGCCAGTGCCTGGCCGAGCGCGCCAACGGAGAGGCCTGCGTGCTGGCCGCCCAGTGCGCCTCCGGTTTCTGCGCGGACGGGGTGTGCTGCAACGCGGGCTGCACCGGCACCTGCATGGCGTGCAACGTGGCGGGCAGGAAGGGGGCGTGCGCGCCGGTCGCCCCGGGGATGGACCCGGGCAACGAGTGCGGCGCGAGCGCCTGCGGCGGCGCCAACGCGTGTAACTTCACCTGCGCCAGCGGCGCGGAGTGCAAGACCGCGGCGGCCTGCAGCGGCGGCGCCTGTGTGGGCACCGAGCCCAACGGCAGCGGCTGCGCCACCGGCGCCGAGTGCGCCTCCGGGCTGTGCGTCAACGGCGCCTGCGTCACTGCGGGCAGCTGCACCGCGGGGGTCAAGTGCAGCGGGGCGAAGGGCAACGGCGGCTCCTGCGTGGCCGCCTCCGACTGCGCCTCCGGCTTCTGCGCGGACGGGGTGTGCTGCAACGGGGCGTGCGGCGGGGCGTGCGAGGCCTGCAACCTGCCGGGGCTCGAGGGCGGCTGCTCGCCGCGGCCCGCCGGCACGGACGTGGAGAACGGCTGCGGGGCGTACACGTGCGACGGCGCGGGGCGGTGCGGCAGCGGCTGCGCCTCGGGCGCGGAGTGCGGCAGCGGGAGCAACTGCCTGTCCGGGACGTGCACCCCGAAGAGGGACGAGTCGCGGGCCTGCGCCTCCGGGGCGGACTGCGCCTCCGGCTTCTGTGCGGACGGGGTGTGCTGCGACGGCGCCTGCAGCGGCACCTGCGAGGCGTGCAACGCGGCGGCGACTGCCGGCACCTGCACCCCCGTGGCAGACGGGAAGGACCCCGCGCAGGAGTGCGGGGCGGGGCTGTGCTCCGGCTCCACCGCGTGCGACACCACGTGCGCCTCCGGCGCGGACTGCAAGGCGGGCTTCCGCTGCGACCTGGGCAGCTGCATCGCCCGCACCTTTCTCGGGGTGGCATGCAGCAGCGCCTCGGAGTGCGGCTCCGGCTTCTGCACGGACGGCGTCTGCTGCGACGCCGCCTGCGCCGGTCCGTGCGAGGCCTGCAACGCGCCGGGTGCCGCGGGGACCTGCACCACCTCGGGCGCGGGGACGGACCCGGCCAACGACTGCGGCGCCGCCTTCTGCACCGGCGCCAGCAGCTGCGACCTGTCCTGCGCCAGCGGCGCCGAGTGCGACGTGGGCGGCAGCTGCCTGTCCGGTACCTGCGTGGGCAGCGAGCCCAACGGCAGCGGGTGCGCGTCCGGCGCGGAGTGCACTTCGGGACTCTGCGTGAACGGCGCCTGCGCGCCGGCCGGCAGTTGCGGCGCGGCGGATGCCTGCAGCGGCGCGAAGGCCAACGGCGCCACGTGCGCGCTCGGCGCGGACTGCGCCTCCGGCTTCTGCGTGGATGGCCTGTGCTGCAACCGCGCCTGTGGCGGCACCTGCGAGGCGTGCAACGTCCCCGGTGACGAGGGAGGGTGCACGCCCATCCCGGGCGGGACGGACCCCGCGTCCGAGTGCGGTGGCAACTGGTGCGTGGGCGGGGTGGCGGCCTGCACGGCGCCGTGCGTCGTCGACGCGGACTGCAAGGGCGGCCGCTTCTGCAGCGCGGGCACCTGCGTCAGCTCCCGCAGTGGTGGCCAGGCCTGCAGCTCGGTGAGCCAGTGCGCCTCCGGCTTCTGCACGGACGGGGTGTGCTGCAACAGCGACTGCACCGGCCCCTGCAAGGCCTGCAACGTGGCCGGCAGGCTGGGCACCTGCGCCGAGACCACGGCCGGGACGGACCCTGCCAACGAGTGCGGCGGCGGCTTCTGCAGCGGCACCGGCGCCTGCGACGCCACCTGCACCGGCGAGTCCGAGTGCAAGGCCACCTCCGACTGCGTGGGCGGCAGCTGCAGCGGGCCGAAGGGCAATGGCCTCGCGTGTGGCTCGGGCCTGGACTGCGCCTCCGGCTTCTGCGTGGACGGCGTCTGCTGCAACCAGGCCTGCGATGGCGACTGCGAGGCCTGCAACTTGCCGGGCGACGTGGGCGGCTGCACGCCGCACGCGGCCGGGACGGACCCGGAAGGGGAGTGCGGGCTGGACACCTGCGGCGGGGACGGCGCCTGCCGGACGGTGGCGTGCCGCAGCGGCGGCGACTGCAAGGTGGGCACGCGCTGCGTGGCCGGCCTGTGCGTACCGAAGAAGGCCAGCGGCGGCAGCTGCGCCGCGGCCGGGGACTGCCTGAGCGGGGCCTGCGTGGACGGGGTGTGCTGCAACGGCGCCTGCGGCGGCAGCTGCGAGGCGTGCAACCTGGTCGGTGCCCTGGGGGCCTGCTCGCCGGTGCCCGCGGGCATGGACCCGGCGGCCGAGTGCGGCCTGGACTTCTGCGGCGGCAGCCGTGCCTGCGCGGCCACCTGCGCGGCAGACGGGGACTGCAAGGCCACCGCCTATTGCCCGGGCGGCGTTTGCACGGCGAAGAAGCCGGCCGGCCAGGCCTGCGCCGCCCCGCGCGAGTGCGCCACCGGCTCCTGCGTGGACGGGGTGTGCTGCGGCGGCGCCTGCGCCGGCACGTGCGAGGCGTGCAACCTCTCCGGGAAGTTGGGCCAGTGCGCGCCGCTGCCGGGAGGGACGGACCCGGGCGGTGAGTGCACCGCCACCTATTGCGGAGGCACGGTGGCCGCCTGCGCCACCACCTGCGCCGGGGACGCGGCCTGCAAGCCGGGCTACTTCTGTGGGGGGGACAGCGCCTGCGCCCCGGTGAAGGCGGCCGGCCAGGCCTGCGGCAGGGCCGGCGAGTGCGCGAGCGGCTTCTGCGCGGACGGGGTGTGCTGCGGCACGTCCTGCGGCGGGGCGTGCGAGGCCTGCAACCTCGTGGGCGCGGTGGGCGCCTGCGCGGTGGTGCCGGCGCGCACGGACCCGGGCAGCGACTGCGGCCTCGGCCTCTGCAAGGGCGGTGTCGCGGCCTGCATCTCCCCGTGCGGCGCGGACGCGGACTGCAAGGTGGGGAACTTCTGCAACGGTGGCACGTGCGCGCCCAAGAAGGTGCTCGGCGAGGCCTGCGCCGCGGGCACCGCCTGCGCCTCCGGCTTCTGCGTGGACGGGGTGTGCTGCGACGGCGCCTGCGGCGACACCTGCAAGGCCTGCAACCTCCCCGGCAAGTCCGGCACCTGTGACACGGTGACCGTGCGCGAGGACCCCGCCACCGAGTGCGGTAGCACCTTCTGCAGCGGCGCGGCGGGGAGTTGCCTTGCCTCCTGCAGCGGCAACGCGGACTGCAAGTCCGGCTCGAGCTGCCAGGGCGGCACGTGCGTCTGGAACAGCGGGGCGGGGCAGGCCTGCACCTCGGCCGCGCAGTGCGCCACCGGCTTCTGCGCGGACGGCGCCTGCTGCACCACCGCCTGCACCGGCACCTGCGAGGCCTGCAACCTGGCCGGCAGCGTGGGCGCCTGCGCCCCCGTGGCCGCCTCGACGGACCCGGCCAACGAGTGCGGGCGCTTCCATTGCAGCGGCACCGCCTCCGCCTGCGCCAACCCCTGCGGCTCGGACGCGGACTGCAAGGCGGGCAACTTCTGCAGCGCCGGCACCTGCAGTCCGAAGCGCGCTGCGGGGGACAGCTGCGGCGCGGCCAACGCCTGCCTGTCCGGCTTCTGCGCGGACGGCGTCTGCTGCGACGGGGCCTGCGGTGGCCCGTGCGTGTCCTGCAACCTCCCCGGCAGCGCGGGGATGTGCAGCCCCGTCCCTGCGCGCACGGACCCCGCCGGGGACTGCGGCCGGACGTGGTGCGACGGGGCCGGGGCGTGCCTCACCGCCTGCGCCTCCTTGCTGGACTGCCGCTCCGGCTTCCCGTGCGTGGACGGCGCCTGCTGCGACACCGCGTGCGCCGGCCGCTGCGAGGCCTGCAACGTGGCGGGCAGCGTGGGCACCTGCGCCCCCGTCTCGGCGGGCACGGACCCGGCCAACGAGTGCGGCACCACCTTCTGCAGCGGTGCCGTTGGTGCCTGCGCGTTCGGCTGCAGCGACCACCCGGACTGCAAGGCCACCGCCTACTGCCTCGGCGGCACCTGCACCCCGCGGAAGCTGTCCGGCGCCACGTGCGCGTCCGGCAGCGAGTGCGCCACCGGCTTCTGCGTGGACGGCACCTGCTGCGCCACCGCCTGCAACGGCACCTGCGAGGCGTGCAACCTGCCCGGCACCGCCGGCACCTGCTCGCCCGCCCCGGCGCGCTCCGGCAGCGAGTGCGGCCGTTACCTCTGCAGCGGCGCCTCCGCCGCGTGCGCCAGCACCTGCGCCGGGGACGCGGACTGCGCCCCGGGCAACTTCTGCAGCGGCAACGCCTGCGTGGCGAAGAAGACGCAAGGCCAGGCCTGTGCCGGGGCCAACCAGTGCGCCACCGGCTTCTGTGCGGACGGCGTCTGCTGCAACGTGGCCTGCACGGGCGCCTGCCAGGCCTGCAACACCCCGGGCAGCACCGGCAGCTGCGTCAACGCCCCGGCCGGCACGGACCCGGCGGGGGAGTGCGGCCTCGGCTACTGCGGCGCCGCCGGGTGCGCCACCTCCTGCACCGCGGACGGACAGTGTAAGTCCACCGCGGCCTGCGCGGGCGGCACCTGCCGCCTCAAGGGCAGCACCGGCACCTCCTGCTCCAGCGTCAGCCAGTGCAGCTCCGGCTTCTGCGTGGATGGCGTCTGCTGCAACGCCGCCTGCTCCGGCACCTGCCGCGCCTGCAACCTGTCCGGCACCTCGGGCACCTGCACCAACCTCTCCTCCGGCACGGACCCCGGCGGCGAGTGCGGCGTCACCTGGTGCAGCGGCGCCGGGTCGTGCCTGGCCACCTGCAGCGCGGACGGGGACTGCAAGGCGGGCAACTACTGCAGCGGCGGCACCTGCACTGTCCGGAAGGGGGCCGGCCAGTCCTGCACCGCCGCCAACCAGTGCGCCTCCGGCTTCTGCGTGGACGGGGTGTGCTGCAACAGCGCCTGCACCGGCGCGTGCCGCTCCTGCGGGCTCGCCGCCAGCAAGGGCATCTGCACCGGGTACGGCGTACGGACGGACCCGGAGTCCGAGTGCGGGCTGACCACCTGCAACGGCACTGGCGACTGCACTTCGCCGTGCGGCTCGGACGCGGACTGCAAGGCGGGCTCCGCGTGCAACGGCGCCTCCTGCGTGGCGCTCAAGCCGCTCGGCAGCGCGTGTGGCTCCGGGGCGGAGTGCGGCTCCGGCTTTTGCGCGGACGGCGTCTGCTGCAACACCGCCTGCAGCGGCGGCCCGTGCGATGCCTGCTCGGTGACGGCGGGCGCCGCCCAGAACGGCACCTGCCAGTTCCTGGGCACCGCCGTACAGTGCCGCGCCTCCACGGACAGCTGCGACGCGGCGGAGTTCTGCACCGGCCTGTCCGCCAGCTGCCCCGCGGACGCGGTGACAGCGGCCGGCACCACCTGCCGGGCCGCCACGGACCTGTGCGACGCGGTGGAGACCTGCACGGGCGCCAGCAAGGCCTGCCCCGCGGACGGCGTGTTGGCCGCCGGCACCTCCTGCCGCGCCCAGTCCGGCCCCTGCGACGTGGCCGAGGCCTGCAACGGCGCCAGCAAGACCTGCCCGTCCAACCTCTTCTCGGAGGGCGGCACAACCTGCCGTCCCGCCGCCAGCGTCTGTGACGTGGCTGAGGCCTGCAGCGGTGGCTCGCCCAATTGCCCGGCGGACGCCTTCGCGGCCGGCAACACCCAGTGCCGGGCGGCGGCCGGCGCCTGCGACGTGGCCGAGTTCTGCACCGGCACCAGCGGCACCTGCCCCGGGGACGCCAAGCTGTCCGGCACCGTGTGCCGCCCGGAGAACACGTCCCTGGGCTGCGACGTGGCTGAGACCTGCGACGGCGCCTCCAACGACTGCCCGGTGGACGGGGCCGCACCGGCCACCCGCCTGTGCCGCGCCAAGGCCGGCGCCTGCGACGTGAACGACCACTGCGACGGCGCCTCCACCTCCTGCCCCGCGGACGCCAAGGCCGCCGCCACCGTGGTGTGCCGCTCGGCCGAGGACCTCTGCGACGCGGTGGAACGCTGCACCGGCAGCAGCAACGACTGCCCGCCGGACGGGTTCGTCAACAATGCCACCGTCTGCCGCTCCGCTGCCGGCGCCTGCGACGTGGCGGAGACCTGCACCGGCGCGGCCAAGGCCTGCCCGGCAGACGGCTACGTGGGCGCCGGCTTCGTCTGCCGCGCTGCCACTGGCGTGTGCGACCGCCAGGAGAACTGCACCGGCCTCTCCGCGCAGTGCCCCACGGACCTCTTCGCCCCGGAGGAATCGCTTTGCAGCAGCGAGCCGCCCGCCTGCACCGACGGCCCGTGTGCCAGCAGTTGCGACCGCACGCGGACCTGCACCTCGGACGTGTGCCAGTCCGGCGTGTGCGCCCCCAAGGCGGGCCAGCAGCAGGTCTCCTGCTCCAACAACACCCTCTGTGCCCAGGACACCGGCACCTGCTGCTGGGGCACCTGCGGCCCTCTGGGCGAGGCCTGCTCCCCCACGCCCCCCACCTGTGACGGCGGCCCCTGCGGCGCCCCTGGCGGGGGCAACTGCACCACGAACGCGGACTGCGCCACCGGCTTCTGCGTGGACAGTTTCTGCTGCAACACCGCGTGCGATGGGGCCTGCCAGGCCTGCGCCGTGCCGGGCCGCACCGGTACGTGCGTCACCGCGGACGCGCTGACGGACCCCTCGCTCGAGTGCGGCAACACATTCTGCAGCGGCGCCAACGCGTGCCTCGCCAGCTGCGGCACCAACTCCGAGTGCAAGCCCTCCGCCTACTGCGCCGCGGGCACCTGCACCCCGAAGAAGTCCACCGGCCAGTCCTGCACCGCGCCCACCCAGTGCCTGAGCAACTTCTGCGTGGACGGCACCTGCTGTGGCAGCCCCTGCGCGGGCAAGTGCGAGGCCTGCAACCTCGCCGGCTTCGAGGGCGCCTGCTCCCCGCTGCCCATGCGCACGGATCCCACCGGCGAGTGCGTGACCGGCCTGTGCAACGGGGCCCGCGCCTGCATCAACCCCTGCACCTCCAACGCGGACTGCAGGGTGGACAACTACTGCAACGGCAGCGGCAGTTGCACGCCGCTCGGGGCCCCCGGCGCCGCCTGCACGGTGGCCAGCCAGTGCGCCACCGGCTTCTGCGTGGACGGCGTCTGCTGCGGCTCCGCCTGCGGCGGCACCTGCCAACGGTGCGACGTGGACGGCAGCGGCAGCTGCACCCCCATCACCTCCGGCCTGGACCCGTTCAACGAGTGCGGCGGCGGCTACTGCAGCGGCAACAACGCCTGCAACGCCACCTGCATCAGCAACGCCCAGTGCAAGCCCGGCGCCTTCTGCGTGGACGGCCAGTGCGAGGAGCGCACCGCGCTGGGTGGGGCCTGCACCGTGAACGTGGACTGTGCCTCCGGGCACTGCGTGGACGGCGTCTGCTGCGGCACCGCCTGCGTGGGCACCTGCTACGCCTGCAACGTGCCCGGCAGCGTGGGCACCTGCGTGGCCGCCCTGGACCAGACGGATCCGCGCTCGCAGTGCGCCCCGTACCGCTGCAACGGCACGGGCGCCTGCCGGCCGGTGTGCAACGGGGACGCAGACTGCGACGGCGCGCACTACTGCTCGGGCGGCACCTGCGTGGACCGCTTCGTGACCGGGGCATCCTGCAACGCCAACGCGCAGTGCCACAGCAACTTCTGCGTGGATGGCGTCTGCTGCGGCACGGCCTGCGACGGCGGCGCGTGTGACGCCTGCACCGTGTCCCTCGGCGCCACGGCAGACGGCACCTGCACGCTGCTGCCGCCCACCACGCAGTGCCGCGTGGCAGACGGCGCCTGCGACGTGGACGAGTACTGCACCGGTACCTCCGGCAGCTGCCCGCCGGACGGCGCGAAGGCCGCCGGAACCAACTGCCGGGCCGCCACCGGCAGCTGCGACCAGGCGGAGGTCTGCAACGGCACCTCCAAGGATTGCCCGTCGGACGAGTACCAGCCCTTCGGCGCCACCTGCCGCACCGCCACCGGGGCGTGTGACGTGGCCGAGGTGTGCACCGGCAGCTCGCCGCAGTGTCCCTCGGACGCGGTGGCCGCCCCGGGCGTGCTGTGCCGCGGCCGCGCGGGGCCGTGTGACGACCTGGAGTACTGCGACGGCCTCAACGCCGCCTGCCCGGCAGACGGCTTCGAGCCCATGGGGGCGGAGTGCCGCGCGCAGGCCGGCATCTGCGACGTGTCCGAGGTGTGCACCGGCCTGTCTGCACAGTGCCCGGGCAACGCCTTCGTCTCCGGCAGCGTGGTGTGCCGCGCCTCAACCGACACCTGCGACGCGGACGAGTCCTGCACGGGCGCCTCCGCGGAGTGCCCGCTGGACGGGGCGAAGCAGGCCGGCACCCTCTGCCGCGGCGCCGCCGGCGTGTGCGACGTGGCCGAGACGTGCGACGGCACGGCCATGTCCTGTGGGCCGAACCGCTACGCGGCCAACACCACGCAGTGCCGCGCGGGCGTGGGCGCCTGCGACGTGGCCGAGTTCTGCACCGGCACCTCGCTGGACTGCCCGGGCAACGGCGTGGCCAGCTTCGGCACCGTCTGCCGCGAGGAGTCCGGCGTGTGTGACGCGGTGGAGCGCTGCGACGGCGTCACCACCGAGTGCCCGACGGACGGCTTCGCCGGCCCGGAGCGCACCTGCCGCGAACTGGACGGCGGCTGCGATCTGGTGGAAGTCTGCTCCGGCACCTCGCGCGCGTGCCCCGCGGACGGCTTCCTCGACGCGGGCGTCGCCTGCCGCGCCCAGAACGGCGCCTGCGACGCGCTTGAGACCTGCACCGGCGCCAGCCCCGCCTGCCCGGACGACGCCAAGGCCCCGGACCGCACCGCCTGCGGCGTGGGCAACTGCCCCAACGACGCCTGCGACGCCGTCTGCACCGGCGTCACCACCTGCACCAACTACCTCTGCCGCGCGGGCGTCTGCGAGACGGTGGCGGTGGAGTCCGGGAGCGCTTGTGGCACGGACGCCCCCTGCGCCGTCGACGCGGACGCCGGCGAGTACGGCAAGTGCTGCCCCGGCCGCTGCAGCCTGCAGATGGACGCCGGCTGCGAGTAGCCCCCGGACCCGTTAGGTGTGGCCCCCACCGTGCGCACCTCCCGCCTCCTGCTCGCCCTGCTGTTCCCCGTCCTCCTCGTGCTGGGCCTGCTGGGGCTCTTGCACCACTACCTCTGGCTGCGGCTGGTGCAGGGACCGGGCCTGCAGGGGCTGGCCTGGGCGGCCGGCACGGGGCTCTTCGCCGCCGGCGTGCTGACGGTGCCGGTGGCCTTCGCCGCCTCCCGGCTCCTGCCCCGCCGGGTGGGGTCGCCGCTGGCCTTCGGGGGCTTCCTCTGGATGGGCGCCTTCTCCTTCCTCCTGGTGGGCACGGCCGGGCTGGACTTGATGAGGTGGGCGGGGGCGCCGCTGTCCCCCGCCGGGCACGCCGCGGGGGTGCTCGCCTTCGCCGTGCCGTCCTTGCTGTGGGCGTACCGGACGGCGCGCGGCCCCGCGGTGGTGGAGCGCGTGGCGGTTCCCATCCCGGGACTCGGGCCCGGGCTGCAGGGGCTGAAGGTGGTGCAGTTGTCGGACATCCACGTGGGGCCCACGGTGGACCGGGCCCACCTGCAGCGCATGGTGGACCAGGCGCTCGCGCTGGGGCCGGACCTGGTGGTGGTGACGGGGGACCTGGTGGACGGCAGCGTGGCGCAACTGCGGGACGAGGTGGCCCCGCTGGCCGGGCTGTGCCGTGCGCCGCTGGGGGCCTGCTTCGTCACCGGAAACCACGAGTATTACTCGGGGGGGCGCGCGTGGGAGGCGGAGGTGGCGCGGCTGGGGCTGCGCGTGCTGCACAACGCCCACGTGGTGCTGGAGCGGGGCGGGGACCGGCTGGTGCTGGCGGGCGTCACGGACCTGGAGGCGGGCCGCTTCTTCCCGGAGGACGCCTGCCGGCCGGACCTGGCCTTCGCCGGGGCCCCGGCGGGGGTGCCGCGCGTGCTGCTCGCCCACCAGCCCCGGGTGGCGCACCTTGCAAGCCCGTACAACGTGGCGCTGCAGCTGTCCGGCCACACCCACGGCGGGCAGTTCTTCCCGTGGATGTTCTTCGTGAAGCTGCAGCAGCCGGTGGTTCGAGGCCTGGCCGTGGTGGAGGGGGTGCCGGTCTACACCCACCGGGGCACGGGCCACTGGGGGCCGCCGCTGCGGCTGGGGCCCACGCCGGAGGTTACGCTCCTGACGCTCGGGCCGGGGCCGTCCCCTCGTTGACCCGGTCCAGCACCTCCAGCACCAGCTGGAAGTTGGAGAGCCGGTGGGTGGCCGCGTGGGCCTTGTGGGCCGCGTCCCCTTCCAGCACGGAGGCGGCGTGCCGCTTGGTGATGCTGGCCGCGGAGATGATGTCCAGCCGCTCGCGGTACTCCACCGAGACGTAGGTGCCGTACTCGGCCCAGCAATCCACCGCCCCCACCGCGCGGGCCAGCGCCACGTCCTTCTTGAGCGAGTCCCCCACCACCAGCACCTCGGACGGGTCCACGCCGTGGTCCCGGCAGATGCGCAAGAGCCCCACCGTGGACGGCTTTTCCGCGTCCCGCGGGAGCTCCACCACGGGGCAGGCGGCGCGGTACTCGCCGCGCTCGTCCCGCTTGAGGATTTCCGCCGCCACCAGCTTCTCTCCCCCGGACTCCGGGAAGGTGAAGCCGGGCAGGGTGTAGAGGCCGTCCAGCAGCCGGTCGAAGCCCATGCGCCGGGCGCGCTGCTCGGCCGGGTTGCGCGGGGCATCCGTCAGCGCCACCACCTTCAGGCCGCGCCCCTTGAGCGCCACCAGCGTCTCCGTCACGCCGGCGTACGGGCGCAGGTACTTCTTGCGCGCCGTGCTGAAGGCCGCCCGCGCCGGCTCGATGACGAGCTTGTCGAACGAGGCGAAGTCCGGGTACTCGGCGAAGAGGGACGACTCCTGCAGCGCGAACGGGTACTCGTTGGACTCGTGCTTCGTGTACACGGCCTTGAGGGACTGGACGACCTTGATGCGCGGGAAGCCGGTGGACTGGCACACCGCGGTCACCATCCCCTCCACCGCCGGGACGATGTAGTCCACCCACGAGTACAAGGTGTTGTCCATGTCGGTGACGACGAGACGAACCATGGCCCCGGGTGAAAGCACAGAAGCGGGCGGTTGTCTCCGGCGCCGGGGCCGCCTCGGCGGCCGTACGGGGTGGCCCAGCGGGGTGCGGGGCCTGGCGGTGGCCGCCGTGGTGGCCGGGTGCTCGCCGCGCGGCGGAGAGGCAGGCAACCCGCCCGGCGCGGTGGACCTGTGCCGGGTGGCCTCCCCGCCGTCAGCCGTACTGCCCCTGCCCGCGGAGATGGCCGGAGAGGCGCCGCTGGAGCGCCTGCGGGGCTCGCTGCGGCTGGAGGTGTGGGCCCCCCCGCGGGAGTGCCGCTGGACGGCCCGCGGCTGGACGGCGCGTGGGCCCGCGGCTGCGCGGCGCTGGGCTTCGTGGCATGGGAGCTGGGGCTTGCGGCGCACGAGCCTTGGGCGCAGGGGCCGTTGCGGTGGGTGCTGCTGCCGGACGAGGCGTTCGCGGACGTCCCGGGGGCGGAAGGGGCGGGCGCGCTGACGGTGGATGCTGCGGAGGGGGACGCGCTGGCCACCCCCCTTGGGCTGATGCAGGACGCCGCCGAGCTGGACGACACGCTCGTCCACGAGCTCGTCCACGTGGTGCAGGGGAGGCTCGTTCCGGGCGGCAACGGCATCCCCTGGTTCGTGCACGAGGGGATGGCTGTCTCGGCCGGGGCCCGGTACGGCCGGGGCCTCCACGGGCGCGCCACCGGGCCCGTGGAGGGCTACCTCGCGGATGCCTCCGCCGCCGAGGTGGCCGAGGCGCTCGCCCGCTCCGGGGGGGAGGACCTCACCGGGGCGGTGGACGGGCCGAAGGAGGCGCACGGGCTGTCGGAGTCCGCGGGCGGGCTCTTCGTTGAGCACCTGCGCCTCGAATTCTCAGGCGCCCAGCCGCGGCTGCTCGCCGCCGTATCCTGGGCAGGCGCCGAGGGGTTCGGCGCCGCCTTCTCGCGCGCCTTCGGGGGGCTCACCGTTGTGCAGGCAAGGGATGGGCTGCTCCGCAGGGTGGCCGGGACGGAAGGGGACTGGGCGGCGCGGGCGGCAGGCGCCGCCTTTGTCCCGGGGGTGTCTCCGGCCGGGGACGGGGCGCCCGCGGGGCAATGGTGGGGCGGGGTGGAGTAGGTCAGCTCGCGCGCGCTGCTCACCCGTTCCCGGAGCTCCCGTGCGCTCGCCACCGAGTTCGAGTGTGATCTGGAGTCCATGCTCGACGCCATTGCACGCGAGAGCTTGTTCAGTGCCATCCACGTCCAGACACTGGTCGCGGAGGCGCGGCGATGAACGGCACGCCCCCCGAAGTCGAGGAGCGGCTGCGCGTCCTGATGCAGCGGCGAACCGGGCTTCAGCGGCTCCAGATGTGCGCGGAGATGGTCGCCAGCGCGCGGACCATGCGGGCCATGGGCCTCGAGGCCGAAGGCCTGGTGCCCGGTACCGTGGCGTTTCGCGAGCGGGTGTTCCTCGCCTTGTACGGCCAGGACTTCACGCCGGAAGAACGCGAGCGTTGGCGCGGGAGGCTCCGGGCGCGCTGGGCCGGGCAACGGATGCAACCTGGACTGCTGGCGGGTCGTCCATTCGCTGGGGCACCTGGCCTGACGGAAGGCGCCCCACCTACCGGCCGCGCGGTTCCGCCGCCCGCGCAGATCCGCTAACCTTCCCGCCTCACATGTCTGCCCACCCCCCCACGGCCCCGCTGCGCTCGGCGGCCGTCCTTCTCTTCTTGTGCCTCCCTGCCTGCTCCGAGGACCGCATCCGCAAGGCGCTCCCCCCGGATGTCCGGGTGGACACCTGGACGCAGCAGTCCGCCTCCCGCATCGACGTGCTGTGGGTGGTGGACAACTCCGGGTCCATGGAGCCCCGGCAGGCCAACCTGGCCCGCAACTTCGGCAGCTTCATCGACGTCTTCACGAAGAACGCCATCGACTACCGGCTGGCCATCACCACCACGGACACCTTCCAGGACAAGGGGGCCTTCAAGGGCAGCCCCGCCGTCATCTCCCCGAAGACGCCCAGCCCGGTGGCCGCCTTCCAGTCCAACATCCGCGTGGGCACGGCCGGCAGCCCGTACGAGGCGGGCATGGACGCCGCCGTCATGGCCCTGGATGCCCGCGCCGCTCTTAACGCCCCCATCCTGGAGGCCCGGGAGACCTGCCGCACCGGCTGCCTGGACAAGGCCAACACCAGCACCTGCCAGGCCAACTGCGACGTGGCGCATGCCGTGGAGTTCCTCCGGCCGGACGCGTACCTCTACATCGTCTTCGTCACGGACGAGGAGGACAAGTCCGGCAACCCGGACCTTCGCTACTACTACCGCAGGCTGGAGACCGCGCTGGGGCCCGGCAACGACGGCATGGTGAGCAGCGCGGCCATCATCGGGGACGTGCCCACCAACAGCTGCAACGCCACGCCGGGTACCCGCTACAAGCAGCTGGCGGAGCTGGCCGGGGGGGAGCTGGGCAGCATCTGCGACCCGGAGTTCGCCACCACCCTGCGCAAGCTGGCCACCTCCGCCGTGGGGCTGAAGCGGAAGTTCGCCCTGGCCAAGGCCCCCAACGTCTCCACGCTGCAGGTGCGCATCCTCTACCCCTGCAACGCCCCCGCGGACGTGACCGCGCCGTGCGCGCGCGTGGACCGCGCCGCCTGCACGCCGGAGGTACCCGTGGACAGCTACAACCTGGTCTGCACCCCGAAGCAGGGTGGCCCGGACGGCTGGGCGTACGAGCCGGGCGGGCCGGTGGTCTTCTTTGCCGGCGAGTCCGTCCCGGGCGTCAACGCGAAGGTGGAAATCCAGTACTACGAGGAGGGCAAGCCATGACCCAGCGCCTCTCCGTCCTGTTGCTGGTGCTGGCCACCGCCTGCGGCGGGGACAACGTGGCCACCGTCCGGCCGCGCCTGGTGCCCCCGGTGGAGCGCCAGGACTTCGGTCCCGTGCCGGTGCTCAACGAGCGGCGGGCAGACATCATCCTCTCCAATGTGGGGCGCGCCCCGCTCAAGGTGAACTCGGCGGTCATCCAGGAGCCGGGCGTGCCGTTCCGCGTGGTCTCCTTCCCCCCGGAGCTGGCCGGGGGCACCTCCGCCGCGGTGGTGGTTGCGTTCCTGCCCCCGCTGGAGCAGCCGTACGCCGCCACGCTCGCGCTGGAGACGGACGACGCGGAGAACCCCCTGGTCACCGTGGCCCTGGCCGGGACCGGGAGCACCAAGGCAAAGATGGAAGTGGTCCCCGAGGCGCTGGACTTCGGCACCGTGGCCGAGGGCACCTCCGCGGTGAAGACGCTCACCGTGAAGAGCACCGGCACGGCGGACCTGGTGCTCGAGGAAATTGCTCTGGTGGACGGCACCCCGTCCGCCTTCTCCTTCGTGGGCAGCACCAAGACGCCCGCCACGGTGAAGGCCGTGGCCGCCACGGGCCTGCCCGGGGAAATCCAGCTGACGGTGAAGTTCACCGCGGTGCCCGGCGAACCCGCCGCCCAGGCCGGCGCGGTGCGCCTGCGCTGCACGGACCCGGACCGCCCGGAGGTGCTCGTCACGCTCGCCGCCGCCATCAACCGCGCACCGGTGGCCGCCATTGCCCCAGTGGGCAACGGCGCCCCCGGCATGGTGGTGGCGCTGGACGGCACCGACAGCAACGATCCGGACGGACACACCCCGCTCACCTACAGGTGGACGCTGCGCCAGAAGCCGCTCGGCAGCGCCACCGCCCTCACCCCCCCGGACGCCGCCGAGGCCAGCATGACCCTGGACCCCACGCTGCCCGGCCAGTACGAGGTGCAGCTGGAGGTGACGGACGCGCTCGGCGCGAAGTCCCTCACCCCCGCCCGCCTCACCGTGGTGGCCTCCCCCGCCCAGAAGCTGCTCGTGGAGCTGTTCTGGGACAACGCGGTGACGGACCTGGACCTCCACGTCACCAACGCCCCCGGAGCGCCCCTGGGCACGGACGCGGACTGCCACTACGCCAACCGGGCCCCGGACTGGGGCGTGGCGGGGGACGCCTCGGACGACCCCGGCTACCTGCGGGACGCGCTCACCGGGTACGGGCCGGAGGTGTTCGGCTACGTCAACCCCGTGGAGGACACCTACCGGGTGCACGTGGTGCTCGCGAGCGCCCACCTGCAGCCGCTCCCCACCTCCAACGCCACCGTGCGCGTGTACCAGTACGGGGTGCTCAAGGGGGAGTTCAAGAAGACGCTGGACTCGGAGGGGGAGGCCTGGCCCGTGGTGGACATCACCTGGCCCTCCGGGGCGCTCGCGCCCGTACCGGAGGCGGCGCCGTGACGGCGCGTGCCCTCGCGGCGTGGGCCGCGTGCGTGGTGCTCACCGCCTGCCCGGCAGCGAAGCCCGTGGCCACCCCGGACGCGGGGACGGAGGAGACGTGCGCCGCCCGCGCGGACTGCAGCGGGGGGCGCATCTGCACGGACGAGGGGCGCTGCGCCCCGTGCGAGTCCACCGGCCAGTGCCTGCTGCGCGAGCAGTGTGACCCGGAGACCCGCGGCTGCACCTACCGGGACGGCTGGGGCGCGGACTGCGCCGCCAACGAGCAGTGCCAGGCCGGCGAGTGGTGCAAGCAGGGGCTCTGCCGGGACCGCACCGCGGTCAACCTGTGCACCTCGGGGGATTCCGCCGAGTGCCCCACCGGCCAGCGCTGCAACGGCGCCACGTTGGTGTGCGAGGAGGACCTGGGCTGCGTCGCGGACGCGGACTGCGCCGCCACGGAGGCGTGCAACACCGGGCTGCGCCGGTGCGTGCCGCGCTGCACCGCGGAGGACCAGTCGGAGGTGTGCAGCCCCGGGGAGAAGTGCGTGGCGAGCCTCTGCGTGCAGTGCGCGGCGGACGCGGACTGCGGCCCGGGGCTCACGTGCGACGCGGCGGGGCGCTGCGCGGCCTCCGCCCGCTGCTACGGCAACGCCCAGTGCAAGGTGCCGCTCGTCTGCTACCTGCAGACGGGCGAGTGCGTGTCGAAGCTGCCGCCGTGCGTGACGGACGCCGCATGCCCGGCCGCCGAGCGCTGTGACGTGGGCACCGGCCGCTGCGTGCCGCGCCAGTGCCAGCCGGACGCGCTCGAGCCCAACAACCAGGCCACCGCCGCCTTCCCGGCCCAACCCAGGGCGTACGGCTACCTCACGCTGTGCGCGGGGGACCAGGACTGGTTCTCGCTGCAGCTGCAGCGCGGGGACCAGCTGGGCATCAACGTGGACGCGGACCCGTTCGCCGAGGACACCTTCACCACCGTGGTGCAGGACAGCGCGGGGCGGACGCTTGCCACGGGCAAGCTGCTCGCCTCCTTCGTGGCGGGGGCCCCGGGGAGCTACGCCGTGGGCGTCTCCAGCACGGACCCGTTCCAGCCCTACGACGTGACGTTTCTGCTGTCCCGGGGCACCCCCTGCACCGACGACGGCTTCGAGCCCAACGACGCGGCCGCCCAGGCCACGCCCGCCAATGCCGCCGTCAGCCTCCCCGGGAACGTGTGCCCGCAGGACCAGGACTGGTTCCGGCTGGACGTGCCGCCCGGGAAGGGGCTGCAGGTGACGCTGGGCCAGTACACCCCATCCGCGGGGCTGCTGGAGCTGTGCGTGTTTGACGGGCAGGCGCAGCTGGGCTGCTCGGACGACCCTGCCCTCACCCGCGTCTCCATCTCCTCCGCCTTCGCCGCCGGCCGGCCGCTGCATGCCCGCGTGCGCGCCCCGGATGGCCGGGTGCAGAACAGCTACTTGCTCGAGGTGTCCTACCCATGAGTGTCGCCCTCCGCCGCGCCGCGGTCCTGTCCCTCCTCGCCGCGGCGCTCGGTGCCTGCGGCGGCTGCCCCCGCAGCAGCGCCAACTCGGACGCGGGCACGGAGGTGGACGCCGGCGCCCCCGCGGAGGACGCGGGGGTGGACGGCCCGGACGCCGGCGCGCCGGACGCGGGGACGGGGGGCGAGGACGGCGGGGTGTCCGAGTTCAAGCTGCTGCGCGTGCTGCCCCCGCGCGGCGGCACCGCGGGCGGGGCGCAGGTGGTGCTGCAGGGCAGCGGCTTCGTGCAGGGCGTGGCCGCCACCGCCACCGGGGCCAGGAAGCTCACCAGCGTGAAGTTCGGCGCCAACCCGGTGCAGGATTTCCAGGTCATCGACGACGAGACCATTGACCTGCGGGTGCCGCCCGGGGCGCGCGGGCAGGTGAACGTCACCCTCACCAGCCCCCGCGGCACCGCCACCTGCGACGGCTGCTTCACCTACTTCGAGGAGCTGTACGTCACCGGCGTCTCGCCCGGCGAGGGGCCCACTTCCGGCGGGACCGAGGTGACGCTCTCCGGACAGGGGCTGATGCCCGGGCTGCAGGTGCTGTTCGGTGGCCTCACCAGCCCGAGCGTGACGTGGGTGTCCACCTCGCAGGTGCGCGCGGTGGCCCCGCCCGGGGCGGCGGGCGCGGTGGACGTCACGGCCTACGACAAGAACGGCGTGGGGATGGTCCGCAACGGCTTCCGCTACGTGGCAGACACGCGCGTAACCGCCATCAGCCCGCCGGTGGGGCCGCTCTCCGGCGGCACCGAGGTGGTGCTTGCGGGCGCGGGGCTGTCCGGGGCCACAGGGGTCCGCTTCGGCGCGCAGCCGGCCGCCGCCTTCACGGTGGACTCGGACGGGCAGCTGTCTGCCACCACCCCCGCCGCCACCCAGCCGGGCGCGGTGGACGTCACCGTCACCACGCCGCGCGGCAGCTGGACGGTGAAGTCCGGCTTCACCTACGCGGAAGCGGCCGGGCCGTTCGCCGCCTTCGCGCTGTCCCCGCGGCTGGGGCCGCCGGCCGGGGGGACGCGCGTGCTGCTCACCGGGCAGGGGCTGGACGCCGCCGGGCTGTCCGTCACCGTGGGTGGGGCGACCGTGCTGCTGGGGGCGCGCACTGCCACCTCCGCGGAGCTGTTCATGCCGCCGCGGGCCGGCACGCCGCGCATCTCCGACGTGGCGGTGTCCGACGGCACCACCACCCGCACGCTGTCCGGCGGCTGGACGTGGCAGCTGCAGCTGCAGTCCGTCACCCCGGCCGCGGGGCCCCTGGCCGGCGGCACCGCGGTGACGGTGGCGGGCGAGGCCCTGCCCCCGGACGCGGTGGTGCGCGTGGGGGCGCTGCAGGCCACGCCTGCCGGCGCGGTGACGGAGACGGCCGCCCCGGTGACGACGCCCGCGGGCCCGGGCGGGGCGCCGGTGCCGGTGCGCGTCCACGCAGCCTCCGACGTGGAGAACGAGGCCACGCTGCCCGCCGCCTACACCTTCGAGGAGCCGCTCACCGTGGGGCGCGCCCAGCCGGACCGCGGCGCCATTGCGGGCGGGACGCTGGTGACGGTGCTGGGGACGGGATTCGGCCCGGGCACGCTCGTCACGTTCGGGACGGACAAGGCCAAGGACGTGAAGGTGGTGGACGGCCACACCCTCACCTGCCGCACCCCGCGCGCGGTGTCCGTGGGGACGGTGGACGTGAAGGTGGAGCGGGGCGGGCAGGTGGACACGCTGCCCGGCGGCTTCAGCTACGTGGACCCGCGCAGCATCTCCGGCGGCCAGTCCGGCGGCCCGCTGGTGGGCACCCTCAACGTGACGGTGCTGGACGCCACCCGCGGCTATGAAGGCGCCCCGGTGCCGTCCGCCAACGTGATGCTGGGCAACGACGCGGCCACGCCCTTCCAGGGCTTCACGGACGCGCGCGGGCAGCTGGTGTTCTCGGACCCGTCGCTGGTGAAGGCGCAGGTGGTGACGGTGTTCAAGGAGGGCTACTCCTCCACCACCGTCACCTCCGTCAACGCGGAGAACCTCACCGTCTTCATCACCCGCGTGGGCGGCGGAGAGCCCTCCTCCGGCCCGCCCCCGGCAGGCACGCCCGCGTCCCTCATCTCCGGCCGGGTGACGGGCTTCAAGGCGCCGCGGCCGCTGCAGCCAGGCGAGGTGCTGGAGGCGCGCGTCTTCGTCTCCGTGCCCTCGCCGTTCTGGGGCGCCCCGTTCGGCGAGGAGTACCCGCGGGACGGCGAGACGTGGGTGGTGACGCAGGACGGCGGCAACTTCCTCGTCGCCACCTCGGCGGGGTTGCGCGCGGTGTACGCCTACTTTGGCATTGCGGACAACCAGGCCGGCACCTTCACGCCGTACCGGATGGGCGTCCGCCGCAACGTGCCGGCCTCCCCGGACACCCCGGCCACCAACCAGGACATCATCCTGGACATGGCGCTGGACGTGACGGTGCCCGTCACCATCGACCAGCCGGTCACCTACCCCGGCGGCGTGGCGGGGCTGCACGGCCTGTACGCCTGGCTGGACCTGGGGGCGGAGGGCTTCGTCGCCAACCCGTACAACACCGCGGCCCGGGGCAGCAGCCGCAGCGGCCCGGGCGGCACCGGCACGGGGCAGGGCACGGTCATCACCTCGCCCGGCACGCCGGTCAGCTTCCCCGGCTTCCCGCAGCTGGACGGCAGCAATTTCCTCTTCGTGGCCCACGCGCAGGAGCCCACGGGGGCGCTCTCGGGCCTGCCCTACAGCTACGCCTTCCGGCGCCAGCCGGGGGACCTCTCGCTGGGGGTGACGGTGGGGCCGCTGTTGCCGGTGCCCACTGTCACCGCCCCGGACTACCCCTCGGTGATGTTCGACGGGACGGTGAGCTGGGCGCGGGCGACGGGGACGCTGCCGGACGTGCAGGAGGTGAAAATCGTCAAGCTGACCATGATGGGGCTGGTGACGCTCTGGCAGGTGGTGCTGCCCGGCACCGAGACCACCGTCACCTTGCCGCAGCCCGCGGTGGCAGCGCTGCGGGCCACCGAGCCCACCACCGTGCTCTACGTGCTGCACTACGGCAGCCGGTCCCCCCGCTTCGGCTACGCGCAGTGGACGTACGACGCGCTCTCGCCCCTGGGCTGGAGCAGCTACACCGTCTCCCTCTCCGACGGCTTCTTCCCATGAGCAACCGCCCTCCATCCGTCCTGCCGCGCGCCGGGCACGCGCTCCCCGCCCTGCTGCTGGCAGGCCTGGCGCTGTCCGGCTGCCGCGACAACACCGTGCGCAGCACCGGGTGCGAGCAGGACTCGGACTGCGGCAGCCCGGCGTCCGCCTACAAGTGCGAGACGGAGACGGGCGCCTGCCTGTGCCGCACCAACCAGGGCTGCATGGCCACGGAGTTCTGCAACGCCTCTGGCTTCTGCCAGGATCGGGCCGGGTGCGAGAAGAACGCGGACTGCCTGGACGCCGCGCTGGTGTGTGACACCACCACCGGCAGCTGCATCTCCCGCGGCCGCTGCACCACGGACCTGCAGTGCCCGCTGGGGCAGGTGTGCGGGCCGGCCTCGGCCTGCGTGGAGGGGTGCCGCCGGGACGGGGACTGCGAGGGGGTCTCCTGCCGCTGCGGGGACGGGGCGTGTGACGCGGACGGCGGCCAGCTGGGGGCGTGTGACCCCACCTTCTGCTCCTCGGACCGCTTCTGCCGCTTCGGTGAAATCTGCGGCGTTCAGGTGGACTCGGGCGTTCCCTACGCCCGGTGCGGCGAGGACTTCGACCCGGTGCGCCGCCCCTACTGCAGCAATTGCAGCTTCGGCGGCGGGGACGCGCTGTGCGGCAACGGCCCCAACTTCTGCCTCATCGACACCCAGAACGTGGGCAACTACTTCTGCGGCGTGGACTGCAGCGAGGGGCAGGCCTGCCCGCGCGGCTACGGCTGCCAGGACGTCATCGTGGTGGGGGGCGGGGCGCTGCCCCAGTGCAGCGCGGCCAACCCCTCCTGCCCGTCCAATCCGGCGCTGCCCTGCGCCACGGACGCCGAGTGCCCCCGCGGCGGCAGCTGCGCCAAGACCCCCGGGGCCCCCAACGGATTCTGCGCCGGGCAGTGCGCCGTCAGCGAGGGGGACCCGGTGGGGTACTGCACCTGCCTCGTGGACAGCGACTGCGCACAGGAGACCTGCAGCGCCGGCCGGTGCAGCATCAGCAAGCGCGCGTGCGTCACGGACGGGGACTGCCGCACCATCCGCTGCGTGGACTTCAACGGCGTGGGTGGCTGTCTGATTGGACAGAATTGCGCCCCGGACGAGGGGCTGTCCTGCCTGCAGGTGCAGTAGCTGCCCATGGCCGCGCTTCCCCCCATCCCCATGGAGGTGCTCCCCGCGGGCAGCCCGCTGCGGGCGGCGGTGGCGCCGCTGCAGCCGGGAGAGGAGGGGCGCGCCCCGGTGCTGGTGGACGTGGGCGAGCCGGGCGGGTGGGAGGCGCTGGCGCAGCTGGCGTGGGGCGCCCGGCCGGTGGTGGCGGTGGTGGGGGATGACCCGGCAGACGTGCGCCGGGCCCACACCTGCGGGGCGTGGGAGGTGGTGCACGCCGGGAGGCTTGCGGCGGAGCTGCCCTTCCGGCTGGAGGGGGTGCTTGCCCGGGCGCGGCAGGGGCACCACCTGCTGCTCCTGCAGCAGCTGGCCGCGGGCTACGCCGCCGCGGAGGCCCCCGAGGCGCTCCTGCACGAGGTGACGCGCTGGCTGGCGGAGACCATGGGCATCCAGCGCGCCGCGCTGGTGGCGCTGGACGCGCAGGAGGGGGTGGGCTTCCTCGTGGCCAGCTCGGACGACAGCACCCGGAAGGGGCAGCGCATCGAGCTGGAGCGGTACCCGGAAATCCGCGAGGTCATCCGCACGCAGGCCCCGGTGCTGCTGGAGGAGGCGCAGGGCCACCCGCTGCTGGAGCAGGCCCGTGGCCCGCTGGCGGCGCAGGGTGTGCAGGCCATTGCGGCGCTGCCGCTCCTGCAGCGCGGGGGGGTGACGGGGGTGCTGCTGCTCCGTGCCGGCGGGGGGCGCAGCAGCTTCAGCCCGGAGGAGCTCCAGGTGTTGGCCTCGGTGGCCCACGCCACGGCGCTGGCGCTGCGGCATGTGCGGCTGCTGGAGTCCGTTCGCGGCCAGTCCGAGCGGGAGCGGCGGGCGCGGGCGGCGGTGGAGGCCATCCAGCAGGCCAAGGACTTCCTCGAGCGGCTCATCGACTCGTCGGTGGACGCCATCCTCGCGGCAGACCTGCGCGGCCGCATCATCCTGTTCAACAAGGGGGCGGAGGACATCTGCGGCTACACCGCGGAGGAGGCGCGCGCCCTCAACGTCCAGCGACTGTACCCGGCCGGGGATGCCCGGGAGCTCATGCGGGCGCTGCGGGCGGGCGGAGGGCGGCTGGGGCCGCGCCGGCAGGACATCCTCACGAAGTCCGGCGAGCGGGTGCCCGTCAACATGACCGCCTCTGTCGTGTACCAGGACGGGCGGGAGGTTGCCACGCTGGGCATCTTCTCGGACCTGCGCACGCTGATGCGGCTGGAGCAGAAGCTGACGGAGACGGAGGGGCGGCTGCAGGAGAGCGAGAAGAACGCCGTGCTGGTGGCGCTGGCCGGCACCGCCGCGCACGAGCTCAACCAGCCCCTCACCTGCGTGCTGGGGTACGCGGAGTTGCTGCGCCGCCGGGCCTCCCCCGCCTCCCCGAACAGCAAGGCCCTGGAGGCCCTCCACCGCGAGGCGGAGCGGATGGCAGACATCGTCCGGAAAATTGGAAAAATCACCCGCTACGAGACCAAGGCGTACGTGGGAGACCAGGTCATCGTCGACCTCGACAAGGCGTCCTCGCATGAAGACTGAAGTCACCCCGCTTTCCGCCCCCGCCGTGCCGCTGCCCAGCCAGGCCGAGGCGCTGCTTTCCCTGGGGCGTGAGGTGGCCGGGGCCACCTCCGAGGAGGCGCTGGTGCAGGTGGTGGCCCGGGCGCTGCGGGGGCTGCTCCCCGGGCGCGCCTTCGCGGTGCGGGTGACGGACCCGCGCAGCTTCGCCCTCACCTCTCTGTACGCCGAGGGGCCGCTGAAGGACCCGGCCACGGGGCCCCTGGTCATCAAGCGCAGCGCGGTCCAGCGCACCGGGCTGCGGCTGGACGAGCAGGCGGCCGGGCGCGTGGAGGTGGTGGACGGCCCGGTGCCGCTGCTGTTCGAGGGCACGGCGCGGGGGCTGTCCGCGCCCCTGGTGGCGTCCGGGCAGCTGTTCGGCCTGCTCAACGTGGAGGTGGGGCCGGAGGGCCCTGCGGACCTGGAGGCGGACGCGCGCGTGCTCATCCAGGTGGCCAACCTGGTGGCGGTGGGAATGCGCACCGCCAAGCTGATTGACGAGCTGAAGTTCGTCCGCGGCTCGCTGGAGGAACTGCTCGAGCACGCCAACGCCCTCATCTGCGCCACGCGGCTGGACGGCACGGTGCTGATTTTCAACGGGGCGCTGTGCCGGCTGACGGGGCTTCACCGCGAGCAGGTGCTGGGGCGACCACTCTCGGCGCTGGTGCCGGACGAGGAGCGGGCGGCGTTCGAGGCGGTCATGGCGGAGGCGGTGGCCGGGCGGCCGCTGTCCAACGTGGAGACGCGGCTGCGGGCGGCGGGGGGGCGCGAGGTGCGGGTGGCCTTCTCGTTCTCCGCGCTGCCCAACGGGGAGCAGGCAGACGGCGTCATCGCCATTGGGCAGGACCTCACCGCGCTGCGGGCGCTGGAGCGGGCGGTGGTGCACTCGGAGCGGCTGGCCTCCCTGGGGCAGCTGGCCGCCTCGGTGGTGCACGAAATCAACAACCCGCTGACGGCCATCCACACCTACGCAGACGCGCTGCTGGCCCGGCGGGTGGGGCAGCCGGACGCGGATGCGGGGGAGCAGGAGAAGCTGCGCCGCATCCTGGACAACACGGACCGGGTGCTGCGCTTCGCCCAGGACCTGGTCACCTACGCCCGCCCCCCGTCCGACACGCGGACGGACCGGGTGGACGTGCACCGGCTGCTGGACCTCTCCGTCAGCTTCAGCGAGCACGTGCTGCACAAGCACGGCGTCACCGTGGAGCGGGACTACCAGCCCGTGCCCCCGGTTCAGGGCAGCCGCAGCAACCTGGTGCAGGTGTTCGTGAACCTGCTCACAAACGCCTGCCACGCCCTGCAGCCCGGTGGGCGCGTCCGGCTGTCGGTGGAGCCGGAGGGGCAGGGGGTGCTCATCCGCGTGGCAGACACCGGGTGTGGGATTCCAGCGGACGTTCTCCCACGCATCTTCGAGCCGTTCTTCACCACCAAGGCGGAGGGGATGGGGACGGGGCTGGGGCTCTCCATCGCCCATTCCATCGTCCAGCGCCACGGGGGCAGCCTGCGCGTGGAGAGCAGCCCGGGCGAGGGGACGACGTTCTCCATCCGCCTCCTGGCGTGATCCATTGGCATTGACACCTTTCCGGGGCTGCGGGTAGGATCCGCGCCCTCTTTCAACCGCGCCCGCGACGGGCGCGCGGAGGCCGAAGTCCATGAACGTGTCGTCTCTGAGCAACCTCGCCGTGTTCGCAAACGCCGGTGGCGGCGGCAACGAGGGCCTTTTCGCCTCGTTGGCCAAGCGGTACGTCGAGGGCGGCTGGGGCATGTGGCCCATCACCGTGTGCCTCGTGGTTGCGCTGGCCATCATCATCGAGCGGTCCGCGGTGCTGTTCTTCTCCGCGTCCATCAACAAAGACGGCTTCGTCAAGGGGCTGAAGCGGCACATCTACGAGGGCAACCTCGACCAGGCCATCAACTACGTGGCGGGCCAGAAGCCCACTCCGCTGACCTCCGTCATCAAGGCGGGCCTGATGAACGTCCCGAAGGGCGAGGACGAGGTGCAGGCGGCGCTGGACGAGGCCACCCTGCGCGAGACCCCGACGCTGGACGCCCGCACCGGCTACCTGGCCATGCTCGGCAACGCGGCCATGCTCTCCGGCCTGCTCGGCACGGTGTCCGGCCTCATCAGCTGCTTCGAGGCGGTGGCCAATGTGAACCCGGCCGACAAGGCCACCATCCTGG
>Ga0194130_10002095_pt1 | contig 29838 bp, 33 predicted proteins | sample TA2KigsurfametaG_FD_160084 | JGI IMG/M metagenome (GOLD analysis project Ga0194130, IMG submission 160084) | Freshwater microbial communities from Lake Tanganyika, Tanzania - TA2015050 Kigoma 12 surface | ecosystem: Environmental > Aquatic > Freshwater > Lake | place: Tanzania: Lake Tanganyika...
TGGTGATTTCACTGGATGTGGCCATTCCTTTGCGAACGCGCCTGCGTCATCCAAACATCCTCTGGGTTTACTTTCCCGCCGATCCCGGCACTCCCACCGCCAAATCTTCCCGTCGCTCCCCGCCGGAAGGGTTTGACGTGGCCCTGACCCACATGCACCGACGCTTCCCCGTCCGGCCTAACCTCGGGCCCCGATCAATCGACTGCCCTTATTCCTTCCAGTCTTCCTTTTCCTGGAAAAAGGTTTGGCCTGAAGTACCCGATCGGTGCGGGGTCATGGTGGAAGGCAAAACCTTCAGAAAACTTACTCCGAACCAACTTGCGTCCCTCGCTCGCTTTGGCTCTGTCCGCCACCCTCAAGGATCGGTCTCTGAAATGGCTCACGATCTGCTTTCCTCCCGGTACTACCTGAGCCTTTATGGGCACCCTTTGACTGGAAACGGTCAAATTGAAGCTATCACGGCCGGATGTCTTTCCATTGGCGACCCCGAGACCTACGTACAGCGCTCCCTGTATACCCCGACAACGGTAGTTCCCGATTTCTTGTCAGCCCTAGACCGGATCGAACAATTCGAGAAAAATCCCGCCCTTCGCGAACAATCCCGCCGGGAGCAGGAGGCGATTGCTGAATATATTTGCTTCCGTCGTCCTGCCCATCAACTACTTACGTTTCTGCGAAGGAAGCGTGCCTCATGAATAAACCCGTCATTTCCCTTAACTTTTCCGACTGCCCGCCGCAGTTCGAAAACTATTTCCTGCCGATTCTCGAGGAGAAATACACCATTCGCCGGGACGAGCGCCCGGAATTTTTGGTCTACGCCCTGACGGGACATCGGCATCGGTTGTATAATTGCGTTAAAATTTACGTTCACCATGAAACCTATCCCCCCAACTGGAAGGAATGTGATTTCGCGATTCTCCCCATTGAAATCAATGATCCAAGGGTGCTCCATATTCCGATTTTCGCCTTCGACCGCTCCCCCCAGCCCTTGATCCGGGGCGGGGAGGATTGGGCGGCCATTCTGAAGATGAAAACGAGATTTTGCGTCGCGCTTTCCAGCTACGCGAATCACACCGTCAAAGAGCGCACGGCTTTTTTTCAGGCTCTCAACCGCAGAAAACGCATCGACTCACCGGGCCGGGGCATGAACAACACCGGCTTTTCTGGAATCAGCGACAAACTGGCCTTGTTTCGAAACTACCGTTTTGTTTTGGCTTTTGAGAATAAGGAGCGGCTTGGGTGGACCACGGAAAAGATGTACGACCCTCTCGCAGCTTATGCGATTCCCATATTTTGGGGCGACCGAAATGCCTCGAAATACTTTAACCCGGATTCTTTTATTAACGCCCACGACTTCCAGAGCCATGACGAGCTGGCCGATTACGTCTGTCACGTGGACCAAACCCCGGACCTTTACGAAAAATATCTCCGCGCTTCCCCTTTCCACAACAACCAGCCCCCGGTTGAGTTCTCCAGGGAGCGGGTTCTTTATTTTTTTGAGAAGATCTTTCAGGCCCGGATTCAGCCGGTCGCCCAGCGCCGCTGGTTTTTCCGACTGACCAAGTGGCGTCTCGCCAAGCGGAATAAGCTGATGACGGAATAAAGAGTAGCGCGTCAGGCCCAAAGAGACCGGATGGCCCGAAAGTCCTCAATCCAGCTGAGCACAGCGTCCACATAAGCAGCCGGGGTTCTCATTTGGACAAGCCTCCGGCCTTGGCGGACCCTTTCTAAAACTTCGTTGGCTTCCGGTGCCCGGAGAAGAATTTCCATGGCGGCAGCCCAAGCAGGCGCATCGAGCGGGGGCACAAAGGCGGCCGCTTCTCCAAGCTGTTCTCTGGCCCCCATAAAATCGGAGTTGATTACCGGACAGCCCGCCGCCATCGCCTCCAAGGGCGGCAGATTCTCCGGCCCGGAAAAGGAGGAATACACCAGCCCGGCAGCCCCCAGATATAGGCCTCTTAATTTTTCGTCGTCCACGTGGCCGACAAACTGAATTCTTTTATCCACACCCTGACTGCGGGCCAGGGCCTCCAGAAAAAGCCGGTTTCTGCCTTGTCCCGTGAAAACCAATTCTGCTTTTTTCTCCGGCAGAAGAGCCAAAGCGCGAATGAGAGTCGCATGGTTCTTATGGGGCCAAAAATTTGCGGGATAGAGGAAGTAAGGGACGCCCGTCTTGACGCGCTCTCCTTCAAATCCCCTTGGGACAGGGTGCGGAACAATCAAAATTCTGTTTTCCGGGATCCCGTAAAAGCTTCGGAGCTCCTCCGCACCCGTCCGGGTTCCCACGATGACACTGGCCGCTTGCTGCAAAAACGGGGCGGTCTGCTTTTCCCGGTATGACCACTCTCCGTCTTGCTGCATCTCGGGCAGATAGGGATGAGTTCGATGCTGAGCATCCCACACCGTGGCGAGGTAAGGGCAAGGCACCGGATCGGGAAATCCACCACCCCCGACAAACCAAACTAGGACGCAACCCTCTTGTTCAACCCGGCGGGCTAAGAGGTTGATCCGGCGGGGTAGGCAGCGGGCCAGCAGGCCAGCAGTCCCCAGCGACTGCCAGGAAAACTGCGGGGACTCAGGCCATGAAACACCGACTCCCTTTTCTCCAAAAATAATCCATTCATGGTTTTCAGACCTGCTCCGACCGATCAGTTCATTCAGGATTTCCCGGCAAAATCTCGCGCCTCCCCCGATCCGGGGGTCAAGATTTCCGGCAACAACTCCAATTTTCAATTCGGGGGGGCGGCGAGAACCTTCCGAAAGGCCGAACAAACCTTGTCCACATCCTCTTCCTTCAGAAAATGACTGGATGGAAGATACATCCCGTCCCTCCAAAGGCGGTCGGCGACAGGACAAGGAGGAGGCCGAAAGCCCGGGATCCTCAGGAAACACGGTTGGGCATTCATCGGACAAAAGAAGGTTCTCGTGTCCACTCCCTCCTCACGAAGACCAGTGGCCACGGCATCGCGGGTAGTCCCGGTTTCCGGTCCGATCGTCAAAGCATACATCCAGTACACATGCCACGCCCAGGGCTCCTCCACTGGAAGCCCGATTCCGGGCAAGCCGGCCAGCCGCTGCCCGTACCACTCCGCGATTCGCCTCTTTTTCTCAAGCGTGGGACCGATCCGCTGAAGTTGCGACTGCCCCAAGGCGGCCTGGTAGCTGGTCATCCGGAAGTTGTAGGCGGCCACTTCATGCCGGAAGCGGGGCTGGGTAAATCCAAGATTTCGCCAAAGCCGCAATGTTTCCGCCAAGGCGTTATCATTGGTGACCACCATGCCCCCCTCCCCTGTCGTGATGATCTTGTTCGCATAGAAGCTGTAGCAGGACATGTGACCAAAGCTTCCCACCACCCGGTTTCGCACCTTGGCCCCGTGGGCCTCGGCCCCGTCCTCAATCACCGTCAACCGATGGCGTTTTGCAATGTCCATCAGGCGATCCATGTCCACGGGATGCCCGAAAAGATGCACCGCCACGATCCCCTTGGTTTTGGGGGTGATTAGTTTTTCCAGAAGGTCGAGGTCAAGATTCCATGTTCTGACCTCGCTATCCACCGGAACGGGAATCGCACCGCGGTGCACAATTCCAAGGGCAGAGGCAATGTTCGTGCAGGCACTGACCAGAACCTCGTCGCCGGGCCCGAAACCGGCCGCGGCCGAGGCCAACTCTAGCGCCGAGGTTCCGCTCGTGGTGGCCACCCCGTGGCGGCAGCCGCAATACGAGGCGAATTCCTTTTCGAACTCATCGAGGGCCTTGCCAAAACTTCCCGAAATTTCTCCGCGGGCCAAGGCGGCCTGGACTGCCTTGATGTCCTCCGGAAGGATTTCGGGCTCGAACACCGGGATCATGAATGAACCTGAATTTCCTTTTTGTCCTTCTCCGCACCCAAAAAGGGCCCCTGTTTGACCGATAGGCATTGCATATCTTCCAAGACCCGGACGGAGTGAGCCCCGTCCACAAGCAGGATTCCATCCCCCGCCTTCAGGATCACCTCGGCGATTTTTTTGCCATCGGTCCCAAAAAAGTCGACCGCTACCACCCCGCGTTGCACCACAAACATCTGCTGGAGATCCTCAATCTCCCTTTTGGCCGGATGATGGACATGGGCGGGCTCCACAAAACCAGCCCCATGGGCCAGAAGTCCGAATTGCAAGGAGGATTGTGGCGGAGAAAAAAAGCGGGTGGATTGCACCGCAGCTCCTGCACGTAACACTTCCGCAAAGCGGACTCCTTGATGCTCAATGACCTCGATCATGCAATTCTCTTTATAGCCTTATGTAGGCTCGCTTGAAAGGTTGGGTTCGGACGGGATTTTCCTTCAGAAAGCATCGATTTTGCGGATGGCCCGAGCGGGATTTCCGGCCACCACCACAAAGGGGTCGACATTTTTGGTGACCACGCTGCCCATCCCCACCACGGCTCCTTCCCCGATCGTGACCCCCTTAAGGATGCATGCCCGTGCTCCCACCCAAGCACCCCGGCAAATCCGGATGGGTTTCATCGCCACCTTGGACCAGTCATGGTGGCCCGCCTTCCAGTTCTTCACGTCGTCCAACCGGTCCGACAAACGCAGGGAATGGTTGTCACTGTCCGCCAGAATACAGTCGTAGGAAAGGATCACGTCATCCTCGAGGGTGATTCCCAAAGCGCAGTCCAAAATAGTCCCATTCCCAATGGCCACCCGGTTTCCGATCTGAATCCGGCTTTCCGGCCTTTCTAAGACCAGCAGACCCCGGATCAAACCACCGCACCCGATGTGAAGCTCGCCCCCCTTTTGCCTTCTTTCCAGACCGGCTTCCACCCGGGTGTCGGGACCCAGACTTTGGCAAAATGCGCGGTTTCGCCGCTGCCGGCGCCACTCTTTCCACCCGCCGAACAGCGGTATCACGGAAGACTTTTCCCGGACACCCTCTGGGGATTGCCAACCACCACGGTGAAAGGATCAACGTCCTTGGTGATCACGCTTCCCGCCCCCACTACCGCCCCCCGCCCCACCCTGACTCCCTTGAGGATGATTGCATTGACACCGATCCAGACATCATCCTCGATGACCACGGGGGCAGACTTCGCATTTTCCGGGACGAGATGGTGTCGAAACCGCATTTTTTCGAGAAACCGCTCGTGCCGCTCCTTGGCCGAAAGGGAGTGGGAATCGGAATCATGAATGTTTACCCCGTGCGAGATGAAGACCCTTGATCCGATCCGCACTTGCCGAAGGGCCCAGATTCTGGCCCCAGGGCCCACGTAACCATGATCCCCCAACTCGAGAGTGCCCTCTTTTTCCACCAGAAGCTGCCCAACCACGAGACACCCGGCGCCGATTTTTAGGCGTTCCGCCTGTCCCGAGGAGTTGGTCAGACTGGCTTCGCGGGCGATCACGGTTCCCTCCCCGGACCGAAAGCCCCGGTCTGTTCCACGCATCAGTCTTTGAAACATAAAAACCACCTTCCTAGGGAAATGTCGTCCTTCCACAGGGAAGGAAAAACAACAATACGTGGAAAATGGGGAGCCAGACGTTGCCGCCACCAGGCCACGGAACAATTGTGGAAACTTTGCAGCGTCTTCATCCACCCCTCATCCCGTCCGCTCCGGCTCACCGGCATAAAATGAAAGGAGGCCTGCTGCGTGACCCGGGCCATCTCGGCAAAGCATTTCCTGATGCCGTCTTCCGTGAAATGCTCCAAGGAGCCGATGGAATAGGAAAAATCGAATTCTCCGGTGGAATACGGGAGCCGTGTGGCGTCACATACTTTCAGCCGGTCTGCCGCGATCCCCCGCTGCCGCGCCTTGCCGATGAGAAAATCGGAAATGTCGCAGCCATGGATTTCCAGCCCAGAAACCGCCGCCAGCTTTTCCATCACAATTCCGGTCCCACAAGCCACATCCAGGGCCCGTCCCGATCGGCCGCCGAAGAGGAATTGGGCTTCGTGCCACGCATTTCCCTCGCCCCAACTCTCCAAAAGGGCCGCCATCTTGGGGTCCCAATAAAGATCGAGATCCTGGCAGCTGGCATCCGGCGGAGCAGCCGCGCGGTCCTTGCGCCAAGCCTGCAAAAATCGCCCCCAAGCCATGGCTAAGGACGATGGCGATCCGAGGACAAATGGCCAGCCTTGCCCTTGAGCATTTCCCTGATCGATTGAAGGGTTGCCTCGTCCAGCATTGTTTCCGTAGGCCAAGCTCCTGATCCTTTGATCGGCCGGACAGTCACCCCGTCTTTCCAGGCCGGCACGGCGTGTTCGCCCGTCCCATCCCAACCGATATTTTCCACCAGACTTGTCGCGGGAAAAAATCCCAGCCCTCGGTTCCGGAAAACATTCCAATACCAGATCACGCCCCAGGAATCAGATCTTCCTTCCACCACGTCCCAAAGAAGGCGGCTGTAAGGATAGGCCCCCTCCAAATCAAAGGCCCTTACGAAATCCGGGTTCTCCAGATCCGAAACCGCCTCCTCCCGATGCCAACCGTACTTTTGCCAGGCCCTCTGCCACGTGGCCCACCCCCAACAACTCGTCAGGGGTAAAAACCCGTGCCTGGTAGGCGCGGGTTCCAGCGGGTAGGCGTATCCGGAAATCTGCATGACGCGCGGCTCCTCCTGATATTTTTCCAGGGCTTTATTCATGAAGGATAAAAATCCGGCCAGGGGAACAGCGTCATCCTCCAGGACAATCGCGCGCCCGTGTTCCCGGCAGACTTTTGACACTCCCGCGGGGATGGACCGGGCCAAACCAAGGTTTTGCTCCGCCGCATGGATTTTGATGGAACGGAATCCGCCGATTTCCCCCGCAAGGGCCCGGACCGCCGCCACATCCTTTCGATCCGCTGCCCCTTGGGGGCCGTCGAGGAAAAGAATCAGCTCGCTGTCCGCGGCTTCAGGCTCCGCCGCCAAGGCATCCACAACCCTGTGGAGATGCCGGGGCCTGCGATACCCGAACACCGCGACCGGGGCCGGGCTCACGAGAGGAAGACCTGCCGAAACTGTTGCATCACCTGCTCCGGCGCAAATTTGTTGGCAAGTTCCCGGGCGACAGCAGGAGGCAGTCGGTAATTGTCCCGCGCAGATAGCAGCCGGGATGCCAGGGTTTCCGCACTGTCATACTCGACAGCCGCCTCTCCCAACAGTTCCAAGTGCGCTCTTTCCGGAGAACCGGAAAAGGTCAGCACTTTTTTGCCGGTCACTGCAAACTCCATACAGGAAAGACCGAACGTTTCCCCCCGCCTGCGTCCATGAATCATGGCATCACAGGATTGCAAATAAGCTCTTTTCCTCAATGGATCCGAAGTGGCAGACAGGAAGTGGATATTGCCTTGTTGTTTTGATCCCGGAAACGCGCACGTATTGAGAAAGAGGAAATGAACCGACGGCCTCGCTTTTGCGGTCTCCACCACGGTTTGCTGAACCCACGGGATGTCAAAAGAATCATCGCCACCGTGTCTACCAAAGACCACTGCGTCAGAAGGGATTCCCAACTCCGCGCGAAGGTCCCCGTGGGGGGGAGGCAGATTCACCATATGGGGCACGAAGGGTGTTTTCCCGTTGGACATCACCCGGGAAAGCCACGGGGAAACATAGGCGTACACGTCACCGTGGAATTCCGATTCCCGGAAAATCGCATGAATCCCGGTGGGAGTCGACCGGGATTCCGCCCCATCCGAAAACCCGTTTTTGATGCAGTAAAAGAAATCTGCTTTCTCTTTTTTCAGAATAGTTTCACGCTCTTGTTCTGTCCGGTAAAAGTGCACTGGACCCACTTTCCTCATTTCTCGCACAATCGGATGGGCATCTCCCCCCTCTCTCCAGGGAAGCAGAAAAAAGGAGTCGCCCCCCAAAACCTCGCGATTTCCCCTGCCGTAATCCACCAAAGCCACCTCGGTACCGCGGAAGCCGAGATAACCGGAATGAAAGGCCACCTTCACGCCAATCTCCCTCGATAGTACTCATCGTCATGAAAGGCCCAAATCAACCGGTAGCCGGCCGTCTTCATGGCCCGCGGAACAGCAGCGGAAGGCCGAGGGCATTGGATCACCAGCCACTCGGGACGAATTTTTCGCCCCTGAAGGACTTTTTGCAGGCCGGGTAACCTTCCCGAATTCCTAAGGATGACCAAATCCGGAGAGGGATTTTTTGCCAACAAAGCCTCTGGAAAGGTGGCCGATGAATCCAGGACCGGACTCTGCCGGATTTCTGCCGCCCGACGTGCCGGGCGGGCACGGGACTCCCAGAGCACTCCCCGCCATCCCGCCCGATCTTCAAGAAAAACCCCATGGCTTCCTGTGCTACCATCCCCCGCATCGAGTTCCCAAAAAGTTCCCCCCGTTTTTTTGCCGAGAACCTTCTCCCAAAAGATCCGATCTTGCTTCCCTTGGCATTCCAAGACCCGATCCCCGCCCCATTTGGACTGCAGGCCTTTCCGCTTTTTTTCATGCCAAGCGTCATTGGCTGGCGGTAACCACCGGTAAAGCCAACGTCGAAAACTTTTGAGGATCATGTTTCAGTCTGTCGTTTTGGTTTCTTGTTGGTAACAAGGCTTATGCCGTCATTTTTCCCCTTAGGCCGCCGCATTGAGCCTTGGCCTGCCGGCCCCCCCGGGAAGCTCGACTCCTCCCTTTTGGCTGCGTTGGCGGACGAGGTCTTTTTAGCGCAAACATCACCCGTGGCGAAGAGGACGCCTCCTTTGGTTATGGCGGGAAACACCATCAAAAAGTATGCCGGCGAATTGTCCGTCCAATTGACCAACCTCTACTTCTGTCGACTGCGGGACGGTCGGGTGGCTAGCCCGCCCGTGGCCGTGATTAATCGAGGGAGGGATATCTTTGGCGATATTTCTGTCGATTGGCGTCACCCCCGCACCAACCATAAATACAGGGGGTGGAAGTTGGTGCGCTCCCCCCTCCACCTGCCCGGCAAGAGCCTCTGCTTGGCAGCCACGGGCGCGGAAACATTTTTCCATCTTCTTTTTGACTCCTTGGGACGCCTCTGGATCGCAGAAAAGGCCGGATTTAGGCCGCAGGATTTTGACCACCTGATCGTGCAACAGGATACCCCGTTGCTCCGCCGTTTCCTTGAGCTTTTGGGAGCAGGGTCCAAACGGCTGGTGGATCTTTCGAAGGTGCGCCATGTCTGTTGTGAAAATCTTTTCGCTTGTTCATACCAGTCAGCACCAGGGCACTATCACCCCGAATTTATCTCGTGGCTTAATACCCGTAGACAAAGCAAATCACGAAGTAGTGGGAAGAGGGCCCCGCAAAAGATTATTTTTTTGTCCCGGGCACGCGCCGGATCTCGACGTCTGCTGAATGAGGCGGACATTGAAAAATCCTTTCCCCGGGGCACGGTCCACCGGGTCTCCTTGGAAGAGCACTCCCTGGATGAACAGCTGGATCTTTTTCAACTGGCGGCAGGTGTGGTCGCACCCCACGGCGGCGGACTTTCCCATTTGGCGTGGGCCCGGCCAGGACTGCCTGTTCTTGAGCTTTTTCCCAAGGGTTTTTTTAACGCCTGTTACTGGGAGCTAGCCTCAAGCGCAGGTGCGCCATACGGGTGCGTGGAAGGGGAGAGTGCGGGCCGCGGAAATGCCGCCACACGGGATTTCACGATTTTTCCCGAGCTTGTGCGTGATTCTTTTTCGCAGTTGGTGGACCAAATTCGGTCCTGATCGCCGGCGGGATCACCGCGGGAGAAGCCCGATCCGGCGCATGGCTTGAGCATCCGGCATTGTTTGCCTAAGGACCTCCAAGGTTTGCTCCATTTCCTCCCGCCCGGCCGGAGGTGGCAAAGAGTCCCTTTCCCCGGGCTGAAAAACCATGGCGACCTCCCAGTCAGTACCCGGTGCGGTGTTTTGGTACAGCCCCGCCACAACTCGCAATCCCCGGGCGACCGCCTGCATGGCTAGACAGGCATGGTCAACCAAGACGGTATCCATAAGGGAGAAGGCTTCAAAAATTCGAGGTGTGTTTGCAAACCTCCAGCTGGGGGTAACCAAAACGAGTGCTCCATGAGGTAAGAGAGTCCTCTGCGCAAAATCCAACAGGTCATTTGGACGAGCAAGATGTTCATAAACATGGTGGCTAAATATAAGATCGAATTTTTCTGTGCAAATTTCTCCCGGCTCCCGCGCCATTTTCAAACGATGACACCTTGCTGCGAAACCGGCTAGGGTCTCGTCAATCTCTAGGCCGAAACACTCCCATCCACGTTTTTGAAACCTGTGCAGGGCCCCTCCGATGCCGCATCCGTAATCTAAAACTCGTCCACGGCGAGACCGGTGGGATTTTACACCGCAGAGGTCCAACCAGGGAACAAAGCGTTCAAATTGGGAGCGGCTGTAGTTCCACCAACCTTCGTGAATTTCCACCGTATCCCCATGGGATCGATACAGGGAGGCTTGGTAAAAAGACCCCAGGCAACCGTCCGATGGCCGGGTCTGCTGGAAGAGGGCTCCGCAGGATTCACAAAAAGCCCAACAGGAAGCCAGCTTGCCTTCCCGCCACTGCCGGAGCTCCGGGGATTCCCAAGTTGAAACGGGAGCGGGAGATGTTTTTTCCGAACCGCAGAGGACACAGCCCGCCAGCTCAACTGCCTCCAACCGAAAACCGCCCGCTGGCCCAGATTTTCTAGGCAACCGGATGGGCTTAAATTTTTTTCGGAAGATCTTTAAAATTGAAGTTCTCCAGCAAAACCAAACCCTCGTCCTTGGCCTGCTGCAGGCGCGGGGAAGTTATCGGGATTTCTTCTCCCAGCTTGGTGTTCACCCCAAAAAGACTGGAGCTGAATTCAAGCACCAAGACCAAGCGCTCGCCCTTTACCGGCGTCAACCCCTTGTGATAACCGCGGGTGTCCGCCAAAAATGCCGTGCCGGCAGGCCCCACGATGTTTTTGACCTTTTCAGGGGGGTAGAAGCGGGCAATTTCTTCGTCAAGGATCCGTTGATAGCCCTTTCGCCGAATGGCATTGGGCTGCCCTCCTCTCCGATGGCTGCCTTCCACAAAAACGTGCGGGCCGTTTTGTTCCGATACATCGTTGACATAAATAAAGAGTTTTAACCATTTGATCCGATCCATGTCGAAATGGAACATCTGGGCATTTTGCCGAGCTGAGTCGGAGGCAACATGGTTGCTGGTGCTCCACCAGCCGACGCAAGCGCTCAAGTACGGTGCCCCCCCGAGATATTCCGTCACAAGAGAAAGAATTTCTGGTCGGGAAATGAGGTCCTGAGTCTCCCTTTTTTTCAGAAGATCCCCAGCACGCAAATGAAATGTGTCGATCTTGCTCCGGGTGGAGCGGAAATCTGGCTGGTCGCCGAAGTTGCCCTCGGGCCTTGGAGCTCCAGGAGATTGTTCAGCCCAATTCAGAAGGCCCGCGGAGATGGCAGGTTCCATGATTTTACCTAGCTCAACTAAGCCGTCTTTTCGCAGCTTCGCCAACTGGTTCGGATCAGCTGCCGTTACCGCTCCGGATGCTACGTGACGGGTCAACCGATGAAGAAGATCGTTGCTCCAGCCGTTTGTTGCGGTGAAAAGATTAACCAAGGATTGATACGCCTTCCCTGGGGTCCGGCCCTCCAACCGAAACTGGCGGTACCCCGACCAAACCCGCCCCGTGTTTTTGAGGAGCTTAATCATGTCTCGCCTTTAAAAATGTGGCACCGGAGTCTTTTTAGTAAAGCTGATTCCCCGGCCATGCAGGCATCGCACCGGGAAACAAAAAACTCTGAGAGCTCGGAAGCGGCCCGCTGCGAGATGACTTCAGCAGATTCCTTCCTCCCAAATACTCCGCCCCTGGAAAAAGAGGGAAGTTTTAAACGCAAGAGATCCGAAATTTTTATTTGCCCTTTGGGATCCAGCTCAAAACTCGACCCGCCCGTTATGAAATAATGCCACCGAAACACATCGATCCAGGCTTGGGGATCCAGAAATAGGGGGGCCTCCATCCACGTATCCAGAAGGTCCCGGTATTCCCGCTGGCTTTGCACCCGGCAGAGCATGGGCATGGAAGGATACTCGTAAACAGGGGGCCCGAAGGGGGTGACCACCGGAATTCCGCTGCGAGCAGCTTCCAATCCGATCGAGCTGTAACTGACGGAAACCGCATGTGCGATGTGAAACAGGTCGTAACTGGAAATTGGGCTGTCCGGCCAAACCACAGAAAAATTTTTCGAGCCTTGGCCCAACTTCTTTTTTAGACGCCCAAGGTTCTCGGATGGTCTAGGATTTCGCTTGTTGCCGCCTTCTCGTGGATGGATGCGCACAACAACATGATGCTGAGACTTGGCGGCGTAGGCTTGCAGCCAGGCAAGCCACTGGTCCTGGTCGGCGAATGCTGAGGACGCCTCTCGCTCTCGGAGCCCGAGGGCGCGGGAAATGGCTAGTTCAGCGCCAACCTCATCTTCGCTGCTGGTGAAGGCGATCAGAATCTTTTTTCCCTTGGTTGTCAAATCCCTAAAAAAATGAAGCTTTTCGTGATCCCCTAAAGGGCGTGAGTAAACATGGGTGTGCCCCCCCTGCATTCTTGAAATCAGATCTTCCTTAGAGACCTTGACTTGCTCCCACGAAGCCGGTTCCCGCTGGTATCGAGGCCAAGCTTCTGCCAATCGACGGATCGTCTTGTTGTATGTGCTCTCGAAGAATTGCACCTTCCCTCGATCAATCCCATTGAGAAGCGTATGTCCGACGGTGCGCACCGGGATGCCTTGTTTTTGCGCAGCGATCCGGGCGGAAATCAGCACGGGGTACTGGTCATAATGCAGGAGGAGATCCGGCCTCCATTCCTTGGTCAGCCGGACCATTCCCTCAAAGGACTGAATCGAAGCGCGACACGTCATGGACCAATACTTCCGATAGTCTACAGAAGCCGTTTGGCCGGGCTCCCTCTTGAGGAGCATCCGGGTCGCCGCGGTAGCCAATTCCCCGAAGCGAATGTGTTTCCATGAAAATTCTGGCAAAGGTTTGTCGTTGGGGCCCGGGGCGGTGGCATCGGATAGAAAGCGATCCCAGGAGACAGCATGGGTCTTTCCCAGGCCCGCGAACCGTTCGGCATGCCATCGGCATTGGATACAGGTGGCTTTTTTTTCCGGAGATTGGTCCTCCGCCCAGGGAACCTGGTTCATGTCGTGAGCCGGGCACCGCAAGATGCCCCCCTCACATCGAACCCAGCGAACCTGTGCCCCGCCATTTTCAATCATTTTACCCAAAGTTTGCATTGCATCAAAATGGGGATGGATGGCCGCCTCCGGGCAAAAAATCATGACCTTTTTGCCTTTTCCGTTCCAAGGCAGGGAAGCAGATCTTGGCCTGTATGCCAGCCACTGCCTCTGGAAAAAAAGTTTGGCCTCTCTTCGGACTCGGTAATAAATCCTTTTGCTCACGTTTTTCGTCTTACGGCATTTTGTTTGGCTCTGGCTCCACCCCTCCACCGGAGTTCTGTTGGAAAGCAGCCCAAAAGAAGATGGTCTTGAGGTCTACCTCCGGTGACAAGCTGGCGGCGCAGGCGACCTTCGAGACGAAATCCCATCCCGAGAAACGCCCGCAGGGCGGGCATATTCCCTGCCGCCACGCCTGCTGTCAGCTTCCGGGCATGCAAGCGGCGGAGGGCAAGGCGGCAGACTTGGTCAAGAATTTCTCGGGAAAATCCACGGCCCCGGAATTTCGGATCTCCGATCAACAAGCCGATGTCGGCGATGCCTGCCCGGGGGCCCTGCGGCTCAAAAAATTGGATTTTAGCCGTACCAAAAAAAACCTTGGTCTCGCCGTCCACCACGGCAAAAAAATGACAGCCCGGGGTCCTCCATAAGCGACGCACATGTTTGCGGACATGCGCCGGGGAAAAAGCCTGGAGATACTCTGGCCGACCGATCCGCCGCGCATTGGAAGGGCAACGGAGCCATTCCAAATACTCGGGATGCCGCAGATGCTTCTCCCCGAAGCGGACAAGACGTATTGTTGACGGGGGGGGGCGGCAGTTTCGGGATCTCATCCGAAAATGGGCCGGATCCACTCGGCCAGCGGCACTTGATGACTCAAAATTTCCTTCCGGGCCTCCGCAAGATTGTCCCCCATGAAGTTGAAAAGATTTGCAGTGGAAACAGCCGAGATACCCTCCCCGCGAATGGCCTCGACAAGATGCTGAAAGTTGCCTGCCCCCCCCGAAAGAATCACCGGCATATTCAAGGGCCTGATCAAAGGCCCCACCACAGCCTGATCCATGCCCTGGCCTGTTCCGTCCTTGAGAATGGAAGTCAGGTAGACCTCACCCGCCCCGAGGTCGGTGACAATGCGCAGGCCAGCAGCCAAATCCTTGCCGGTGGCGTGTGCTCCATTTTGCGTCCAAACCTCCATGCCTCCACCTTCCGACCGCCGATAATCGATCGAAGCGGTGACGCACTGTGCCCCGTAGGTGGAAACAAGTTGCTCCACAAGACGGGGCTGCTCAAACAATGCGGAATTGACGGTAATTTTATCTGCCCCGGAATGAAGAAGTCGGCGAGCATCCTCCAGCGAACGTATCCCCCCCCCAGCGGAGATCGGAACAAAGCAACGACGGGATATTTTTTCCACAAGGGTAGCAAAGCCGGCGAGGTCACGCGGCTTGCGGGAAACATCCAGAACCACCAACTCATCCACCGAAAAAGCCAGGGCCTCAAACTCGTAATGCTCACACAACCAAGCGTAGTCGCCGCCAACCTGGAGCTTGAAATTCCGGCTGAGCATAAAACGCCCATGATCGACCAGCAGGGTGAAAACCAGTCGGCGTTTCAGCACGCCGGAGACCGGACAAAGTTTCGAAGAATTTGCAGGCCGTTTCCCTGGCTTTTTTCCGGATGGAACTGGACGCCCCAAATACTGCCCGTAGCCACCGCCGCCGGGAAACGGTCCCCGTGGTACGACGTGCCGATGATCACCTCTGGAGCAGCGTCAAAAAAATAGCTATGAGCAAAATAAAAGTCGCTGCCGTCACCGATTCCGAAAAAAAGCGGATGGTCTTTTTGCTGTCGCACTCCATTAAAGCCCATATGGGGAATCCGAAATCCGGATCGCGGATTTAATTTCCGCACCGAACCGGAGATCAGGCCTAGTCCGGATGCGCCTCCTCCTTCTTCGCCCTGTTCCGCTAAAAGCTGCATACCAAGACAAATCCCTAAAAGGGGTATTCCTTGGTGGGCTGCGGAAACAATGGCTTCAGAGAGGCCGCGGGAAGACAAATTCACCATCGCTTGCCGAAAAGACCCGACTCCCGGCAGAATGAGTTTTTCTGAGGATCGAATGTCTGCCGGGAACTGGGCCAGTCGCCAGGAAATGTCACAAAATTCCAGGGCGTTAGCCACGGAGCGTAGGTTGCCTACACCATAATCCACCAAAGAAACCGTCACCGTGGCTCGAAGGCGGGGATCCAGCGCCCTTTTTCGCTCCGGAAAAGATCCCGATTCACATGCCGTGCTATGGTTCCCTCAAATTCTTCGGTTTTCATGCGGAAATACTCAAGGTAGTCCCCAAGAAAGTCTTTGGGATCCTCGCAGTCAAATTTCCGAACCAAGGAAAGGGCCTGCTTTCGACTCATGGCACCCCGCCGGATATCAATACCCACATCCTGAGAACAGCGCCCGAATCCAAATTTCAGATACATCAGCCAAGCATGCAGATTATATAAGGAGGTGTCGGTCTGGGCAAAATTCAGATAGGTTCCCGTGGCGCGCATTTCCTGTTCCTGAAGCCCGCATTTTTCCTTTGCGACAAGATAATGCTCATAGGGGTCCCAGTTTTCAAAGAAGGACCAGTGCGCCAGACAAAGACCCGATGCTCCCAACTCCTCCCGGGAGGGATAACTGAACCAATAAAGCTGGGAGGCTTGAAAATGTTTTTCGTAACGCCGAGGATCATGTCCTTCCAAATAAATTCGAAAGCTGTCTTCCGCATCGTAATAATGCTGATGCTTGAGCTTTTTGGATCCCCCATATTCCGTTTCTCCCTCTTCCCCGAACATGACGAATGGAATTTTTAACTCAACAGCCAGCCGAATAATGCCGGTCTGAACGGCGGTCTGCCATCCCAGCAAGGGTCTCCCGGCTTCCACGAGGCCGATGCGGTCAATTTGGCGCATGACCTCGGGATCGGGGGTGAAGTGCATGTGCTCGTATCCAGAGCGAATAAAATTAATCAGGTTCTTTTCGCCGATATCGAGCGCCAGCCCGGGTCGGATCGTTACACAGAGCGGATTCATACCCATCCGGTGCTTCATCATGTAAGCCACGTAACTGCTATCTTTGCCGCCGCTCACGGGGACAATACAGTCTGGCCGCCCGGAAGACCGATGCCGTTCGCAGAGCTCCTCAAGAAGCTTCCAGCGTCCAGGCCAGTCGAGAGTCTTCTTTTCTTCGCTCCACTGACATGCGTTGCACCAACCCCTTTCGTCAAACGTGATCCTTGGTCGGGTCTCGGGCATAACGCAGTGAGAGCAATAGTTCATCACCAGACCTCCAGCCCACCATCGACCACCAGACATTGTCCAGTCACGTAACTCGCAAGGTCTGAGGCAAGATAGAGGACTGCTCCGACCATTTCACCAGGTCGCGCCATCCGCCCTATAGGTACCCGGGCCCCGTAGCGCCTCTGAAATGTCAGATTTTGGCCTGAAGCCACGCCGCCCGGAACCAAGGTGTTGACCCGAATTCCCTGGCTTGCCCAATGGGTCGCCAGATACCGGCTCAGGCCGATAACCCCTGCCTTGGAAGCAGCATAAACCGCAGGGGTATTAATTTTCACGCCCATATACCTCGATCCCCGATAAATCCGCTCGTCTGGGCCCAACCGGCCGTAGATGGAAGAGGTCTGCACCACGCTACCACCATTTTTTTGTCGGAGCATTTGGCGGCCCACGGCTTGGGCCACAAGAAACATCCCGTCTAGATTTACGGCCATCACTTTCTGCCACTGCCGAAGACTGTAGCTTTCAAAAGGCTGAAAGAATGCCTTCAGACTTCCTGATTTGCTGGCAGCATTGTTGATCAGAATATCGATCTGAGAAAATTCTCGGACCACATTGTTCACCATGGCGCGGACGGACTGCGGGCTGGCAACGTCACAAGAAATCCCAACGGCCGGCACGCCAAACTCTTTCCGTAACTCCGCGGCGACCTTGCGGGCTGCCGACCCCAAGCGGTCAACCACCGCAACCGACACGCCTTCTTTGGCGAATCCGCGACAAAATTGGATTCCCAGCAGGCCGGCTCCTCCGGTGATCACCGCTGTTTTTCCCGATAAGCCCCAGTCCGATTTCATCGGCACTCCTTTTCCAAAAGGGTTTGATACCAGCCATGGCGCCGGTCTGGCAGCACGGGAAACGACTCGCGCACCATCCTAACCCTTTCCGGGCAAATATCATGCACATCGGCGAAAGGCGAGGACCAAACCGGCGTATTCCATCCTCCGTCGGGGTTGGCCACACACGAACTTTTTTCATATTTTACGCCGAGCCCATCGATGCCGGTCCGGTTTATCCCGAGCAGATAGTACTGGTTTTCCACGGCTCTGGCGGCCAACAGGGTTTTCCAATGATCTATTCTTGCCTTGGGCCAGTTAGCCATGCAAATCACACCATCGCAATGGGCGGCCATAGCCGAGTACAGCATTGGAAACCTAAGATCGTAGCAAATCGAAAGTCCGATGCGCAACGGGCCGATATTCAAATAACCAAGAGCGTTTCCCGCTTCGAAAGCCTTGTCCTCCCCTCCATGACTGAACGGATGGGTCTTGGCATAGACGACCTTTGCTCGCCCGGAGGGATCTGCATAGCAAGCGACGTTTTGCGGACGCCTGGAGCCGGAATTCTTTAGGCAGGCTCCAAAGACAAGGTGGATGTTCCATTTTTTTGCCAATGAGCCGAAGCCATTAAGGGAGGGAGAATTCTCCGCACCCTCCTGAACCGCAGCCGCCTCCGAGGAAAATCCCATCAAAGTCATTTCGGGCAACACCACCCAAGCACAACCCTGCTCCACAACACCTTGAATGAGAACTTCAGCGCGACGCAGATTTTCATCCGGATCCCGCCAGGCCTGATCTAGGGATACCAAGGCGATGCGCATTAGTTTTTAGCCCGGAATACAGGGCGGATTTCCGGTCCTTCTAAGAAGCCGTGCAACCCCTCCAGGAGGGCGCGCTGATAGGTTTGTAAGGCCCCACGAAAAGCCTGTCGGGTCAGGGAGAGTTCCTTTGCGCCATGGGCCGTGCTTATGGCCACCCAGGGCATGAGAACACCATTCCGGACCATTTCTTGGGCGAATAAAGTAAGGAATCCCCGCGAGGGCTTCTTTTCCGAATCTAGGGTCTCCAGGGCCAAGGCGATGTCTGGTCCGACCAGTTTCACATAACTCTCCAATCCGACTTTGCCAGCTTCTTCTTTGAGGACCTGGCGAAGTTGCGCCCCGTATTTCCAAAGATGCCCGCAAACATCCTCTTCTCGGTAAATCCGGGCCGTTTCCAAAAACGCAGCCAGCCCGCACATTTCCGCGCCGTGCGTGGAGGAAAGAAGAAAAGTGCGCTCGCCGCCCTCCAGCTCTATGGCGCCGACCGCCATGACCTCCCGCCGTCCGGCTAGGGCCGCGACGGAAAACCCATTCGCCATGGCTTTTCCAAAGGTGCTGAGATCCGGCTGGAGGCCAAAAAAGCGCTGGGCCCCGCCAGGATGCCACCGAAATCCGGTGATCATTTCATCCAGGATCAGGAGGGCGCCGTGGCGGCGGCAAAGCGCCTGAACCGAGTGAAGAAAATTTTTCCTATTCTCCGGGCAGCGATGACAGGGGTTTGCCCAGGAGGCCTCGTTGGGACAGGCCGGAGGGCAGGGCCAAGTGTGAGAAGTGGCCGGCTCTAACATGACCGCCGCCACCTCTCCGGGATGCTCCAAGAAAATTTTCTCCAAGGTCTCGATCCTGCCATAGTCAAAAGCCCTGGTGTGGGCAAAGTGTTCTCGGGGAATGCCGCGGCTCATCGGCGTCGTCCCAATGAACCAGTCATCGAAGGAAAAAAACGGATGCTGCCTGGGCACACACACAAGTTCCCGGCCGGTGAACGAGCGGGCCACCTTGACCGCGGCAGTTGTGACATTGGATCCGTTTTTCGCGAACTTGACCATTTCTGCGGCCTCTATCATCTCCACCAGAGTTTCAGCTGCCTCAAGTTCTAGCAAAGACGGCCGCGTGAGATTGTTTCCTTGCCGGGCCGCATTGCAGACGGCTTCGGTCACGCTGGGATGCGCGTACCCCAAAGTAACGGCTCGCAGAGACATCCCGTAATCCAAATACTTTCGACCGGCTGCGTCCCAAACCCAAGCTCCTTCACCGCGGACAAGGAGATCCGGAGCGTTCGAGGGGAACTGGTCGGATCCTCTGGAATAAGTGTGTGCTCCCCCGGGAATCACCGCCTCCAGACGTTGCCGATGGTTCATGAGGATGATGGTCGCGAGGCTTCCAGTTCCACAAGCAGTTTCAGAATTTGGGCATCCCGCTCCAGGGTGTGGGGAAACTTTCCGGGATCCTTCTCGAGAACCGCCGACAAAAAGTCCCGCATCTCATCGACGTAGGGCTCCTCCGGGTTGATATACTTCTCCTCCACCGTCCCGCTTTTCAGCTCGAATTTCTGCCATTTTCCGTCCGCCTCGGTCTGGCAAAGACGGACACAGCCCTCATCTTGGCTGAACACCAAAATCCCCCCGGTTCCAACAATCCTGAGTTCGCGTGTGGCGACAGGCCTGGACAAAACTTCAATAGTGATGGCAGCAAAGGGCCCCCCCTTTCCATAGTTCAAAACCAGGTGGTAAACGTCATCGATTTCTGCCGCCACATCTCCGATTTTCCCAAAATGACAGGAAACGGGCTGCGGGACCCCAAAAATCTCGTTGAGCCAAACCAGTTCGAACGGAACGATCTCACGACATCCCCCCGTTTCCTTTCTGGAGACATAATAATCATGGATCGATTCCCAAGGATGCCAGTCTGGGAGAAATTGGCCGGTTTGGTAATGAACCATCAAGGGAGTGCCCACCGCCTTGCGACCAAGGAGTTCCCTGACCTTTCGGGGCCCGGGAAAGTAGCGCATCGTACAGGACGGGCAGACCACCAGCCCTTGAGATCGGACTCGGGAAGCCAGGGTGGCCACTCGTTCCGGCTCCACCACCGAGGCCTCTAAAAAGCAAGGAATGTTAGCCTTCACCAGAAATTCCGCATGATCCATGTGGGTATCCGGTGGGGAACACACTACGGCGACATCGGGACGATCCTTGCCCAAAACCTCCTCAAGACGGGCAAAAGCTTTCACGCCGTACTTCTGGTTTGCCTCTTCCCGGCGGTCGGGACGGGGGTCCATCCCGACAATATCTCGATACCCCAACTGATGGAGATTCCGGATCCGGCGCTTGCCCATCGAGCCCAAACCCAGGATCAGGAACTTGATGGTAAACCCCATTCGTGGCGCATGATCGCAGCCACACAGAGAAAGTCGTGGAGCGAGTCGATTTCATAATTTTGGTAGCTTTTAAGCGAAAATCCCATGCAACGAGAGGTGTAAAATGTTTCCTCTCGGAGCAAGACCTCCGTTTTTGAGATGTAAGCCACCCCATAGGGAAACCAGGCCGGCTCAAGATCCTGCCGACGGCCAGGCCTGGAAAGATTAGGGCAAAAGGGGGCAATTTTTCCGCCTTGCCAGCGCTGGAGAATAGCGGGGTGCTCGGAAACTCGTCCTAGGCTGACGATGGAGTCGTAATCCCGAGATTGACGGTCCAAGGCCTCTAGCATGAGGTCAATGTCATCATCCTCTCGCAAGGGCGAAGTGGGCTCGAGTAATACGGTATAGTCGAAAGTTTTGCCCTCTTCCCGCCGAAGAAACTCCAGCACATGACGAATCACCTCTAACGTGAGAGCATCGGAGGTCGCCAAGGCGGCAGGCCGAAGAAAGGGAACTCGCAGACCCCAAGCTTTTCCGATCGAAGCAATATCCGGACCGTCCGTAGAAAGAATCACCTCGTCAAGATGCTTAGATTTTCTGGCCTTTTCGGCTGTCCACGCCAATAAGGGCTTTCCGCAGAGCGGAAGGATGTTTTTTCCCGGAAGCCCTTCAGAACCAGCACGCGCCGGAACAACCGCTAAGACGGTTTTCCCGGCGATCACGGCGAAGAGTTGTGGTTGGCATGATCCAGATCTTTAGGCCTCCCCACATCCATCCAGGGCTCATGCATGGGATACACAATGGTGCGAGCCCCAGAATCCTGAAGCCGCTGGAAAAGCAGCGGCATGTCACAGAATTCCCCGGGCACAAGGGCATCGAGCGCGGAGGGTTCCAAAACATAAATTCCCGCATTGACCCGTGATTTTACAACCGGTTTTTCCACGAACCCCACGATTTCCATGCCCCGTGTTTCGACAACACCGTAGGGTTGTTGCCATTCGTGCAACCGAACCGCCATGGTGGCCGCAGCTCCATGCCGCTGATGAAACTCCAAAAGCTCCCGATAACGGATATCCGTAAGAATATCGCCATTGGTCACGACCAGAGATTCTGATGGCCTGGGCTGGATCAGGCTGAGCGCACCCGCAGTTCCCAAAGGGTGGATTTCCTCCACATACTCGATCCTTACCCCCCAGCGCAAGCCGTCTCCAAAATGTTCTTTGATCATCCCCCCAAGATAATGAATCGAAACTAGAAAGTTGCGAAAGCCGTCTTCTCGTGCCCGCGTCAGGATATGTTCCAGAATCGGCTTTCCGGCAACAGGCAAAAGCGGCTTCGGACAACTTTCGGTGTGGGGAAGGAGCCGGGTGCCGCGGCCTCCTGCCATAATTACCACCCGGTTTGATTTATCGTCCGGCTCAATCAGATCATCCAGCAGGTGCAGGCCGACAATCCTTCGCTGGTCGTCGACCACGGGAAGCTGGTGAATTCGGTTGGCCCGCATAAGTTGGATGGCATCTTCCCAACTCATTTGAGGAGGCGCCACCAAGGCGTCTCTGTGGAGAATCCTGATCAGCGGACTGCTTAGGCTCATTCCAGCCAGCAGACCCCGGCGGATGTCTCCATCGGTTACGGTCCCCTTTAAAATGCCATCTGGAGAAGCTACCAGCACAATCTGAGTGGCAGTCTCATTCATTCTCTCAATAGCTTCATGGATACTCGCGGATTCCAGTAAAACTGAGCGCTGCCAAAATACGGATTTTTTCATCGTGAACATCCGCCGGAGCCCCGCAAAATAAGCCTTTTGTTTAGTTGTCTTTTTCTAATCAACATGGACTAGTAAAGATTTCATTTAAGTTTTCGAGCTTTTGAGAGACTGTCGTTAAAACTTTTATTTTTATAAAAAAGGTCAAAAGACGCTGTCAATCAGTCTGTATTTTCATTGGGTTACCAAATAATCAAAGCCTTTCCCTTAGTAGTTGGAAAGCTTCTGCAGCGCGAAATCCCGACTGCGCCCCCCGAAAATGAGCAAGCGCACGGATGGCTTCCGCGCTCCTGGGAAACGGGAAGGGAGCCATCTCTGAGGCATAGTAGTCCATGAGTTCGACTTTCTTATCAAGATGTTCAGATATATTTACGAACACGTCTGGGCGGAACGTGTTACCCCCCGCAAAGGCCGCCTCAGTTTCGGACAGAGTTTCGTAGCACAGAATTCTCCGAATGGAGGGTCTACGAAACCATTTTGCGGCTGCCGCCGAGGCCTCAAAAACAATCCGGTGGTCATTATGCGCGTCCCCCGGACAAGGAAGATAAACCTCGTCCGGTTGATACCGCTCAAAAAGGGAGCTGATTTCACCGACGAGATCATCCCGGGAGATCTTGTCTAAATGAGCGGGGAGGTGATCTAAACGGAAAAATCTTGCGGGAGAAATTCCTAAGCCTAAGCAAACCTTCCGCAGCGCCACTTCTCTCTCGGCCACCTGCGCTGCACTCCAAATCGGTCCCGGCTTCATTGATGCCACGAGCAACCATGCGATTTCACAGCCCTCGGTCGCCCGACGCAGCAATACCCCGCCGCAACCAAGAACTTCATCGTCCGCGTGGGGAGCAACCACGAGTACCTTCATAGATATTGACCTTCATGCAGGACAACCTTCGGCTGGGTTTCCAGCAAGCGTATTGCCCCCTTTCCGGCCTTGATCACAGGTCCGCCCGGTCCGGCCGAAACCACTTTTCCAGGCTCAATATTTTCAGCCACCCAATCAACCGTTTCTACCCTCCAGGCAATAAAGGTTTTTTTATCCACACGAAACTTTGCTCCATCATAGGGTGAGGACAGGGCACGGACGAGATTATAAATCCCAACATCTGCCATTCGCCAGTCAATTTCACCATCCATCTCGGCACGCTTTCTCCAAATATTGCCTCCCGTAGCAGGCTGAGGCCGGCGCACATGGGTTCCCAAGGCTAAAGCCGGAAGCCATTCATCCACCTGTTGGGTGGCTGCCGCCTGGATTTTTTTATAAAGCGTTGCTGCAGTTTCCTCCTTAGAAATAGGGATTTTTACCTGGCTTAGGATATCGCCACTATCCGCTCCTTCATCCATGAAGAAAAATGTGCTGCCGGTTTCCGAAAGCCCCAACGCTAAAGCCCAAATTAGGGGATGCCGCCCGCGGTTGAGAGGAAGAAGGGAGGGATGGAACCCAATCACTCCCAACGGTGCCATTTCGAGCACAGGGCGGCGAATCAGCCGCGACCAGCCAAAACAAAATATCACATCCGGCCGGTGCGCCTGAACCCAGGCCAAGGTTTCCGGGTGGTTGGCATCATTCACTCTCCTAACGGGCACCCGGGCAGACCGGGCCAGCGGTTCAAGATCGAAAAAGTCCGCGTTGCCGAAGATGGCAGGCCCGGCACAAACCCCCGCAATGTCTGCTCCACGTTGAAGAAGATGCCGCAGAATCACGGCGGAAAATTGCACTGCCCCGAAAAAAACAATCTTCACGGTTTCGCCATATCGTGAAATTTTTTTTTCAAGAGCGAGTCCCATCGGCAACGGGCCAAAACCCGGACAATCTTTCTCGCCGCGCCACCCTGGTCATATGGGTTTTTTGCCAAAGCCACCTTCCGGCGAAACCCGGGGGAAACAGCTTTCTGCAAGGCCCTCAGGATCGCCCGACGACGCGGCGCACAATCCAGAACCGTGTTGCCCCGGATTCTACCCTGTTGCCGATCTCCGATATTTACGGTTGGGCATCGCAGGGAAGGTGCCTCCAGTAGGCCACTTGAGGAATTGCCAACAACGGCATCAACATGCTTCAGGCAAGAAAGGTATGTCAGCTGTCCTAGGGAGTGGAATGCCCTAGCGGAGGGATGACGACGCACAAAAGAGCGGATTTGACGGAAGAGCTCCAGACTCTCCATGTCGGCATTAGGCAGGGTAAAAATCAGGGTTGTCTTGCGCAGGGAGGCAAGCACCGCCAGCAACTCTTTCATTTGGTCACGCCCGGCACCCGGACTAAGCGTGGGAGGATGGAAGGTGACCAGAAAGTTGTGTTGCGACAGGCTTACGCCGAGTTTTTTTTCCAAGTCCTTACGGGAAAGAAGGCTTAATTTCCGAACGCTGTCCAGCCCCAAGGCCCCAACCACAAAGGTTTTTCGGGGGTCTTCCCCCATTTGAATTATGCGCCGTCGATATTTTGCCGCGGAAACAAAATGGAGGTGGCTCATTTTTGTAATGGCGTGACGAATCGCCTCGTCCACCAAACCCTCCGTTGATTCTCCCCCATGTAGGTGAACAATGGGAATGCGGCAAAACATGGCGGCTTGGGCAGCGGCCAAAATCTCATACCGATCCCCCAAAAGCAGTACTGCCCGGGGTGCCAATTCCCGCAAAGCCCGGGAAAGCCGGATCAGCGCCAACCCAGTGACGCGAGCTACCCCTTCTGCGGAATCCCCGGCGGTTCCAATCTTCACTTTCCGGTCGATACGAAAACCGTTCCGGGTGATTTCTTTCCAGGTATTTCCATGCCGAGGTGAAAAATGGGCTCCGGTTGCAACCAATTGTAGCCGGAACCGACGATCTTTCCGAAGAAGGTCCAGCAGGCAACGCAAAAGCCCAAAGTCCGCGCGACTTCCGGTAATAACACAGATTTTGTGGATCACGGCCGAATTCTTTCTTCCGGCCGATAGTCACGGTGCGCCCGTTTGCTTATCCATTCATCCCAGCGGGAGGCGGGGACACCGCCTCCGGCCCTTTTCAGGGTCAGATTGGCGGAGGTGAACCTCTCTCCCTTTCGGATCGAGCGGTTGGCCACCAGAAACTTTCGCACCTGGTTTTTAATTCGCGTCTCCCTCGGGCTTGGCCTCTTGGTTCCATCACCCAAAGCGGCCTCTACTTCTCGAATTCCCCGCACAAGCTGCGCAAGTTCGCCCGCGGTCAGGCTGGCCCGATGGTCTGGACCCCTCATGGCGCGGTCCAAGGTGAAATGCTTTTCAACCAATACTGCCCCTCGTGCCACCGCCGCAAGGGCGACCGCGATCCCTTGGGTATGATCTGACAGGCCTGATTGAACTCGGCTTTTTTTCCGGATTGTGTCCATGACCCTTAGGTTTGCATCGGCAGGTTGAGTTGGATAATCCGTGTGACATTGCAAAACGACGATCTTCCTTTGGGGGAGCCCGGCCCTGACTAAGCTATGGATCGCTTTGTCCACCTCCTTTAAGGTGGCCATGCCTGTGGATAGGATTACCGGACGACCGTAGGAGGCTACCTGTCGAAGAAACGGTGTATTGTCGATATCGCCTGAACTGATCTTGTGGTACTCAGGTCGAAGGCTCTCGACAAATTTAAGGCTCTCCAAATCAAAGGCCGTTGAAAGAAAACCGATTCCCTGCCGACGACACTCCTTTTGCAATGATCGGAACTGGTTGGGGGTTAGACATAGCTTTTGCAGCATTTCTTTTTGACTTTCCCGGGCTCCGGTTGTCTTTTGCTGGTAGAGCGCCTTCGCAACGGAAGCGGTGGTCAACTCGTTAGGATCAAAGGTCTGAAATTTGATGTAATCCGCGCCGCTTTTAGCCGCCACCCGAATCATTTTTTTTGCCAGATCAAAACTTCCGTTATGGTTCACGCCTGCCTCGGCAATGATTCGGCATGCCCGGCGATTTTTCCTTACCCGGTTCAACGACGCCTAACAATCTTGCCCATGGGAATCAGGGACTTGGCCTTCAGCACGGTTCCTTCCTGAACCACCGCCCCGCTGCCCACGAAGGAGCCCGGCCCCACCCTCACGTCTCCGTTGAGGATGGCTCCGGTGGAGATATGGCAGTGGTCGCCCACCACGGCATCATGCTCGATCAGACAGAGACTGTTCAGGATGCAATTTTTACCGATCTTTGCCCCTGGCTGCAGGACGGCCCCGTGCATGACAACCGTTCCCTCTTTCAAAACGGCGTGAGGGGAAACCAAGGCGCGGGGAGAGCAGATTACCGGAAAAGTCGCCCCAGCCCGGGAAGCCCGTGCATGGGCAAGAACCCTCGGTTGGGCGTTTTTGATCTGCCCGATGGCGATCAGAACATGGGGAGTTTTGCGTACCAAGCCGGGCAGATCCTCATCCGTGCCCAAAACCGGATATCCGAGGATCTTTCGCCCCACCTCCTCCTTTCGCCCCACCAATCCGGCGATCTGAAAACGTTTTTCCGCCTCCACCACGCCGATGCAGGCAGCCGCATGGCCCCCAGCCCCTAAAATGAGAATTGGGGGTTTTTGCATTAACAAAATTCGCCCGCCAAGGCGGGACTACTGGGCAAGTTTAAGATTCTTGCCGCAAGGCTTTCCGCAAACTGAAGGTTCATTCTTGGAAATCTACGGAAAGGCTTCAATTGGTGGAGCGGGGTCCAGGCGGGCCGTGCGAATATTTTTTCCCGGTGGAGGTTTTCCAAAATTGGTCTTAAATAATGTTCCAGACCCCGATCCAAAAGGACCGTTTCGAGCCAGTAATTGCTCCGGCAATAATTTCGCTCCTCAAACAATGTTAGGCCCTTGATTCCCTTCAGGGCCGATCTGTAGTGGTCATGCAGTTGCCGTTTCGCAGCAATCAAACTTGGCATCTGCTCCATTTGGGCGCAGCCAAGGGCGGCGTTAAGGTTGGGAAGCCGATAATTATGGCCAATTTCATCGTGACGGTAATCCCAAGGATGGGGCAGTTTGGCCGTGGTAGTCAGATGTTTAGCCCGTTGAGCCAAGTTCGGCTGATTGGTAAGGATGGCACCTCCTCCTCCCGTGGTGATGATTTTGTTTCCGTTGAAACTCACAACCCCGAGCTGTCCCAGTGTGCCGGTATGCCGGTCACGATAGAAACTTCCCAGGGACTCCGCTGCATCTTCCACCAAGGCCAGATGAAACTGCTCGGCCATGTCCATCAGTTGGCCCAAATCCGACGGATGCCCAAAGGTATGCATGGGCACCATGGCTCGAATCGTTTTGCCCGTCGCGCGGTTTACACATGCCCCATTGCGCAGTTCGGTTTGCTCGCTCAGATAATCCCTGAGTTTTTCAGGATTTAAGCCAAGACCGGTCTCTTCGGAGTCAACGAAATGGGGCGTGGCACCGCAGTAAACCGCCGCGTTGGCGGTGGCCACAAAAGTCAGGGCTGGAACCAGCACCTCGTCTCCGGGTTGCACTCCGGAGAGTTTCATTGCGATGTGGAGACCCGCGGTTCCGTTGACCACGGCCACCGCATGCTGGGCGCCCGTATACTTCTCCAGCATGCGCTCGAACTTATCCACATAATTTCCCACAGATGAAACCATGCCTGTATCCAAGCAGTCCTTCACATATTCCCACTCCCGTCCAACAAACAACGGCTCGTGCAGTGGGTACGACCTTTCCGCGGAAGGCAAAACCTTCCGCACCGCTGCCAAAACCTGTCCCGGGAACTCCCGAACAGCCTCGGGATTTTTTTCTTTAGATGACGTAGCTGGTGTCCTCATGGTATTTTCGATTTTCCGGCTGCCGAAACCAGGCAATGGTTTTTAAGAGCCCAGCACGCAAGCCGTTCCGGTCGCAATGTTGGGGTTTCCAACGCAGGAGTCTCCGGGCCTTTCTTGGATCCGCCACGAGTCGCTCCACCTCGCTGGATTTCGGGCGAACCCTTTCCTTTGACTCTCTGATCCGGATTTTCACCCCCATCAGGCTTGCAATCAGCTCAGCCAATTCCCGAATCGAAATTTCGTGTCCTGTGCCCAGTTGAATTACCTCCCCTTCCACACGAGGCGCCACCAAGGCCCGGATAAATCCTTGCGCCGTGTCCTCCACAAATACCAAGTCCCGGGTGGGATGGGTGGACCCCAAGTTGATTTCCGTTTTTTCCCGTAAAATCTGCGTGATGACAGCGGGAATCACGGCACGGGCCGATTGGCGAGGCCCATAAGTGTTGAAGGGCCGCAAAATTGTCACCGGCAAGCCGAAGGATCGATGAAAAGATAGCGCTAGGTGATCTGCACCAATTTTGGAAGCCGAGTAGGGTGATTGACCCTGGAGGGGATGCCCCTCGTGGATGGGGACAGTTTGAGCGGTTCCGTAGACTTCACTGGTTGATGTGTGGATGACTCTTTCCAGCCCTAGTTTTCGTGCGCCCTGAAGAACGTTGAGGGTTCCCTTGATATTGGTATCGATGTACGAGTCCGGAGAGTGATAGGAATAGGGAATCCCGACTAAGGCAGCAAGATGGAGCACCGCTTGACACCCGTCCATCGCCCGAAGCATCCCATTTGGATCCCGAACATCTCCCGCCAAAAAATCGAGTTCCTTTTTGATTTCCGTGGCGGCCTGATCCAGCCAGCCCCGCGTGTTAAAAGAGTTATATTGAACCATCGCTCGAACGGCATGACCTTGCCGAACCAGCATCTCAGTAAGATGGGAACCGATAAATCCCTCAGCGCCGGTGACAAGAATTCTTTTCTTCATTTTATTTTCTTTTTCCCATGCTACCGCCCCTGGTCGTTTGCCTTTTTTGAGGCAAAACCAATCTCAGCCATTTCTATTTTTTGTTTTCCTGCTTTCAGCAGGTTTTCCCGGCTACCCCCAACGCACGTTGACAGGGTATTGGGAAAATATTTTATCCGGAGAGACCAGCGTGGAGCCGGTCAGCTTGGCCTGGACGATCAAGATGCGATCAAAAGGATCCTTATGCACCGGCGGGAGCCGGGAGAGCCCGTAAATCGCCGCATCCGTCAAATCGAGCTGGGTAAAGCCATAACGGGCCAATTCCCTGGGCAAAACCATTGCCGGCTCATCGGACATGGCGAGTTTCCCCAGCTGATATTTGATCTGGATCTCCCACAGGCTGATCTGACTGTAAAAAACCTCGGACTTCGGATCCGCCAGCTCCCGACGAACCGATGCCGGCACGGCATCCTCCTGCCCCATCAGGTAGATCAAGGGCGCCGTATCCAGGATGTAGCTTCCAGGCATTTGCTTTTTCAGTCTCCCTCAAAGATTTTTTGAATCTCGGCATCGGCCTGAAAAAACTCCGGCCCCACCCTGAAGACTCCCTTGGATAGGCCGAAAACCCGGGGCACGGATCCGCGCCGATCCAAAGGCCTAATCTCAGCAAAGGGCTTGTTTCGTTCGCATAAAACCACCGTTTCGCCGGCTTTTACCATCTTTGTATATTTGGAAAGCTTTGCCTTAGCCTCATTTATATTGATTTGAATCATAATGGTCTAATAGGTCATATACATGATCATGTCAAATTTTTTGCCTAAAGATGTAATACTTACAGGTTTAGGCCAACTAGCCAAAATTGCTGGCCCATTCATTTTGCAGGACCGCCGGTAATTTGCAACCCCGCTCTCGAATTCCACCCCACCTTAAAACACCATCCTCAACTCCCAAATGGGCATTTCAAA
>Ga0194130_10002099_pt1 | contig 29815 bp, 39 predicted proteins | sample TA2KigsurfametaG_FD_160084 | JGI IMG/M metagenome (GOLD analysis project Ga0194130, IMG submission 160084) | Freshwater microbial communities from Lake Tanganyika, Tanzania - TA2015050 Kigoma 12 surface | ecosystem: Environmental > Aquatic > Freshwater > Lake | place: Tanzania: Lake Tanganyika...
GCCACTCGCAAACACTCCCCAAGGCGCCTCTCGGCTCCCTCGGCTCGTGCTCGGTTTCCCGCGCAGTCCAAAACCATAACACCTCACCCCTCGCTCTCGCAACCTTGGCGGGGCGGTGAACCGTTTCTAGGGTTCGCAGCAGCGGCCAAGCCGCGGCAGCGCAGGGATGGCCATGGCACGGCAGTTCAGCCAGGAACAACTGAGGGTGAGACCCAGCTCCAAGGAGGAAGCTGTGGTGCGGAGCGCTCAGGAGCATTTCCAGCGCACCTTGGTGCGCGTGCGGGGAGAGCTGGTGGGATCTGTCGCCGCGCTCGAGCATCCCCGCAAGAGCGATGCCGCCAACTACGGAGAGGTGTTCCTGCGCGACAACGTGCCGGTGATGCTCTACCTGCTCCTGCAGGGGCGCTACGAGATCGTGCGCAACTTTCTCAACACCTGTCTCGACCTGCAGAGCAGCACATATCAGACCCGGGGCATCTTCCCCACCAGCTTTGTGGAGGAAAACGGCAGTGTGCTAGCCGACTACGGCCAACGCTCCATCGGGCGCATCACCTCAGTGGATGCCAGCCTCTGGTGGCCGGTGCTCTGCTGGCTGTATGTGCAGAAGAGCCGAGACGTCGAGTTCGGCACGAGCCAGCGGGTGCAGCGGGGAGTGCAGCTGCTGCTGGATCTGGTGCTGCACCCGACGTTCGAGGGCACACCGGTGCTGTTCGTGCCGGATTGTGCGTTCATGATCGATCGGCCAATGGACGTATGGGGCGCACCGTTGGAAGTGGAGGTGCTGCTCTACGGGTGCCTGCGCAGCTGCTGCCAGCTGATGGAGCTGGCCCAGAAGAACGCCCTGAGTCGATTGCTGGAACAGCGGCTGGTGCTCACCCGGGAGTGGCTGCATGAGCTGCGCCGCTTCCTGCTCAAGCACTACTGGGTGACCAGCAAGACCATGCAGGTGCTCCGGCGCCGACCCACCGAGCAGTACGGGGACCACCAGCACGAAAACGAATTCAATGTGCAACCCCAGGTGATTCCGCCCTGGCTGCAGGACTGGCTCGAGAACCGGGGCGGCTACCTGATCGGCAACATGCGCACAGGCCGCCCTGACTTTCGCTTCTACAGCCTGGGCAATTCCCTGGCCTGCCTGTTTGGCATCCTCACGGCTCCGCAGCAACGGGCCCTGTTTCGGCTGGTGCTGCACAACCGCCAGCACCTGATGGCCCAGATGCCGATGCGCATCTGCCATCCACCGATGGCCATGGACGAATGGGCCGACAAGACCGGATCCGATCCCAAGAACTGGCCCTGGAGTTACCACAACGGCGGGCACTGGCCCAGCCTGCTCTGGTACCTCGCCGGCGCCGTGCTCATTCACGAGCAGCGCTATCCGCGGGCCGATGTGCTGCTGATGGGGCAGATGCGGGCCATGCTCGAGGAGTGCTACTGGAGCCAGCTCAACCAACTGCCGCGCCAGCAGTGGGCGGAATACTTCGATGGCCCGACCGGCACCTGGGTGGGCCAGCAGGCACGCACCTACCAGACCTGGACGATCGTGGGCTTCCTGCTGTTGCACCACCTCCTGCGGGTGGAACCCCAGGATGTAAGCCTGCTGAACATCGGCGATTGAGCCCTGGGGCATGGCTCTGGCCCCCCGCTACTGGCCACAAAAAAACCGCGACCAGGGTCGCGGCTGGAGACAGAGATCAGGGTGATTGGGCCAGCACCGAACTCAGAACAGCCCGAGGGTGAGGGACTTGTCGATGGGCAGGGCAGCACCGATACCCAGATAGATGGTGAAGGCGGTTCCGAAGAGGAAAACAGCCATGGCCACAGGGCGGCGGAAGGGGTTCTGGAACTTGTTGAAGCTCTCGATGAAGGGCACCAGCATCAGTCCAAGGGGGATCATGGTCTGGAGTGCGATTCCCAGAAGCTTGTTGGGGACGACCCGCAGGATCTGGAAGACGGGATAGAGGTACCACTCAGGAAGGATTTCCAGGGGAGTGGCGAAGGGATCGGCCTTGTCACCGAGCATGGCCGGGTCAAGCACGGCCAGGCCAACGATGCAACCGATGGTTCCCAGGATCACCACCGGGAACATGTAGAGAAGGTCGTTGGGCCAGGCGGGCTCACCGTAGTAGTTGTGACCCATGCCCTTGGCCAGCTTGGCCCGCAGAGCGGGATCGCTGAGATCGGGCTTCTTGAGGATGTGCATGGGGGTCAAGCCGATGGGGGAAGGCTAGGAGCTGGAGACCGGGAATGCGGCGGAGGCCGCAGGACTTCACAGAAGTCGGATCACAACGGGCCGGAAATGCCCTGCTTGCGGATCATCAGGAAGTGCATGAGCATGAACACCGCCAGCAGCCAGGGCATCACGAAGGTGTGCAGGCTGTAGAAGCGGGTGAGCGTCGATTGACCCACGCTCTCGCCGCCGCGCAGCAGCTCGACCATGAAATCGCCGACCACGGGCACGGCCGCAGGCACGCCGCTCACGATCTTCACGGCCCAGTAACCCACCTGATCCCAGGGCAGGGAATAGCCGGTGACGCCGAAGCTCACGGTGATCACGGCCATGGTCACGCCGGTGACCCAGGTGAGCTCGCGGGGGCGCTTGAAGCCACCGGTGAGGTACACGCGGAACACGTGCAGGATCAGCATCAGCACCATCATCGAGGCGCTCCAGCGGTGGATGGAGCGGATCAGCCAGCCGAAGCTGACGTCGGTCATCAGGTACTGCACCGAGGCGTAGGCCTCGGCCACGGTGGGCTTGTAATAGAAGGTCATCGCAAACCCAGTGGCGAACTGGATCAGGAAGCAGACCAGGGTGATGCCGCCCAGGCAATAGAAGATGTTGACGTGGGGGGGCACGTACTTGGCGGAGATGTCGTCGGCGATCGCCTGGATCTCGAGACGCTCCTCAAACCAGTTGTAAACAGGGTTTGAAGGTCCCCCTGGGGTTCCAGCAGGAGTGTTCGCCATGCAGCTGGGTGGATTGGTTGCGAGAGTCTACGCATCCCCTCGAAGCCGCCGTGAGCGCCGAGCGATCTCCCTGGCCCTCCCTTCCCCGCTGGATCCGGCGCCACGTGCAGCGGAGCCTGACCCTGCTCCTTGCCCTGGGCCTGGCCTGGCAGCCCCTGACGGCTCCAGCCCTGGCGCTGAACGACGCCCAGCAGGTGGTGGTGGAGGCCTGGCGGCTGGTGAACCAGAGCTACGTGGATCCGGAGCGCTTTGAGGCCGTGCACTGGCGCAAGTTGCGGCAGAAGGCCCTGGAACGGCCGATCCACTCCTCCGCCGACGCCTACGACGCAATTGAGGCGATGCTCAGCCCCCTGGGCGACCCCTACACCCGCCTGCTGCGCCCCGAGGAATACGCGGCGCTGCGCTCCAGCACCCAGGGAACCGTGAGCGGCGTGGGGCTGCAGTTGGGCCTGCAGGCGGGAGACCAGAGCGTGGTGGTGATCGCGCCCCTCGACGGCTCCCCGGCGGCCGAGGCCCGGATCGTGAGCGGCTCGCCCTTGCTGTCGGTGAACGGCCAGCCCACCAGCGTGCTCGGCCTCGAGCAGACCGCCGCGGCCCTGCGCGGCCCCAGCGGCAGCAGCGTGCTGGTGGAGGTGCTCGACCCCGATGGCCGCCGCCGGGAGGTGGACCTGGAGCGCCGCCAGGTGGATCTGCGGCCAGTGCGCAGCCGCCGCCTGCGGGTGAATGGCCACACCCTCGGCTACCTGCGCATCACCCAGTTCGCCGAGCCGGTGCCGCTCCAGGTGCAGGAGGCCCTGCACGATCTGCAGGACCAGGACATCGAGGGCTTGCTGCTGGATCTGCGCAACAACTCAGGCGGCCTGGTGAGCGCCGGCCTGGCGGTGGCGGATGCCTTCCTCGACAACAGGCCGATCGTCGAGACGGAAGATCGCGACGGCCTGAGCTCTCCCCAGCAGGCCCGCCCGGGGACCCTGTTCAGTGGCCCGATGCGCACCCTGGTGAACAGCGGCACGGCCAGCGCCAGCGAAATCCTGGCTGGCGCCCTCCAGGACAACGGCCGCAGCCAGCTGGCCGGTGGACGCACCTACGGCAAGGGACTGATCCAGACGCTGCTCTCCCTGGGCGACAACAGCGGCCTGGCGGTGACCGTGGCCCGCTACCTCACCCCGAGCGGACGCGACATTCAGAACCAGGGCATCGAGCCGGACACCGTGCTGGCCGCACCCGAACCCCTGAATCCCGGTGGTGAGGGCGACAGCTGGCTGGAGCAGGCCTCCAAGCTGCTGGCCGCAGAGCTGCCTCCGGTGACGCCGGGGGGAACGACCTGATGGCGGTGGAACGCACCTATCACGACCCCTTGCACGGCGCGATCTGCCTGCGGGAGCGGGAGCCGGCCGAGGCCCTGGCCATCCGCCTGATCGACACGCTCCCTTTTCAGCGTCTGCGCCGGATCCGCCAACTGGGGCCGGCGTTTCTCACCTTTCACGGGGCTGAATCCAGTCGTTTCACCCATTCCCTCGGCGTGCTGGAGCTGGCGCGGCAGGCTCTCCAGCAACTGGAAGTCCATCACCCGGCATTGCAGGAGCACCGCGGGGTGCTCTACGCCGCGGCCCTGCTGCACGACGTGGGCCATGCCCCCCTCAGCCACACCGGCGAGGAGATGTTCGGCCTCAAGCACGAACACTGGTCGGCGCGACTCGTGCGCGAACATCCAGCCCTGCGGGAGCCGCTGGAGGACCATGGCCCAGGCACCGCCGACGCCGTGGCGGACCTGCTGCTGGGGAAGGGCCATGCCTGCCGGGCCATTGAGGCTCTGGTGAGCAGCCAGCTCGACTGTGACCGGCTCGACTACCTCCAGCGCGACAGCTACAGCACCGGCACCAACTACGGCCACCTGGATCTCGAGCGGATCCTGGCGGCCCTCACCCTGGCGCCCGACGGCAGCCTGGCGATCCATCCCAAGGGCCTGATGGCGGTGGAGCACTACCTGGTGGTGCGCAAACTGATGTACGGCAGTGTCTACAACCACAGGCTCAACGTGGTGTGCAACTGGCTGCTCTGCCAGGCCATCGCCATTGCCCGTCGCCTGGGGCCCGAGCGGGTGTGGGCCGATGCCGTGATGGCCGACTGGCTCTGGGCGAGCGACCAGCTGAGCCTGGAGACCTACCTGGCCAACGACGACATCCGTACCGGGTATCACCTGGAGCGCTGGATGGAGAGTGGGCCGCCGGAGCTGGCCGAACCCTGCCGCCGCCTGCTGGAGCGCAAGTTGCTCAAGGCAAGCGCCGTGAGCCATCTCTCGCCGGCGCGGCGGCTGGAGCTGCTGGCAGCAGCCCGGCAACTGGCCGAGGCCACCGGCTTCTGTGCCGAGGGGACCTGCGGACTGGAGCAGCGGCAGAGCCGGGGTTATCACGCCTACAAGGGGGGCCTGCGCCTCTGGGACGGGGAGCGGCTGCAGGCCCTGGAGCAGCGCTCAACCCTGGTGCGCAGCCTGAGCGAACCGGTGGAGCTGGCCTGGTTGATCCACCCGGCCGAGGTGGCCCCTAAGTTGCGGCAGTTGATCCACGGCTGAAGCCGACAGCAACCATGGGCGCAGTGGTGCGCGGCGCAGCCTGCCCGCAGGTTCCGGGGATTCTCATGCTGCCGGAGCCTCCTTCGGCAACGCCTGCCCGTGAACTGGCGGACCAGGCCCTCAGCGAAGCCCACCTGCTCTCAGCCTTCCCTCTGCCGGCGGCCCTGGTGTTGGTGAGCGGCAGCTGGCGGCTGGACGTGCGGGAGCTGCGGGGGGTGGCCTCCCTGCTGGCCGACCAAGGGGTGACGCTGGCTGGCGTGTGTGGGCTCGATCCCCACACGCGGGTGGCGGCGGCAGCCATCGGGCTGGCCACCAGCACACCGGCCGACCCGAGCGGTGGCGCGCCCACCACACGCGTCCCCGGGGGGACTTCCCTCAGCGTGCATCAGGGAACCGTGCGATCCGGCGACCACCTGGAGACGGAAGGCTCCCTTCTGGTGCTGGGGGATGTGAACCCGGGAGCGCGGATCAGTGCCGTGGGCCACGTGCTGGTGTGGGGACGGCTGCGGGGGATGGCCCATGCCGGCTGCCGCGGCGACCGCCAGGCCCGGATCGTGGCCCTGCAGCTGCGGCCGTTGCAGCTGCGGATCGCCGATGCCGTGGCCCGGGGGCCGGAGGAGCTCCCTCCGGCCGGCCTCGCAGAGCAGGCGGTCCTCCTCGATGGCGAAATCCAGCTGCAGGCTGCCCCACCGACCTGGCCGCTCAGCGATTGATCAGTCCGAGCGCACCCAGCCCCCCCGCCACCGCCATGTACCAGAGGGGGGATAGCCGACTGCGCAGCATCAGCACGCAGACAGCGATGGAGACCCCCACGCCGGGGGCATCGGTATCGGCGCTGTGCAGGATCTTCAAGCCGACGGAGAAGAGGATCCCGAGGGTGATCGGTCCCATGGCGCGCTCAAAGGCCACCCGCAGGGGGGCGTGCTCCAGCCGCTTCCAGCTCAGGCAGGCCACCACCATGACCAGCGTGGATGGCAGGAGGATGGCCAGCTCTGCCGTGACGGCCGTGAGCAGGGCCCAGCCGGGTCCCTCCCGCCAGGCTGCGCCGAGGCCAAGCAGCCCCACGATCATCGAACTGGGCCCCGGTGCCGCCTCAGCCAGGGCATAGAGATCGGCGAACTGGCGAGGGCTCAACCAGCAGAAGCGGTCGACGGCTAGGTGGTGGTACTCCGCCAGCAGGGTATTCCCACCCCCGAGGGAAAAGAGCGAAAGCGAGAGGAACTCACCGAGCACCTGCAGCAGCTGGCCCGGATCACTCAGCGGCGCTGGCGTACAGGCGACTGCGACCAGGGGAAGTGCCATCGGTAAGGCGATGCTCACGATTGGGGGGACCATCACGACGGAATGTCGATCACGAGCGGGAACCACCGGCTCGGGGCCAGTACCAGACCATGGCCAGGGGCCCGCTCACCAGCACCACGGGGATCAGGCGGGCATGAAACACGCTGAGAGCCAGAAACACAGCCCCAGCGAGCACCAGCGCCATCCCGTCTTTCCAGTATTGGTCAAGGATCTTGAAGCCCATCGAGAGCGCCATGCCGGCGGCCGCCGCCACCACCCCAGCCAGGAGGCGGTCGACGGCGGGCAGCTCATGCACTTCGAAATAGAGCACCCCCAGGGCCATCAGCAGGCTGAACGGCACCAGGAGCATGCCGGCCATCGCCACCAGAGCACCCACCAGCCCGTGAAAGTCGGCGCCGATATAAACGGCCATGTTGATCTGGTTCGGCCCGGGGAAGAGGCGGGCAACGGTGAGACCGGTGAGGAACTGCTCGTTGCTCACCCAGCGCCGTTGCTCCACCACAATCCGCTGGCTCCAGGCGGAAAGGCCCCCGCCAAAGGCGGAGAGGGCCACCTGCAACATGCCTAGAAACAGGGAAAGCAGGCTGGGACGGGGTGCCAGAGGGGAGGAGGGCTGCTCCCGAGAGTCAGTCATGGACCTTCAGTCATGGACGAAATGGGGATCAGGAGGCAATTCCCCCTCCTCATGCAGGGTGGGATCCAGGGGATCGGGGGCGTGGTACTTCGAGGCCTGGTCCCAGTCGTGCTCAAAGGTGCGACACAGGCGCTCCACCACTGCGGGGGCATCAGACTCGATACCCAGCTCCCGGCGCAGGTCAAAGGCACTGCGGTCGATGTTCATGGAGCCCGTCTGGGCGTAGTGGTCATCGACCAAGACCAGCTTTGCGTGGAGCTTGAGATGCTTCTGGCGTCGAACCTTGACGCCGAACCGCTCCATGATCCGCAACGAAGAGAACGTGTCGTAGATATCCCAATCGGAGATGCCGTGCTTGCCTCCACAGAGGAAGCGAACCTTCACGCCACGCTCACGCGCCGCAATGATCCGCTCCAGGATCACCGCATCCACAAACTTCGGGTGTTGCAGCCAGAGGGTGCGCTGGGCACGATCAATGATGCGGGCCAACTGCCCCCGGCTGTGCAGGCTGCTCCAGAGCAACCCCACGTCAAGATCGGGGTGGAAGGCCTGGCGGTTCCAGTCAGCCTCAAAACCAGCGATCACCTGCGCCACCACGGCCGCGTTCTCGCTCACCACGCCGTAGTCGCGGGTCTGGGTGAAGTATTTATCGGACAGGTTGAAGGACGCAATCAAAGCTGCATCCCGATCGATCACCACCGACTTCTCGTGGGTGACGGGAAAGGCCTCGCTGGTCCAGGCCACCTCCACCCCCCAGGCCTGCAGCTGGCCGTAGCTGTCATCGTTCCAGCGGTCGCCGCCGGAGGTGTGGGGATTGAGCATCACCCGCACCCGCACGCCCCGCTGTTGCGCCCGCTGCAGCGCCTCGAGGATGGCGGGGCTCTGGAGCTTGAACTGCTTCAGGCGCAGCTCCTCGCGCGCGGAATCCAGCAGGGCAACCACGGCTGCGGCGCCATCGTCGGGCATCACCAGCAGGCGTTGATGGGTGTGACGCACGACCGGGAACAGAGGGGGAGCGGCACCGTTGTAGGACTTCAACCGCGAATTTGGCCTTAACCTGCCCCGACCCCAGGCCAAGCCGTGACAGCCGCGTCCAGTCGCTTCATCCTGATCTGCTCAGGCAAGGGAGGGGTCGGGAAGACCACCCTCACCGCCAACCTGGGCATCGCGCTCGCCCAGCTCGGTGCTCGCACAGCTGTGCTCGATGCCGATTTCGGCCTGCGCAATCTCGACCTGCTGCTCGGGCTGGAGAACCGCATCGTCTACACGGCCCAGGAGGTGCTCGCCGGGAGCTGTCGCCTGGAGCAGGCGCTGGTGAAGCACAAGCAGCAGCCCAATCTGGCTCTCCTGCCTGCTGGCAACCCACGCATGCTCGAGTGGCTCACGCCAGAGGACATGCGCAAGGTGGCCGCACTGGTGGGCGAACAGTTCGACTATGTGCTGATCGACGCGCCGGCAGGGATCGAGGGCGGCTTCCGGAACGCGATGGCCGCAGCCCATGAGGCGATTGTGGTGACCACTCCGGAAGTGTCGGCCGTGCGGGATGCCGATCGGGTGATCGGCCTGCTGAACAGCGAAGGCGTCAAGCCGATTCAGCTGGTTCTCAACCGGGTGAGGCCCCGGATGATGGTGAACCAGGAGATGCTCTCGGTTGACGATGTCACCGACATCCTCGCCCTGCCCCTGCTGGGGTTGGTGCTGGAGGACGAGCAGGTGATCGTGAGCACGAACCGCGGCGAACCCCTCACCCTCAGCGGCGGCAACTCACCGGCGGCCCGGGCCTACGCCAACGTGGCCCGGCGCCTGCTGGGTGAGGACGTGCCCCTGATCGACCCCAGCAAGGAACGGCAGGGGCTGCGGGCCCGGATCGGTCGACTGATGAACTCCAAGATCTTCTGAGCCGATGACCCTGCGCGATCTCATCAACAAGTTGCTGGGCAGACAGGCTGCCAGCGCCGGAATGGCCAAGCAGCGTCTGCAACTGGTGCTGGCCCACGACCGCAGCGATCTCAACCCAGAACTGCTCGAGCGGATGCGCCGCGAAATTCTCGAGGTGGTGAGCCGCTACGTGGAGATTGATCTCGAAGAGGGGGATGTGAGCCTGGCCACCGAAGACCGGGTGACCGCCCTGGTCGCCAACCTGCCCATCCGCAGGATGCGGTCGCTGGGGGAAGAGAACGACACCCGCGAGAGCGGCGACGGCACCAGCAGTGCCCCCGACAGCCCCGGGGACCCTGCGGTTGACGAGGCCACCACCCCCTCGGACAAGCCCCTGCAGGTCTGAGTCCCCTGCAACGCCTGTGGCAATTCTGGAGGAGATCCTCTGGAGTGTTTGCCATGTCCCCGTCGGCTGATGCCATCACCCCCGCAGAAGCCCGCGTCCTGGCACATCTTCGCCGTGGCTGCAGCAACCAGGGCATTGCCACCGCCCTGGTTCTCAGCCCCCGAACGGTTGAAAGCCATATCTCGAATCTGCTGGCCAAGACCGGCTGCGGGAGTCGCGTTCAACTGCTGCTCTGGGCTCTCGAGCTGCCATCCGAGCGATAAGCTCCCCTCGGGACAGCCCATGCCGGCTTAGCTCAGCGGTAGAGCAGCGCTTTTGTAAAGCGAAGGCCATCGGTTCAAATCCGTTAGCCGGCTTCCTCCCTCCCCAGCCGGCCAGGCCATGGCCAGGCTGGGAGGGCGCCGCCACGCTCCCGCGGTGGAGTCGACCCAAGCCACAACCAGCTCGCGCCAGGAGGCCATCCGGCGCCTGCAGCACAGACGGATGTACCGCCGCCAGCTCAGCCGCTACGTGGCCGTGAACACGGGCCTGGTACTGATCTGGCTGCTGGACGGGGGCGGCTCGTTCTGGCCCATCTGGCCCATCGCCTGCTGGGGGCTCGCCCTGCTGATCCAGGGCTGGAAGCTGGCCCATCCTGAGCACCCCTTCAGCGAGGAGGAGATCGAGCGGGAGCTGCAACGCGGGGCCCCTGGCCCAAGGGTGTGACCTCAGGGCAGGGCGGGCAGGAGGGGAACGCCTGGCAGCACGGGTGGCGGCGGCGGAAGGGTGAGAGGAGCGCCTCCCCCCCCTGGGAAAGGCTCAAGCGGCTGCGCTGGCCCCTCTGCGGAGACATCGACCACCGCAGCCGGCGGACTCACGCCCAGGCGGCCTGCCGGCGCGGCAAACAGCCGCGCCAGCAGAGCCTGCCGTTCTTCGGCGGTCTCGGGGCCAAGAGCCCACAGACTTTCCAGATAGAAAAACCCCACCCCCAGCCCCGCCTGCCTGGACTCGCTGACCTTCTGCTGCAGCAGGGAGGCCGGGGCGGGACGGTTGCGCTGGCCGCTCATGATGGCGATGGCCGTGGGGATCCGCTGGCGGGCTTCCTGCACCTCCGGCCGCCACAGATGGGGCGTGAAGCTCTCCAGGTCGGGCCGGTAGATCTGCACCAGCACCTCATCGGCAATGCCCTGGCGCACCCAGGCCCGCCAGTCCTGGAGCTGCAGCTTGTAGGCGAAGTCGTAGTAGTTGGGTGACACTGAAATGATCGCGCCGGGCCGCCGGGCCCGCACGGCCTTGCTCAGGCGCCCCATGAAGGCGGTGATCTTGTCGGCCCGCCATTTCACCCAGGCGGCATCGGCTGGGTTGGCGGGTGGCGCCTTGCCGGTTTCCTTGCGGTAGAGGGCGACCGTGAAGGCGTCGTAGCCGAAATCACGCGGCAGGGTCATGTGATCGTCGAACTGGATGCCATCGGCGCCATAGCGGCCCACCACCTCCAGCACCAGATCCGTGATCAGCTGCTGCACCTCCGGACGGAACGGATTGAGCCACATCACCTCCCCGGCGGCACTCACGGAGGTGAGGCCTCCGTTCTGCTTCTGGGTGAGCCAGGCCCGGTGCCGGCGCGCCAGCTGCGAATCGGGCGGTGCCATGAAGCCGAACTCAAACCAGGGAATCACCAGCAGTCCCTGGCGGCGTCCTTCGGCGATGAGTTCCCCGATCACGTCCTGCCCCTGAAGGCCCCGGAAGTCAAAATCCTGGAGCTGGCGCTCCTGCACGACCTGGCTGGGGTAGTAGGCAATGCCGCCGTTCCACACCACCGGATAGAGAGTGTTGAACTGGAGCCGGGCCAGCTGGGCCAGCGTCTGGCGCATGCGCTCGCGATCCCGGAGCACAGGCATGTCGTTGGCGGTGAGCCAGACGCCACGTAATTCCGCCCGGGGGCGGGAAAGCACCGGGGCAGGTGAACCGGCTGGGGGCCCGGAGCCGGGGGCGGGCAGGGCGGTGGCCAAGGCCCGCACCTGGGCAATGCCCAGGATCCCCAGTGTCGACAGTGCGACAGCACGCCACACGCCCATGGCAGGTTCAGCGGGTAGCAAACCTTAGGGATCCCGGTTCGCCAACAGCCAGATCAACAGCACGGCTGGCACCCAGAGCAGCCACTGGCCGCGGAGCAAGGCGGTGGTGACTTCTACCGCCGGACTCAGAAGCCGGGCATAGGCGGCCATGGTGATCAACAGCAGCAGCACCAGGGCAGCCATGGTCGCGGGTCAGGGTTCCAGCTCTGGGGGCAGGAAAGCACCAGCCCGCAGCACCTGCCAGCGGCCGCTGCCCTGCGCCGGGTCAATCGGTCCCTGCCAGGCGAGGACCGTGCTGGCCTGGCCCGCTGCTGGCGGCCAGGGGAGGGGCCCAAACAGGGATAGGTCGGGGAAGTAGCGCCGGGCTGCATCCGGCGTCTCGGCAGCCGGCCATCCAGAGGGGTTCGCGCTGGTGGTGGCCAGGGGACCGGTGCAGCGCAGCAGATCACGCACCACGTCACAGTCGGGGATCCGCAGCCCCAAGCTGCCGCCCCCCGGATTGAGCTGCTCGGCCCAGGGGCCCCGGGCCGGCAGCACCAGGGTGAGGGCACCAGGCCAGCCGGATCGGGCGAGCTGCAACCACTCGGCTCTCCAGGCCCAGCCGAGCACCGGCTCGAGTTGCTCGAGGTCGGCCGCCATCAGGATCAGGGGCTTCTCCGCAGGACGCTGCTTGAGCCCCCAGATCTGGGCAGCATGAGCAGGACAGGCCGCCAGAGCCACCAGGGTGTCGGTGGGCATCAGCACAACGGCGCCTGCAGCCAGGCGATCGGCCAACTGCCGCGGGGGCAGGGGGCCACCGGACACCGAGGGGCCGGACTCGGATTCGGAGATGTGCATCGCGATCAAGGTCCAGGGATCAGGCGACCGGGGCGCGGGCAACGGCAAAACGCAAGGTGCCCTCAAGGTCTGGGTGGGCAGCAACCTGTTCCAGGCCGGCGCCCCTGAGCAAGTCGAGCACCGGCCTGCTCTGGTCGTGGTGATGTTCCAGGAGCAGCCAGCCCCCTGGCGCCAGAGCATCCCGGCACCCCGAGACGATCAGACGCAGGGCGTCGAGGCCATCGCTTCCCCCATCGAGCGCCAGGCGTGGTTCATGCGTCCTCACGACCGGCTCCAGGGAAGACCAGACGGCCGTCGGGATGTATGGAGGGTTGGCGACGACCAGATCGAGACGCCCCCACCAGGGATGCAGAGGCTGCCACCAGCTGCCCTGCAGCAGCTGGACCCGGGATCGCCGGCCACAGCGCTCGAGATTCCGCGAAGCCTGGCGGAGCGCTGCATCGCTGCAGTCCACCGCCAGGCCCTCACTCGTTGGCCAGAGGCCTGCCAGGGCCACCGCCAGGCAGCCCGACCCGGTGCCGAGATCGGCCCAGCAGGTCGGCGGCCGATCAGCCCGCAGCGCCTGGGCCAGCTCCACCAGCAGCTCGGTCTCCGGGCGGGGAATGAGCACCCCCGGAGCCACGACCAGCTCGAGATCCCGCCAGGAGCAACGTTGGAGCAGGTATTGAAGGGGTTCCGAGAACTGGAGATGGCGCTGCCAGAGGACGGTGAGCTGGTCGAGGGATACCGGCAATGACACGCTCCGCTCGGGGGCGATGCGCAGGTGCTGGAGGGTGCTCCAGTCGAGTCCGGCAGCCATGGCCAGCAGCCAGTCGAGAGCTTCAGACTCGCCCCCGGCCGCCAGTTGCTCACGCCTCCAGGCGAGCAGATGGGTACCCGTCACAGCACAGGCGGCATCCGGCGCCCAACCGGCGCCGGGAGTGGAACGGCTGCAGTCGCGGCTGACGTCGGGCAACCGGGAACCTTGAAGGTACCGATCACGCTAGAGACGCCGCCACTGCAAGCCGGGCTCGGCCCGCAGCTGCCCAGCCATTTCCAGGGCGAGGAGGCGGGGAGCCAGGGCAGCGGCGGGTTGCCGCAGAGCCAGGCACAACTGCTCGAGCGTGGCGCCATCCGCCAGGGCTCGCAGCAGGGCGTCATCGCCCTCGACGGGGAGCGGCGCCTCGCTGGGAGCATGGCTGGCTCCCCGGACCGGGCCTGGTCGGGCCAGCGGACCGGGGCCCAGGTGGCGCACCAGCTCAGCTGGCTCCAGTAGGACAGAAGCGCCCTGGGCCAGCCATCGATTGCTTCCCCGGGCGGAGAGGCGGCTGGCATCCCCCGGCACGACCCACAGTGGCAGCTGCTGCTCCCAGGCCAGACGCGCGGAGTGCAGGGCGCCACTGCGCTCGGGACACTCCACCAGCACCACGGCCTTGGCCAGGGCCACCTGCAGGCGGTTACGGGCCGCGAAGTGGCCGGCAGAGACGGAACCGCCGGATGGCTGCTCCGAGACCAGCAGCCCCTGCTGCGCCACCTGCTCCTGCAGGGGCCCGTGGTGGCGCGGGTAGACCCGCTGGAGCGGCGTACCCAGCACCGCCACGGGGCGGCCTCCCTGGCTGAGGCAGCCCCGATGGCAGGCACCATCAATCCCATCCGCCAGCCCGCTCACCACCGGCCAGCCCGCTCCCGCCAACGCGCGACCCAGCGCCTCGGCCATGGCCAGGCCATGGCGAGAGGGCCGGCGGGTGCCCACCACGGCGACCGCCTGGCGGCGTGCCAGCCAGGGCCAGAGCGTGCCACGACCACGCCAGTAGAGCGCCAGCGGAGGCCGGGACAACCTCCAGACGTCAGGAGGGGCGGCCGGATCACCGGGCAACAGCACCTGGCGCCCCGAACGGACGTGCTCCGACCAGGACGCGAGGGGGTTACCCCCCCAGCGCTGCCGATAGGCCTGCAACCGTGCCAGCCCTGCAGCATCCAGCCCACGCAGGGAGGGAAACGTCTCCAGCGGAGCAGACCAGGCAGCCTCCAGGCTGCCGAAATGGAGCTCGAGGGCACGCACGCGCACCCAGCCCAGGCCGGGACAGGCCGCCCACAACAACCACCACAGGCGCCGCCGGCCATCCCAGGGAATGGGGATGCGGCGACGGGCGGGGAAAGGGAGCACGAGGGCCCTTCCAGCCGCCGGCCCGGCAGCGCCCACCTGCTCCCTCGCAGCCTGCCTGGCCCCCAAGCCGGCAGCGACCCGAGCGGCAGGCCCAACACCACCACCGAGACCATTGGCATCACCGAGACCACTTGCATTGCCGAGACCATTGGCATTGCCGAGACCATTGGCATCGCCAAGGCCGACGCCCTCCCCCACCCCGCCCATTGCATCAGTACATCTGTACTAATGCTATCCCGGGCCGCGGCGGAGCGCCGCAGCGGCGAGGGTCAGGTCCGCTGGCCACCGGCGCAGCAGCCGGCGCTCAGCGCCGGCTGCACCCTGCGACTGGCCATCCGCGCACACCAGAACCAGCTCCACGGACGCCTCCGCGGCGACACCTCCATCCGGCGCCACGAATCGGCTGTGCCAGGGCATCCGCGCCCCCCGCTGGGGCAGCACCCGGCTCTGCACCTCCACCGCATCGCCGTGGACCAGCGCGCGCCGGTACTGAATGGCCAGATCAACGACGGGCAACTCCAGCCCCCGGGCCGATAGATCGCTGTAGGCCAGCCCCACCGCCGCCAGGGCCTCCACGCGCGCCTCTTCCAGCCAGGCCAGATACGCCCCGTGCCACATCACGCCGGCGTGGTCGGTGTGCTGGGGCAACACGCGGCGCCTGAGCAGCCATTGGCCACACTCCGTCACGGTCTGCATGGTCGGGCACATGGCATCCAGGGAACCGCCATAGGCTGCCGGAGATCCGCTGCTGACCCCGTGTTTCGCAACGTCCTGATCGCCGATTCCGGCAAAGGCCATGTCGAAGAGATGGTGCGCATGCTGCGCGACATCCCGGTGGTGCGGCAGGCCCGCGTGAACCTGCTGCACGTGGTGCCCGAGCAGGGCAGTGATGACGTGCAGGAGCACTGGCAGAAGGCCGCCGGCATCCTGGCCGCCACGGTAGGCCGCCTCGGCCTGGACCCGACAGAGGTGAACACGATCATCCGCCAGGGCGACACCAAGCAGACGGTGCTGCGCGTGGCGGAGGAGCTCAGTGCCGATCTCATCGTGATGGGCTCCCGGGGCCTGAACAGGCTGCAATCGATCCTCGGGAACAGCGCGAGTCAGTACGTCTTCCAGCTCTCGACGCGACCGATGCTGCTGGTGCGCGACGACCTCTACGTGCGGCACGTCAACCGGGTAATGGTGACGATCGACGGCACCGGCGTCGGTGATGACGCCTTGAAGCTCGCCTGTGAGCTGGTTCGCGAGATCCCCGGGGGCAGCCTCACGGGGGTTCATGTCACCCGGCAGGACGTGACACCCTCCCGGGGCGGCAAATCCCCCGCCGACGAGGTCCTCGACAAAGCGGTGCAGCGAGCCCGCAGCTTCGGCGTGGACATGAAAGGCGTCCACCGCGTCGGCAGCGACATCGGCCGCACGGTCTGCGCCGCCGCGGAGGAACTCACCACCGATCTGCTGGTGATCGCCTCCCAGGACCGGCGGCCCGTGGTCGCCAAGGCCCTGGTGGATCTCGATCGACTGCTGGGCAGCTCGGTGAGCGATTACATCCGGGTGCATGCGCCGGCACCGGTGCTGCTGGTGCGCGAACCGGAGAGCAACCGTCGTTGACGACGGTCACCGGCGCTCGCATCAAAAACCCCCCGCGCCGGGCGGGGGTTGCAGAACTTCGTCTTTCAAGACCCCCGCGTGTTTCAAAGGAGTTGAAGTCCAGGGAGGCCCTGCTCCTCAGGTTGTCCAGGTAACGGTGCTCCTGCGCAGGGGGCAACCCCGTCGCGAACCGAAGAGTCAAACAGCCCCCAGGTCCATAGGCGGGAGCATGGGTTACGACGGGAGCCAACGAGCCCATCGGGGCCCGGGCAGCGATCAGCCGCCCTGACGGCTGCTGGTCTGGATGTAGAGCACCAGCAGGAACACGGTCGGAACCAGGACGAACATCAGGCTGGCGACAAAGCCGAGATCGTTGGTTTCCATGGCTGTGCTGAGGGTGCTGGGAGGGTATCACCGGCGGTCCGGCCGGAATCAGCCCTCTTCATCGGCCGTTGCCTCGGCAGCGCCTGCCGGACCCTGCTCGGGTTGGGCATCGGCGTCCTCCTCCGGGGTAGAGACCACCGGCCAGCTCGTGGGCCCAGGCGGCAGGGGGGTGGCCAGGGCCTGCTCGATCTGAGCAGTCTTATCCGCCAGGCCCACCTGGGGGCGGGTGATGACAACCAAGGACTGCTGCACGAGGGCCTGACAGGCAAGCCGCCAACCATCCGGCCGACGCCGCAACTTCTGATCCTCGACAGCCGTGCGCGGCGTGAGCGCCTGGGCAGCCGTGCCTTCGGGGATCTCCACAAAACACGTGATGCACTGCCCGCAGCCACCGCAATTGCCAAGGGTGCCCTTGAGGCCATAGAGCTGAATGCCCTCCCGGAGTGCCACCTCCCGCAGGTTCTCCCCCGGGTAGCACTCCACGTCTCGGCCTTCACGCACGAAGCGGATCACGGGCATGGCTGGGGCCGACAGGAAAAGTTGCGGTCATTCTGGGCTGCGCCGTTGCGCTCCGTTACCTGGCCCGCCGCTGGCGCCACCTCGCCCTTACGATCGCCCAACCCACCCCAGAACGTCTCCCCATGGGATTGCCCTGGTATCGGGTGCACACGGTCGTCATCAACGACCCGGGCCGCTTGCTCGCCGTGCACCTCATGCACACAGCGCTGGTGGCCGGCTGGGCCGGCTCCATGGCGCTCTACGAGCTTGCGATCTTCGATCCCTCCGACCCGGTGCTCAACCCCATGTGGCGCCAGGGCATGTTCGTGATGCCCTTCATGGCCCGCCTGGGCGTAACCGGCAGCTGGGGAGGCTGGAGCATCACCGGTGAAACCGGCGTCGATCCCGGCTTCTGGAGCTTCGAGGGTGTCGCCGCCGCCCACATCATCCTCAGCGGCCTGCTCTTCCTGGCCGCCATCTGGCACTGGACCTACTGGGACCTCGAGATCTGGCAGGACCCCCGCACCGGCGAACCGGCCCTCGACCTCCCCAAGATCTTCGGCATTCACCTGCTGCTTGCAGGCCTGGCCTGCTTCGGCTTCGGTGCCTTCCACCTCACCGGTGTCTTCGGCCCGGGCATGTGGGTGAGCGATGCCTACGGCCTTACCGGCCACCTGGAGCCTGTGCAACCGGCCTGGGGACCTGAGGGCTTCAACCCCTTCAATCCTGGCGGCATCGTGGCTCACCACATCGCTGCCGGCATTGTGGGCATCATCGCGGGCATCTTCCACATCACCACTCGCCCCCCGGAGCGCCTCTACAAGGCCCTCCGCATGGGCAACATCGAGACGGTGCTGGCTTCGGCGATCGCCGCTGTGTTTTTCGCAGCCTTCGTGGTGGCCGGCACCATGTGGTACGGCGCCGCAGCCACCCCTGTCGAACTCTTTGGCCCCACCCGCTACCAATGGGATCAGGGCTACTTCAAGACTGAAATCAATCGCCGGGTGCAGACCGCGCTCGACAACGGTGCCAGCAAGGAACAGGCCTACGGGTCCATCCCCGAAAAGCTCGCTTTCTACGACTACGTGGGCAACAGCCCTGCCAAGGGCGGCCTGTTCCGCGTGGGCCCGATGGTGAATGGCGACGGTCTTCCCACTGGCTGGGTCGGCCACATCGCCTTCACCGACAAGGATGGTCGTGATCTTGAGGTGCGCCGCCTGCCCAACTTCTTCGAGAACTTCCCCGTGGTGCTCGAGGACCAAGAGGGCATCGTTCGCGCCGACATTCCCTTCCGCCGCGCTGAAGCGAAGTACTCCTTCGAGCAGACCGGCGTGACCGCCACCGTCTACGGCGGCGCCCTCAACGGCCAGACCTTCACCGATCCGGCCGACGTAAAGCGCCTGGCACGCAAAGCCCAGCTTGGTGAAGCGTTCGAATTCGATCGCGAGACCTACCACTCCGATGGCACCTTCCGCAGCTCACCCCGCGGCTGGTTCACCTTCGGCCATGCCACCTTCGCCCTTCTCTTCTTCTTCGGCCACATCTGGCACGGTGCCCGCACCCTCTACCGGGATGTGTTCGCCGGTATCGACCCCGACCTGGGCGAACAGGTGGAATTCGGTCTCTTCCAGAAACTGGGCGACAAGTCGACCCGCCGCCTGCCGGAGGGTTACGTGCCCCCCGCCGGCACCACCCTCAGCTGACCAGGAGCCGAACCCATGGAGAGCTTTGCTTACATCCTGATCCTCACCCTGGCCATTGCCACCCTCTTCTTTGCGATCGCCTTCCGCGATCCTCCGAAGATCGGCAAGTGATTCCTTGAGCGCATCGCGCTCCACCCACCCCGGCTCCGCCGGGGTTTTTTGATGGGCGGTCGCTGTGCCGCGGCCCGTCAGGCTGCCTCGGCAGACGCTGGATTGAACAACAAAACGCTTCCTTGCGTTCTCAAGCCCTTCTCAAGCGGAGAACGCATGATTAAACTCTGCAAAGACCATCCGGACCTTCGGGGATGCAATGCCCCTCCTGCCAACACACCGATAGCCGGGTGCTCGAATCCCGTTCCGCCGATGGCGGCCGCAGTGTGCGGCGACGCAGGGAATGTTTGAATTGCGAAATCCGCTTTACCACCTACGAACGGGTGGAAACCGTGCCGATCACCGTGGTGAAGCGTCACGGATCCCGGGAGACCTTCAACCGGGCCAAGTTGCTGCATGGTCTCCTGCGGGCCTGTGAAAAAACCGGTCTGGAGCCGGCGCGCCTTGAAGCAGTCGTCGACGAGATCGAACTGCAGCTTCAGCAGCGCAGTGGCCGCGAGGTGCGCAGCAGCGAAATCGGTGAGCTCGTGCTCGAGCAGTTGAGCGGCATGAGCGAGGTGGCGTACGTGCGCTTCGCCTCGGTGTACCGCCAGTTCCAGAGCATCAGTGATTTCGTGGCCACTCTGGAAGGGCTGCACCGCCGGGCGACTCCGGCCAACGGCCATCCAGCCCTCGCGGTACTGCCCTGATCAGCGGGCTTGATAGGATTTCAGATCCGGTGGGGCCTGGCACAGGCGGGCAGCCCAACCGATCCCTTCGTCCTGCCATCGGCAGTCCGCCAGTTTTTCCATGACCGTGACCCCTTCCGACGTCAGCAGCACCGAGGTCGATCTGGATCTCGCCGCTGAGGCGGCCATCGACCTCGACATCCCGGAAGAGGTCCCCAGTGCAGATGACTCCAGCAGCCGCGGGGCCGGCCGCGGTGATCTTGACGGCGTGGGTTTCACCCTCGACGAGTTCGCTTCGCTGCTGAGCAAGTACGACTACAACTTCAAGCCGGGTGACGTCGTCAACGGCACTGTGTTTGCCCTGGAGTCGAAGGGCGCCATGATCGACATCGGCGCCAAGACGGCTGCCTTCATGCCCCTGCAGGAGGTGTCGATCAACCGGGTGGAGGGCCTCAGCGATGTGCTGCAGCCTGGCGAGATCCGGGAGTTCTTCATCATGAGCGAGGAGAACGAGGACGGCCAGCTCTCGCTCTCCATCCGCCGCATCGAATACCAGCGGGCCTGGGAGCGGGTGCGCCAGCTGCAGAAGGAAGACGCCACCATCTACAGCGAGGTGTTTGCCACCAACCGCGGCGGTGCCCTGGTGCGGGTTGAAGGTCTGCGCGGCTTCATTCCCGGCAGCCACATCAGCACCCGCAAAGCCAAAGAAGAGCTGGTGGCCGACTTCCTCCCCCTCAAGTTCCTGGAGGTGGATGAGGAGCGCAACCGCCTGGTGCTCAGCCATCGCCGCGCCCTGGTGGAGCGCAAGATGAATCGCCTTGAAGTCGGCGAGGTGGTGTTGGGCACGGTGCGCGGCATCAAGCCCTACGGGGCCTTCATCGACATCGGCGGGGTGAGCGGCCTGCTGCACATCTCCGAGATCAGCCACGAGCACATCGAGACACCGCACACGGTGCTCAATGTGAACGACCAGATGAAGGTGATGATCATCGACCTCGACGCCGAGCGTGGTCGGATCTCCCTCTCCACCAAAGCCCTCGAGCCCGAGCCGGGCGACATGCTCACCGACCCCCAGAAGGTGTTCGACAAGGCCGAGGAAATGGCTGCCCGTTACAAGCAGATGCTGCTGGAGCAGGCTGAAGACAACGAGCCGATGGGCGTCACCCTCGACTGATCCAGGGTTCCCGTGGCCCACTTGCTGCTACGGGGCGAGCCGATCGGCCCTTCCAGCCAACCGATCCAGGCGGTGCTGTTCGACAAGGACGGCACCCTCTCGGTCAGCGAGCCCATGCTCCATGCCCTGGCCCAGGCCAGGGTTTTTCATGCGCTTCGCCTGCTCCAGGAGCGTCACCCTGAGATGGCCCAGGAAGCGCTGGCTGATTGCGACGCTCTGCTGCACCGGGCCTACGGGCTGGGCGAAGACGGCGTGGATCCCGCTGGTACGACGGCCGTGGCCAGTCGCCAGCACAATCTGATCTCCACCGCCACGACCCTGGCCCAAGTTGGCCTGGGCTGGCCTGAAGCCCTCAGCCTTGCCGAAGCGGTGTTTGCGGCCACCGATGCCCTGCATGGCCTCGGCAGCGCCCACAAACCGGTGGCCACCGAAGGGCTGCACGATCTGGTGGAGCACCTGGCCGCGGCAGGCCTGCGCTGCGCGGTGATCAGCAACGACGAGGAGGCCGGCATCGAAGCCTTCCTCAGGAGCCAGGGCATTGACCAGCATTTCCAGGCCTGCTGGAGTGCCGAGCACACCCCCCGCAAACCCGACCCAGGGGCGGTTCATGCCCTCTGTCATGCACTGGGGGTGCCGCCGGACGCCTGTGCGCTGATCGGCGATGCCAACAGCGATCTGCGGATGGCCCGCGCCGCCGGGGTGCCGGTGGTGCTGGGATACACCGCAGCCTGGAGTCAGCCTCCACCCCTGGATCCAAGCTTTCCCCGGCTCCAGCACTGGCGCGAGCTCCGCCTGGCCCCCTGAAACGAATCCCGACCCGGGGAGTCGGCCAAAAGAGCCATCGTCGTTGGGCCAGGGATAGGGTGATGCCCTGTTCCGCCGCGCGATTCATGGGTAGCCGATACGTCTTCACCTCCGAGTCGGTGACCGAAGGCCATCCCGACAAAATCTGCGACCAGGTGAGCGACGCGGTCCTCGACGCCCTGCTCGCCCAGGACCCGGCCTCGCGGGTGGCCTGCGAAACCGTGGTGAACACGGGCCTTTGCCTGATCACCGGGGAGGTCACCACCACCGCCCGGGTCGACTTCAACACCCTGGTGCGCGGGGTGATCGAGCGGATCGGCTACAGCGATGCCCGCGCTGGCGGCTTCGATGCCAACAGCTGTGCCGTTCTCGTGGCCCTTGATCAGCAGTCGCCCGACATTGCCCAGGGGGTGAACGAGGCCGACGACCATGACGGCGATCCCCTCGACCTGATCGGCGCGGGCGACCAGGGAATCATGTTCGGCTACGCCTGTGATGAAACGCCCGAGCTGATGCCGCTGCCGATCAGCCTGGCCCACCGGCTGGCCCGACGCCTGGCGGAGGTGCGTCACGACGGCACCCTCGGCTATCTGCTGCCCGACGGCAAGACCCAGGTGAGCGTGGTCTATGAAGATGACCAGCCCGTGGCGATCGACACGATCCTGATCTCCACCCAGCACACCGCTGAGATCACCCTGCCGGACGGCGTCGCACTCAGCGAGGAGAAAGCGTTGCGGGAGCACATCGCCGCCGATCTCTGGCGCCACGTCGTGGAGCCCGCCACCAGCGATCTCCACCTCAAGCCCAGCAAGGACAGCACCCGCTTCCTGGTGAACCCCACCGGCAAGTTCGTGGTGGGCGGCCCCCAGGGCGATGCCGGCCTCACCGGCCGCAAGATCATCGTGGACACCTACGGCGGCTATGCCCGCCACGGCGGTGGCGCCTTCTCCGGCAAGGATCCCACCAAGGTGGACCGCTCCGCCGCCTACGCCGCCCGCTATGTGGCCAAGGCCCTGGTGGCCGCAGGCCTAGCCCGCAAAGCCGAGGTGCAGCTCAGCTATGCCATCGGCGTGGCCCGTCCCGTGAGCATCCTGGTGGAGAGCTTCGGCACCGGCGCCCTGGCCGATGCCGACCTCACGGGGCTGGTGCAGGAACACTTCGACCTGCGCCCCGGCGCCATCATCGAGACCTTCGGCCTGCGCCAGCTGCCCCAGCAACGCGGTGGCCGCTTCTATCAGGACGTGGCCGCCTACGGCCATTTCGGGCGTAGCGATCTCAACCTGCCCTGGGAGGACGTGACGGGGATCGCCGCCACCCTCCAGGAGGCCACCGCCAGCCGCGTTGCCGCCTGAACCCCTCGCCCTCGGCCTTGACCTGGGGAGCAGCGGGATCCGGCTGGCCCTGGCCGACCGCCAGGGCCAGAGGATCGCAGAGCTGGCCTGTCCCTACCCCCGCCCCTTCCGGGATCCAGAGGGCTGGAGAGAGGGCCTGATCCTCCTCACTGGCCAGCTGCCCGAGCACCAGCGCCGCCGGGTGGCTGCCATCGCCGTCGATGGCACCTCCGGCACTCTGCTGCTCTGCCGGCCCGATGGCACCCTCGCACCAGGCCAGCTGGGGGAGGCGCTGGCCTATTCGCAGGCTTGCCCCACCCAGAGCACCGCTGCCGCCGCCATTGCCGGGGGCGGACCTGCCAGCAGCGCCAGCGGCAGCCTGGCCCGAGCGCTGGAGTTGCTGGCAGCGGCCAAGGCCGCCGGCGAGGCCGGCCCCTGGCTGCTGCGCCACCAGGCCGACTGGCTGATGGGCTGGCTGCTGGGCTGCTGGCGGTGGGGCGAGGAAGGCAACAACCTCCGCCTGGGCTGGGATCTGCTGCGGGAGCAGTGGGGCGGCAGGATCGCTGTGCAGCCCTGGGCAGCGGCTCTGCCCGAGATCCGACCGAGCGGCAGCGTGCTCGGACCACTGGCTCCGGGGACCGCCGCTGCCCTGGGTCTGTCGCAGAGCTGCCAGGTGGTGGCCGGGAGCACCGACGCCAACGCCGGCGTACTGGCGGTGGATCCCGGGCCTGACGATGGAATCACCGTACTGGGAACCACCCTCGTGCTCAAGCAGTGGGCCCCGGAGCCGATTCACGGGCCTGGGGTGAGCAGCCACAGGCTGGCTGGGCGCTGGCTGGTGGGTGGCGCCGCCAATGCGGGAGCCGGAGTCTTGCGGCAGTTCTTCAACGAAAGGCAGCTGGCGGAGCTCAGCCGCCAGATCGATCCGGGACAGCCGAGTGGCCTGCATCTGCGGCCGTTGCCAGGGCGGGGCGAACGCTTCCCGATCGACGATCCCAACCTGGAACCGGTGCTGGGCCCAAGGCCCGTGAGCGATGCGCGCTTTCTGCAGGGGCTACTGGAGGGGCTGGCGCGCCATGAGGCGGCGGGCTGGGAGCGGCTGCAGGAGCTGGGGGCACCGAGGGTGCGACGGGTGATCAGCATCGGGGGCGGAGCCCGGAATCCCCAGTGGCGAGCGATTCGCCAGCGGTTGCTGGGGGTAGCCGTGCTCAACCGGCCGCAGCTGAGCGCTGCCCTGGGCATGGCCAGACTGGCGGCATCTTCCCTGCCTCCGCCATGAACAAGCTGCGCGACGGACTCGCCCTGATCCTGTTTGTGGTGCTGGTTGGTTACGTGAGCTTCAGCGCCATCCGCCTCGGCCTGCTGCTCTGGCAGCGCTTTGGCGCCGGCTGATGCCGCAGCAGGCGCCGCGCAGAAGCTGGGCAACAGCAGCAGAATCGCCCCAGCCCGCACCCCTGCCCCGATGGCCGCTGACCCCCTCACTTCCGCCGTGAGCGATCGGATCTGCAAGCACATGAATGAAGATCACGCCGAGGCGGTGCTGGCCTATGCCCGCCACTACGGCAGCGTGACCGCCCCGCAAACAGCACGCATGCTGGCCGTCAACCCTGAGGCGATGGAGCTGGAGGTGGATGGGGCAGTTCTGCGGATTCCCTTCGACCACACCCTCAGCGACAGCGAAGACGCCCACCGCACCCTGGTGGCCATGTTGCGGGCGATGCCCCAGGGCTGATGAAGGCGAAGGCCGCCCATGCGGCAATCCTGAAGCCAGCAACAACACGGCCATGGCCAACGGGAGCGACAGAGGCAGCGGCACTGACGATGCCTCTGCAGCCGCCTCCCGGGCTTGGAGCTGGCTCAGCCAACCACTTGAGCCAGCCTGCCCCGTGCCCGAGTGCGGCCTGCGGGGGATGACGCCTCTGCCCTGGTGGGCGGCCGCACGTTATGAGGGGCCGGTACGCCTGCAGCTGCTGCAACTGCGCCAGCAGCCCAGGGCCAGTCGCCTGATCCCCCTGATCGGCGGGCTGGTGAGCCGGCTTCAGCGCATCAAGCCAGCGCCCCTGCTGGTGCCGATTCCAAGCTGGAAGCGGAAGGCAAACCCGCTGCCGCCCTTGCTGGCCCGGCAGCTCAGCCGCCAGTTGCGCTGGAGCTGCCATCCCACCCTGCTGCAACGGCGCCATGCGGTGCTTGGCCAGCACCACCTGAACCGGGAACTGCGCTGGCAGAACCAGCAAGGGGCCTTTCAGTGTGCCTGGCGTCCCCGGCACCCCAGCCTGCCCCGGGGCCAGAGAAGGGTGATGCTCCTCGATGACATCCTCACCACCGGCGCAACCGCCTGCGCTGCCGCAGCGGCCCTGGAGGCCATGGGCTGGCAGGTGCATGGCATCGCCTGCATCGGCCGCACCCCCGCGCAGCGCCCAGGGCCGGGGGCCCCGTGATCTAAGATCTTCAAGTCGCGTCAGCGACGGGCCGGGATAGCTCAGTTGGTAGAGCAGGCGACTGAAAATCGCCGTGTCCCCAGTTCAAATCTGGGTCCTGGCATTCTTGAATTTTGATCAGCATTCAACGCAAGGTTGTGTTGCAAACTGATCAATCCCATCATTGGCGCTTCTGAGCCGCTGCGGCTGGGGCCCTGAGCCCCTACGCTGCTTGAAAGGCCGGTGCTTCAGGCCATGACGCTGCCGCTTCGACGCTTCTTTCTGGGTGAAAACATCCAGTTGTTGCTCGATTGCGATGAGGCCTTCAGCGAGCACTGCCGCCGTGTTTCTTACGACGCCCATCCCAGCCAAGACCCCCTGCTGGTGAGCAAGGCCATGGGCCGGGCCCTCCTGGAAATCGCAGTGGCCTTCGCCGAGAGGGCCCACCCATCCCGTCCCAATCTCAGCCTCTTTGAGGCAGCCTGCGTTGTGTACGCCGTGGTCTGCGATCGAGACCAGAGCGAAGTGCAGGGCTTGGGCGGCCATTCCCTCACGCTCAAACGCCTTCTGGGCAGCCGAGGGGGCATGCCCATCGCCCAGACCGTGACACGGGTGCTCCAGAAACACGACCGGCAGATGGAGACCGAGCTGAACAAGGAGTGGCGCACCTTCATCCAGCGCTATTGCCGCATCCTCTGGAGCGAGAGCACCCCCCGCTCCACCCATGAGGAGCGGGAGACGGCCATTGCCAGCGTTCTGCAGCAGCTCTTCGAAGAACCGGGGGCTGACAGTGGCAGGATTGGCGCTCCCATTCCCCTCACCCCTGCGTCCAGCCCGCATGCGTGAACCTCCGCTCCACAGCGGTGAGCCCTTCTCCCGTCAGGTGTTCAACAACGCCGACAGTTTTGCCCAGGCCTTCGATGAGGCCTGGCAGGAGCACGAGCGGCTCCAGCCAGACCACGGGCTCTCCGCCGAGGCCAAAGTGCCCCTGATCATGGCCCAGTTAGACGATCACCCCTTCCAGCAACAGCAGCCGGAGAGGGCCGCGGAAGTGGCCGCTTTTCGCGTCCGACTGCTGGGGCTCTGATCGCCCCTTGTCTCCACCTCCCGTTGAGCCTTCCGATGGACACATCCCTGAGTCGGCTGGTCCGCCTGCTGTGCGGCGGATTCAGCAATCAGGCCCAGGCCTTTGAGAATCCCCCCCTGTACGCCCACATCCTGGTGAAGGTCAGGCCCCTGGCCCAGCTGGAGGCCGGATCCCTTCTGCTCGAGCAGAGCTATGCCATCAACCCCGCTGCGCCCTACCGCATTCGTGTCCTGCGCCCTGAGCAGCAGGGAGAGACGCTGATCATCCACAACCAGTCGCTGGTGGACGACCGACGCTTCTGGGGCGCCGTTGAAGATGAGAGCCTGCGACGGCAGATTCAGGCGGGCGATCTGCGGCCCCTGCCGGGATGCGCCTACGTGGTGCAGGAAAACGGCGACGGCTTCGTGGGGGAGGTGGAGCCGGGTTGCCGTTGCCTGGTGGAGCGCAAGGGGATGACGACCTATCTGGTGAGCCGCCTGGAGCTGGATGCGGCGGGGATGCGCACACTCGACCGGGGGCATGACCCCGAGTCGCATGAGCTCGTCTGGGGCTCGCTGGCGGGCGAATTCGAGTTCGAACGGGTGGCGGACTACAGCAGTGAGATTCCCGAGGAGTGGCTGCAGGCTCTCAGGCCGTGAAACGCTCGGAATAAGAATCGAGTTCCGGCTCCTCCACGAACTCGTAGGGGCCGTCCTCCGCTTCGCCATCCATTTCAGGCTCCAGGCTGCCCACTTCGTCGGTCAGCTCATCCATGAACGGCTGCTCGCCCTCCTCGAAGAAGATCTCGTCGCCGTTCGGCTGCAGCGGCAGCACCGCTGGCCCCTGGCCGACTGACGCGGCGGAATGCCCTGCCAGACCGCTTAGCAGGGCCTCGAGCCGAGCGAGACGCTCTTCGGTATCCTCCATGCGCAACTCGGTGTCGACCGACTCAGCGGACAGGGCAGTGTTGCCCGTCTGCAGAAGCGGTTGCAGCTTCAGCTCCTGAATCGCCAGTCGCTCCTCCAGCTCGAGAAGGCGATAGGCCAGGGATTCGGAGAGCTCGGAGAGGCTCTGAATCTGGCTGGCGAGACGCATCAGGGATGGGCTGACCGTCGAGGAAGCCGGCAACGCCGCAGTCATGGCTGAAACGGCAGATGGGCGGATGTTATCGACGCCTGATCGCGGCGCCAGGGGGGGCAACTTATAACGATTGTGAAAGCCTGGCCGTGGGATGGGAGTAGGCCCATAGGAACCGGCAACATTCAGTGCCTGTCACGGCCCTGGCCTGCCTGTCAGTGCCATCAGCAACTGCCGAGCGGCAACGCCCTGCCCGCAGCTGCCCTCCACCAGCAGCTACCTGCCACGGGCAGTGCCTGCCACCAGCCGCTCCGGCTCCCATCCACCGGCCCCTCCAGCCCATGACACTCGCCAACGCCGCCTATCTGGGCATTGAGCGTTACGCCAACAACCGCGTCAACGAGAACTGGACCACCGGTTCTTCCGAAGACAAGGTTGCGCTCATCCGCGCTGTGTATCAGCAGGTGCTTGGCAATCAGTAAGAAATGGCCAGCGAGCGTCTCGAAGGTCCTGAGTCGCTGTTCAAGCGCGGCTACTTGAGCGTGCATAAGTTTGTGCGTCAGGTAGCCAAGAGTGGTCTCTAACGCAAGAAGTTCTTCGAGAGCACCAACCCCTACCGCTTCATCGAGCTCAACTTCAAGCATCTGCAGGCCGCGCTCCCCAGAACAAAGCCGAGATGCTTCACCACTTCACGATCCTGCAGGAGCAGGGTTCTGATGCGGAGATCGATTCCTATCTCGATAGCGCTGAGTATCAAGAGCGCTTCGGTGAAGAGGGCGTTCCCTACCTGATCGGTTGGAACTACACAGTGGGTCAGCAGGGCCTGCAGTTCTCCTACATGCTGCAGCTGGCCCGCGGTGCCGCTGCCTCTGTGAAGGGCGACATCACCAAGAACCAGTCGCGTCTTAACCCCTCGGCGCACGCTGAGCTGCCGCTGCCTGTGGTGAGCCCCAACGCCAAGGGCAATGTGTTCCGCAAGGTGTGCACCGACGGCGTGACCTGTCAGGGCGTGGGTGCCGACGAAGAGGGCCGAGCCTTCCGCGTGGAAATCACCGGTTTCAACAACTACCGCCTGCCCAAGCGCAGCAACCGGGTGCGCTTCATTCCCTACAACAAACTGCTAGAGTATCAGCAGCAGATTCACCGCGAAGGTGGCCGTATCGCCAGCATCACTCCCGTGAACTGAACACACCCCTCACCTTTCCTCTCCTCTGAACTACCCAACATGAAGGTTACCGCAGGCACCCGTGGCACCAGCTTCAGCAGCAGCCGTCAGGTGACATTCACCGTTACCGGAGTGAATAAAAACGACTTCTCGCGTACTGCCGAGATGGTGATAAATGTGCCCTTCACACGCATGAATGAAGCGATGCGCATGGTGCAGCGCATGGGCGGAAAGATCACCGGAGTGAGTGTGAATGGCGGCGACCTCGCCGCTGCCACTCCGGCTCCGGCCCGCAAGAAGGTCACCAGCAAGGCCAGCAAGGATTGAGCCCTGCCAGCGCCGATCCCCACTGGGGTTGCGTCGTGTCGCCCCTCCCCTTGGATCGCCACGACACCCTCAGAGAGCTTCTGCTCCCCAATGAACCACCAAGGCCCCGGTAGGGGCCTTTTTTGTGCCAGCCCTCCCCCGGGGCACGCCCGAGGGCACTCCGGCGGCACTGCAGAGCCGATGGAAGGCAGATCGATTGGCAGCACTTGCTTTTGTCCGGGTGACCATTTGTAAAACGGGCCTCAGCAATGCCCGCCAGGAGACAAGAATGATCCGAACCAAGTTGTCGCATACCTGGCTGCTGCGGACCCGCCGGTCCACCGCCTCTGGGTGACGGTCAACCTGGGACCTCACCACCCTCCCCGACCCCCGTCGAGAACAGGAGCTCTTCAATGTTTGACGCCTTCACCAAGGTGGTCGCCCAGGCTGATGCCCGTGGCGAATTCATCAACGCTGGCCAGATCGACGCCCTCGCGGCAATGGTCGCCGAAAGCAACAAGCGGATGGATGCTGTCAACCGCATCACCTCCAACGCGTCCAAGATCGTCACCAACGCAGCCCGCGACCTGTTTGAGGCCCAACCTGCCCTGACAGCCCCAGGCGGCAACGCTTACACCAGTCGCCGCATGGCTGCCTGCCTGCGCGACATGGAGATCATCCTCCGCTACATCACCTACTCCGTGTTCAACGGCGACGCCTCCGTG
>Ga0194130_10002101_pt1 | contig 29740 bp, 52 predicted proteins | sample TA2KigsurfametaG_FD_160084 | JGI IMG/M metagenome (GOLD analysis project Ga0194130, IMG submission 160084) | Freshwater microbial communities from Lake Tanganyika, Tanzania - TA2015050 Kigoma 12 surface | ecosystem: Environmental > Aquatic > Freshwater > Lake | place: Tanzania: Lake Tanganyika...
CGCCGTAGTCGTCACGGATAGCAGTCCACCGACCTCCGCAGGTGGCGAGGAAGGTGGGCGCACCCATCTGCCTAATGACCTCTTGGGGGTCGCACGCACGGAACCCGGTACGGTCACGGGCGAGGAGATGGATAAGGGTTGCTTGGGTCTTGGTCGCTGTTGCCATAGGTGAGACATTACGGGAGGGGGGTAACAGTTCCCGCAGGCTCTCTCTCGAGCCCCGCGTTCCGTGTCGCCCCCGAAGGGGGCTAACGGCTCAGGAGGGACGGGGTGGGTCGGGGGAAACTTCTACCCCCTCCACCTAGTGTCTACTCAACAGCGACGACCTGAGGAGGTTCCTAATGGGCTGGTATGGCGGCGAGTGGGTCAATGGCCCGTGCGAGGACGCTCCGTGTTGTGGGTGCTGTGGCCCCTCTCTCGACCGAGCCGACGACCTGTATTGGGAGGAGCGCTCTCGCTACGAGGACGACGACCCGGACGCAGGGTGGGAGGACGACGACGAGGACGAGGACGACGACCCGGACGACGAGAACGGGGACTACTGGCAGGCCGAGGACTCGGCCTTAGAGTCATCACTATTTGGGGACTGCTGACCGCAGGGGGGCGAGGCTCGGGCTTCTCCCCTCACGGGAGCCCCGGTCTCTGTCTGTTTCTTGCGGAACTTTAGGGTTTGGCATGGAAACACGGGGCTCCTAGGGGTATTAGTGCCGGAACTCTGCCCACGGGTCACGGCCTGCCGCTAGTTCCTCTTGCTCCCAAAAGATGAGGTCATACGCCCAATGGTCGCACTCGTAGCACGGACACTTGCTCTCGTGTCCTTCCGGCTGCTCGGGTCTCGGCCTCATACCGTGAACGCTCTCTGCTTCGCCCCTATGAGGGCTGCCTTCTCCGGGTCACCCACTCGTCGCCCCTCTCGGAACCCGACAGGATTACGGAGGCCTTCGGGGAGAACCCACAAGTGGTATTGGTTGGCCTCGTCCACTAGGTCACTCTCCGGAGGGTAAATCTCGACGGCCTCTCTCTCGTCGCCCATTAGTTCGCTCTTGATGCGTTGGAGATGCCGCCAATCGTGAACGGCCTTCTTGTCTCGCCTCTTGATGGACAGCCATACCCACACTCCCTCCTCCCTCTCAATCGGGATACAGGACACTTGGTAAATGTTGTTGATGAAAGTGGTGGAGTGCTGCCGGTACTCGGCTAGGCCATTCAGCTCGTCCTCGGGTAACCCGGCGGCAAGTAATCTGCTGCGTGTCTTCTCGAAGGGCGGCAGTACGGCCTGCTCCCACTCGCCCCACTCTCTCGGTGCGGTGCGACCGTTCTTCTTCTTGGTCATAGCCAGTCCACCAAGTCGCCATCGGCAATCTCGGAGTAGTCAAGGTCATTGGCATCGGCAATCGCCTGCCATACGGCCTCTTCCGTGAGGGGCACGTCCCAATCGATGTAGTCGTGCCATGTCTTTGTCTTTTTCGGGTCGCTGGTCATGGGTAGGAATGTAGCAGAGGGGGGTAAGAGTTCCGAAACGCTCGCGAGCCCCGATGTCCGGGTAAGCCCTGCTTGCTACCGCAAACTAGCGCTAGCAAGAGCAAGCATAGAAGTCGAGAGAACGAGGCTGGGGTAGCCTAGGAAACTGTTACCCCCCTTCGGTATTATCCAGCCATAGCCGAGGGGGTGAAATAATGAAAAGAGTCTACCGGGTATCCCTGTGGACCTCCATTGAGGTTGAGGCAGATAACGAAGATGACGCTAGTGATAAAGCGTTCGGGCTTCTCCCCTTCCAGCGCCGACGTAACTTTGATGTTGAGACCCAAGAACTCAACCAAGACGGGCCCCAAGACCAAGCCTAAGGTCAGGGAGGTCCCTTAGGGAGAGGGGAACCGTACCCCGAGAGTTCCCCTCTCCCCTCCTCCCTGCAACTGGGCGGGATGAGTGTCTGTGTTACCACAGCACCGAGAGGAACCTAGCACCGTGAAGCCCCGTTCTAGTGGAACTGCGAGTTGGTAGCTCGGGGCTCCCCCGCAGTCACCGCCCCCCATCGGTCGGCTCGTGGTCGGCTCGGTGGCAGTAGCAGCACTTCATTTGGCAGCACTCCCGTCGTTGTCCGGCTTCTCGTCCATCGTCTGAATGATGCGCCCGTCCGCGTCCGTGAGCGTTATCGCTCCGCGTGCCCACAATGCGACATTTGGATAAGCGAGGGACAACACGCGGAATGTCCCGGTGAGTATCGCGTCGGCATCGTCGGTCGCGTGAACGGTGACCGACTTGCGGTGGCCGTCCAGTTCGGCAGTGAGTGTGTAGGTGTTCATTAGAAACCTGCCTCGCCACAGGCGTAGCACTGGTAGCGACCGGCGAACCTGTCCTCGCTCACCAGTCACCCTCCAACAGTTCACGGGCATCTTCGGCTGTGCCGATTTCCAGTTCACCACCGAGGTATCGCTTCTTCGGGCACCGAGCCTTGTGCGTGGACAGTTCACGCTGGGCCGTGTAGCCGTCGTAGGTGAATGTCTGCTCGCAATACGGGCAGGTGAGTGTCTCCTGGCTCATCACCAGCCTCCCAGTTCGTCGAGGTAATCCTGCTCGTCTTCCCAACGGGCGAGAGCCTCCCATTCGGGAGTACCGAACTCGGGTCGGTCAGAGGGGCGCTCCTCGCCATCACCCTCGGGGGCTGAAAGGTAACCCGCCCGATGAGCAATACCCGACTGCCAAGCACGGTCGGCATCGGCAGAGCGTCCACCGCCCGAAACCCAAGAAGAAACGAACTCTGCGTAAGCCAGTCCCTCGTCCTCGTAATCCTCGTAATCCATTTCCCTCTCGCTTTCTTGTCGCTGTTGTGATTAGGAACCTAAACATAACAAGAGGGGGTAAGAGTTTCCGGAGGGGCTCGCTGCTGAGCCCCGTGGTACGACATTTGGTATCAGCTCAGCCGGGGCTCCACCGCGAGTAGGGGCAAGGCGTTCGGTTCGGTTGGTCAGGCTAGTTTGTAGTGACCGCCTCGTGCCTCGTAGCGGGTCGTTGCCTCGTCGAGAGTGGCGCAGTAGTCGCCACAGGAGAAAGACCAACCCCTATCAGGGTGGTCAATGGCGTCCCACACGGCGAACGGGTGGTAAGCGTTGTGAGGTAGATGGCACAGGACAACCCAACAAGCGTAAGTGTCCACGTCGCTCGGACTCATGAGCCAGCAGGCTAGAACGGTCACGGGGTCGCTCATACTTGCCGACTGAACGACCTCGCTCACGGACAATGTACGCATAGGGTAGGTGTCGGTTGGGGATTTGGAAGTGTTGGTCATAGGTAGGAATGTAGCACGAGAGGGTAATAGTTTCGCTAGTGGATAGTTTCAGAGTCAATAAGCGGGGCTTCTCGGGGCAAGAAGAAAGACCCCTCGCCCACCCTCCGAAACTGGGGCTAGCACCCACCGATACAGAGGGCTGTATCAGAGGAGGACGGTCGATAGCCGGAGGGAGTGTCGCGGTGACTAGTACACCGGAGGGACTGTCGCGGTTCGGAGCCTTATCCAGAAGGGAGCCGTGTATTCAGTTGTCTCGGAGGGGAGGCGAGGAGCCTCTCTCACAAGGGACACATTACGGGAGGGGGGTAAGAGTTCCAAGGGTCGCCAGTATGAGTCGTTTCGGAGCCCCGGGTGTCCCCCTTCGGTGCTAAGCACCATCGGGGCTCGGCAGAGAGTGAGAGTGTCCCCCTGCCCCCTACCCCCTGCCACCCCTGCCCCCTGCCCCCAGCCCTGCCCCCAGCCATGCCCCCGAAGTAATGACGGTGGTGGAAGAGAGCCCCTAGAAACTGTTACCCCCAAGAAGTACGGTATGAGTGTTCACCAGCAAGAAGGGAAACAACAGCGATGAACATGACCCCAGCCCAACTAGCGAAGGCGTACCTGACGGAACGCTTCCATGAACCGACCACGTTCGCCATGGCTTCTGCCGTACTGTTCGGCGTGAAAGCCGACGGAGAGTTCGTGGCACTCGACACCCACCCCGACATTTACGACCTGTTGGAGAGCAAGCACGACCTGACCTATGACGGTGGGCGTGGCTTCATCGGTATCGCAGTCCACACGACAGGTTGGGCTTCCCCCGTGAACGAGAACGGTGAAGTGGAAGGCGCACCCAGCCAGCACCCCCTTCGTAGGCGTGTCGCACTTGTGGCGTGTGCTTCCTACGACAGCATGGGTTCTGCCATGTGCTTCGCAGACGACCCCGACGACATCGTGACCGATGACGGAGAAGCGACAGGCGCACTTGCCGACGCACTCATGACCAAGTGGAAGGAACAGGGACACCCTTTCTGACCTGACCAAGCCCCCCCAACAGGGGCAGGGGAGTGACCCGATGAGGTTGCCCCCCTGCCCCTACCCCTTCGGGAGCCCCGGGTGTCGAGGTTTCACTAAGCAACTCTCTATGCCTAGAAGTGGACAACGGGGCTCGCTGGGAAACTATTACCCCCCACCAGTAAGGTTCAACCTATGAAAACATACACATTCCACTCCAAGAAAGGCGGGGTCGGTTGTACCACGGTCGCCTCGTCCGTTGCCTGCCTGCTGGCTGGACAGCACAAGCCGACCCTGCTGGTGGACGCTGGCACTAATCGGGACACCTACCCGTGGCTGGGAGCATTGACCCCAACCCCAAGTGAACTGGCTGACCCCGTAGAGGTACAGTCGAACCTGTGGGTTGTGTGTGCCGATACCACCGAAGAGATACTGAGCCTAGACCTGACCCCATACGCCTATGTCGTGGTGGACGCTGGACAGCGTTCCATCTCGCTACCGCTCTCCGAGGGTGACGAGCGAGTGCTGGTCACGAGGAACGACTACCTCGCTCTCCGAAATGCCGTTGCCACGAGACTGGACTACACACGGGCCGTTCTCATCACCGAGCCTGAGCGAGCGCTGACTATCCAAGACTGTAAGAACGTCTTGGGCGTTGAGACTCTCCCTATTGAGTGGCTCCCTGCCTTGTCTCGTGCCATTGACGCAGGTCTCGCCTCAATGCGAGTGGCGAGCATTATGGGTGACTCGCTCTCACGGCTGGTGGCAGAGAAGGCTCACGCAGTCTGACCGAGGGGGAATGGGTGGGAGCCTGTTCCCCTATCGGCTCGGAAGCCCCGGGGTTAGTTATTCTTTCTTGGCAAGAGAGGGCAAACGGGGCTCGCTGGGGCGGTCTGGGAAACTGTTACCCCCATCCGCTACCTTTCTCTCATCAGCCCATAACGAAAGGAAACAACAATGGGAATGGATGTCTACGGGAACTCCCCGACGAGCGAGCGAGGCGAATACTTCCGCAACAATGTGTGGTGGTGGCGACCACTTTGGGAATACTGCTGTGAGGTCGGGCATAAGATTATTGACGAAGACCTTGCGACAAACGGTCACTACAACGACGGTCACGGGCTGGATGAGGACGACGCTCAGGCTCTTGCCGAAACTCTCCTAGCCGAGTTGGAGTCGGGTAGGACGGCAGAATACCAACGCAAGCACAACGAGTTTCGTGCGAGCCAGCCGAGAGAGGACTGTAAGTATTGTGGGGCGACTGGAATACGCACCGACAAGGTTGGCGTGGAGATGGGTATGCCCACGAAAGAACTAGACACGGCAGAGGCTATTCTGACTGGTCGCACACACGGCTGGTGTAACGCTTGCCGTGGAGTTGGTACCGTCGAAGCGTGGGAGAATAACTACCCATTTGACGCAGAGAATGTGAGAGAGTTCGCAGAGTTCTGTGCCGATAGTGGAGGTTTCCGCATCTGCTAGTTTGAGGTTTGTGGCAGTCGAGGTTCGTTGTTGTTTCCCTCGACTGCCACATTTCACTCAGGAGCCCCGATGAGACCGATTATCCAACATAGGAAACGAGCCAAACGGGGCTCGCCGAGAAACTGTTACCCCCCTCTGTTACATTCCCACCCGTGAGCGAACACGACCCACTAGACGACTCCTGTCCTTGCGATGAGTACGACGACAACTGGCTAGACGACGAGAGTTGGTGGTGCCTTGACTGCCAGGTACACACGGGCGTTATCGGTGAGTACTACATGGTCAATAATGACCTGTGGGAAACCTATGTCGGTGACCCTGCTATGGGTGCCGATGGCAGTGGAATGCTCTGTATCCGTTGTCTTGAAAACCGCCTCATGAGGCGACTGGAACCGTCAGACTTCTCCGATGCACCCCTCAACAACATCGCCACCCCATACCATCGCTCTACTCGCTTACTGGAAAGACTGGGAACCTCATGAACGAAACAACGAAACGTGACTTTTGGACATTTGTTAGCGACTACTGTGTAGACTCGTCTGTACTGAGGGAGGACTAATGAAACCGCTTCTGTGTCTCTTATTCGTTGGTAGTGTGTTCGCATTCGTGTGGTGGGCAGTGAACATGGTGAGGGCACTCCTGTGAGTGGCTTCCTGTTTGCCTTCCTCATGACTGTGGCATTCGGACTCGGCTATCTCATTGGAAGCGACAAGTGGTTTTAGTTTGAGCTGAGCCCCGATGCGCCAGGTGCCCACCCGGGGCTGCCCCAGCCGACTGAGTTGCGACTTACTACTGACTTGCTAACAACAGCAAGCACCATGCTTGCCCCACAACCCCGACACACCCCCCAATAACCCAACGGTGGTGGATGACCCCACTAGAAACTCTTACCCCCCTTCTGTAAGTTGAGAGACATGAAAGCGACATTCATTCCAGCCGAAGGAACCGCCCGAGTGGTGGAACTCCCCGAGAACAGTCACGCCAGCGAAATAAACCGTCTTGTCGGCGGGTGGTTCGACTGCGTGAGCCGAGACGGGTTCACCGCCTATGTCCACGATGAGGGCTTGCTCATGGGACTCCGACCGAACAACGCAGCCAGCCTCCTGACGGGTCAGGTCTTGGTCGGAGATGTGGTCTTGGTCGGCAACCTCAGCCCGACTGGTGAGTATGACGGTGAGGACTACGAACTCCCCGAGGAGATGGTGTCCGAGGCGTTCTTGGTCATGTGTACCGCCGTGAACATGGATGAGAACCTCACCGCCGAACTGACCCCCGAAGCCGAGCGACTGGCAGACAATGGCTTTGAGTTCGTGGAACTGGACAAGAAAACCTTCGAGGCGATGTTCGGAGAAATAAAGTGAGCGACGGACTGGAACTAGACGATGTGGTAGTCGGAGTCTCACGACATTTCACGGGTCAGGAGTTATCCCTAATCATTGAGGCTCTCATTCTCTCTCGCACCTGCGGACAGCGACCCAACTTCGAGGAAGTGGATGAGGAACAAATGATTAGGGCGATACGAGAGAACGACCCCGATGTTGAGGTTCCGATGAAGTCGATGACCCAAGAGGAAGCCGACTCATTGGAGGAAATGATACTTCTGTTCATCGGCGGTCTGCGAGTCTTGGAAGTCGAGAAGCGTGAAGTCTTAGAGAACAAGATTTCCAAAGTCTCGCCCGAGATGATTAGCGACATTCAGGAGTTCCTGAGAGGCATAGAGTAATCCAGCCAGCCCGAAGCCCCGGTTCATCAGATGCTCGGAAGAACAACGGGGCTCCCCGAGAAACTCTTACCCCCCTTCCGTACTATGAGAAACATGAGCGACGCACCAACTATCCCCCTCAACGACAAAGACATTGTGTATGTGAACGAGGTTCGCAACTGGGAGAACCGCAAACTCCCGTGGTATCAGCACCCCGAGAACATTCCCTCCGAGGACTTGGCAGAGGCGCAGGCATACGCCCGAGAAGTCTCCGAGAACGAGAACGAGTACGAGTGGCGTATGCTCAACTACACCTACCTCCGTATCGGTTACAGGTGGGCAGTCCGTTGCTACTACCCATGGTTCATGGATAGCCACGCAGACGCTATGGACTTCATGCGGAGTATGTGTTCCCACAAGTGGGGCGAGAGAACCCCCCACGCCCGTCACGAGAACGAGATACTTGGGACATACGACCGAGGTTACACACAGGTCTGCGAGAAGTGTGGACACAAGGAATACACACGCACTTCATACAACAACTGGTCGGGAGACTAGGGGAGGAAAGAGCCGGGGCTCGCCTCCCCTAGAACAATGTCCGAGAAACTATTACCCCCCCTGATTATTGTGAGAGACATGAACACCGAACCTGACCCCATTGAGGAAGTAGAACAATGCGACCGTTCGCATTGTGGCGAGGACGCAGTTGGCGAGGACACACGGGGAGTTCCCGTGTGCCAATACCACGCTGAGGAGTCATGGGCTAATGACTGAGTTGGCAACCATGAAAGGCGAGATAACAAACGCCTGTAACTGTCTCGCCTACGAGGACGAGAACGGCGAGGAAGTCTCCATTGACGAGAACTACACTTGCTACGGCGACTGTTGGGAGTTCGCTGTCGAGGACTTCTCCCTAGTCACGGAGGACTTGCGAAACGCCAACGAGACAGGTTGGTGGAAAGTTGAGAACTTGCGACTGTGGGACAGGGAAGTTGGGGGACTGTTCCCTGCCGACACTGTGGCGAAACTGTTGGAGGGCATGACCGTCCGTAGCGAATGGCGCATGACCTACGAGGTCTTTCCCGACCGCATTGAGTATTCATTGTCGCACCATGACGCACCAATGGGTAGCGCAACCACCGTGCGCCCTGTGACGGAGGTTGAGCGTGAGGAATGGGGACTTTACTAATGGATACCACAACGCTTGTAGGGAGAAGGGTGCGCCTAATCTCCACTACCGACCCATACACCGACCTACGACACGGCGACACTGGCACTGTCTCTTTCGTGGACGACATGGGGACAGTCCATGTGGACTGGGATAAAGGTTCAGGGCTTGGGCTAATCCGAAGAGTGGACAACTGGGAATACCTGTGAACATGACCCTGACCGATAGAAACTGGATGGAGCAAGCGAACTGCCGAGATAGTGGCGCACCGTTCTTTCCTAGCAACCGACGAGAACTAAGTAAGGCGTTATCCGTCTGTAACGGTTGCCCTGTTAGTCACGACTGTCTCCGATACGCACTAGACAACGGCATTGAGTTCGGGGTATGGGGAGGCACTAGCGAGAATGAGAGAGTTAGGATAAGGCAAGCCGAAAGGCTGAAAGGTATTCACTCGACGGCTTAGCCCGCCCCCGCGAGCCCCGCCAAGCTGATTGAACAGGCGGGGCCCCTGAGACACTTTTGCCACCAATGTCTCACCGATAATCCGATTTCCGAACTCCCCTGCTCGGTCAGTAGTAAAAAAAACTCACTCCATTAGATGACGGTGGTGGAAGAGCCCCCTTAGAAACTGTTACCCCCCATTGTTACTGTTCTTCGCATGGGACTTGACCAATATCTATTCGCAAAGAACTACCTCTCACCTGCCGAATGGCGTGGAGAGGAAGCCAAGAAAGACTTCGACATTGTTGCCTCCGCTATCGGATGTAGCCCGTTCATAGATACAGACCTTCCGTCTATCCAATGCCAAGTGAAGGTTGGCTACTGGCGAAAGGCAAATGCCATTCACCAATGGTTCGTGGACAACTGTCAGGGTGGCGAGGATGACTGTCGTGAGACATATGTAGACCGTGAGCAACTGGAAAAGTTGCGTGAAGTCTGCGTCATGGTGCTGGACAACCCAACGCTGAGTGACGAACACCTGCCCACTCAAAGCGGTTTCTTCTACGGCTCCACCGAATACGACGAGTGGTATTACACCAGCCTGAAAGAGACGGTTGCCATTATTGACCGTTGCCTGAGCAAGGTTCCCGATAACTGGGAGTTCTACTACGGAAGTTCGTGGTGACCCAATGCCCCTGAACCTCAAAGAAACTACGGTGGACTGGCTTGTCTGTGCCTGTGGGAATGAACCACATACAGACGGTTTCTACACCTGCCTCAATACTGGCGAGTATGTCGAGCCGACACGCAACGGCCTGTGGCAAGGTCACCTGTATGTCTGTGTTCGCTGTTTCGCTATCTACGACATAGACACCTACGAGCAAGTCGGAACGGCTGACGGCTCCATTCAGGCGAGATGGATATCGGGAGAGTGGGGCTGATAGCCACCCCTGAGCCCCGGCTCTGAAAGTTTCATCTTGCTACTTGCCTAGACGGGGCTGCCCGAAGGGTGGTTTAGAAACTCTTACCCCCCTTCTGTAAGTTCTCCCCCAACACCGACACCGCAAGGAAGGGAACAACAAATGAAGGTCACACACGCAAGCCACCACACGAGCACCACGGACACCTACGAGAGCAACCAGTGGACATACACGGTGGACAGTTCGGCTATCTCCTATCTCAGCCACCACCTTATGTTGTGGCACTCGGGCGTTCTCGCAGGGCAGGAACACAGCGACCTGAGTGTCGGCTTCACCAACGGCTCTCTCTATGTCTATGAGGGAGTCCCCACACGAGTCGTTCTCTCTCTCATCACCGCCGAAAGCGTGGGCAAGGCGTTCCACTCCCTCATCAAGAAGGGTGGCTACGAATACAAGAAGGTTCGTGACGCAGACCCGAAGCCCGTCAAGGAGGAGGTCTAGAAACCGTTACCCCCCCTCACTACTATCAACAAAGCCAACCACAACTACTAGGAGAAGGAAACCAAAGTGGCAACAAAGGCACTCAACCTAAAAGTCAAGACCGAGAAGGTCATCAAAGCGTTGGAGACAGCACTCTCCGACATTCGCAAGAAAATAGAAGCCCACAAGAAGGCAGAGGAAGCCCACAAGAAGGCTCTCACCGAGTGGCACAAGAAGGTCATCACCGCTATCGGTGAGGGCAAGGTCAAGCCAGACGAGGACGGGTTCTGTATCCAAACTTGGCGTGGCGAACAGCCGAAGGTGAACATCACATTCCGCCTGCCAGCCAGCCTCATTCAGCCCCAAGAGCCCGAGACGGACTACAACAAGTGGAGTGTGAACAACGACATAGAGGAGTTGGAAAACGCTATCGCTCTCTTGAAAATGACCGACGAGGAGTATGTCTCGGCGGCGACCTACAAGGGCGTGGCTCGCTTCATCAGGTAGTCACAACAGACCCCCAACGGAGGGCGAGCGGGAACACCACCCGCTCGCTTCTCTGTTGCCCCCGTGAGCCCCGCATACCGGCTTCTATCTTCTAAGCAATAAGAGAAACGGGGCTTCGGGATGGGGCAAAAAGAAACTGTTACCCCTCCCCTGTATTGTGAGACCCATGAACACACACACCGAAACGCAACCAACCGTTCTCCCAGCTCATTGGGAGCACGTAGCAAGATTCCGCACTGATGAACCGATTGAGATTCGCTTTCACGGGAGAGGTAACCGTGACTGGCAACTGTTGGGCTCCGTCGCTCCTAACGGAGTTATCCATTACAGGCTTGAGTCCAACCCTCGTGGCAACTATTCATTCTCGCTGTCCTACCTCGTAGGAGATGTCGACATAACGCTTCCGATGAAGGCTTACAGGGGGTGGCAGAACGATGTCCTCGCTTGGGTCGTTTCCCACACCAATACCGCCGGTGCCGTCTACACAGTGGATGAGGTGCTGTGATGGGTACTCGTTCCATAATCGCAAAACAGATGGGCGACACGTGGCAGGGACGGTACGCTCATTGGGACGGGTATCCAGCCCACATGGCAGGTTCTATTTTCCACATCGTCGAGCGTGATGGGTTACAAAAGGCAATCAAAAATCTGATTGAGGAAAACTCCTATTGGTCATCGGTCAATGAGTTCATGCCCGAGGATGCCCCCTTGGACATTGGCTACAATGACGGGAGATTTAGGAATGTTCCGGGGTACGGGTGCGCAGGAACGGAGTCACAATCTCCACTCGATGAGTGGTGGGGCCCCAATGAGGTCACTGGCTCTTGGATTGAGTGGGTCTACATCCTTTCCGACAGGGGGTTGACCATCCTGGATGCCTCACGAAATAAGCTTTTCGGGTTCTTCCGATGGGGCGAGCATGCTGACTGGTACGCACTCCAAGAGCAGTGGTACAGTGATGAGGATGATGAGGCACGGATTTCATAATGAACGTGGATGAAGAAACGCGCCGTAAGGCGATGACCGTGGCCGTGAACTTCGTGCTCTCCGACTACCCTAAAGACGTGGACATTATGGACATCCCGACACTCGTGGAGTTTGCTGACCAACGCATATTGGTTTGGGAGCCATTTACCTATGGAGGCAGGTCGCCCAACATGATTGCTGAACACATTGACCAACTCTTCATAGACATTGTGGAACTCGTAGAGACCCTCTGATTTCCATCTAAGCCCCGCCGGGCCGATGCAACACCGGGGCTCGCCACCCACCCTTGCCCCCAAGTTAGGCTCCCCTACCAAACTTATCCACAGGGTCAGTCTCATGACGCAACTGCCACCAGTTTCACAGTGTGACGGTGGTGGATGACCAACCCTAGAAACTCTTACCCCCCCTTGCTACATTCCTACCCATCATGACTCACGAGCAGATAATCGAAGAAATCATCAAACTCCTCAACCAACCAGGTGAGGAAAGAACTGATGGCGAATGTCTTGACGACATAGCCGAACTGCTGGAAAACAACGGATGGAAGGTATTTGAGAAGTGAAAGAGCATTTCTTTATTGTGAGAGCGTGGCTCAACGATGAGGGCAAGCCCGAGTTCGGAATCGCATCGGACATGGAGGACGCACGATTCTCCGAAGGAACTGTGTGGAACGAGGAGACCGAACAGTGGGAGTCGTGGATGGACGACGACAACATGAGCGAGGACGAGTACCTGTCGGGGACTCTTGTGGAACGCATAGGTCAGAACAAGATTCTCCCAATGGGAGCATTTACGGCGGTGGATGATGAGTGAGGAACTGGACGAAATGATGGATAGCCTCTTTGAGAGCCTCTCATCTGCTATCCACTATTACAACGGAATCTTGGAGGACATAAAGGCTGGCTCCTACACTCCTGAAAAGGCGAAACAGGATGCCGAGAACCTTATGTTCAACGAAGGCAACGACATCATCTCAACGCTGGAATCTATTGGAGAAATGGCATGAAACTGATTATCTGCTCTGTTACTGGAACTGTGCTCGACCTTGAATCTTGCTACATCGTAGACCCGAGCGAACTAAGCGACGAGGACACCGTTGCGATAGACGAGGGCTCCGATGCCGAGAGGTCGGTAATCGCAACACGGGCCGGGATTTCCGTTGAGAAAATGGGATGGGACACAGGTTGGGGCGACAACAAGTATCGCTACACAATCTCCTACTCGCCCAAGTCTCTGAGAGATGAGGCTGATTCAATACTTGAAGGTGGAATCTATGACGACCCCGAGGATGCTGAATACAAGACGATTCTTGAATGGGTCATCAAGGGGGCGACCGAAGAAGAACTCGCAAATGTCGCAGACTGGATTATGGGAGCCGACCATGTTTGGGAAGGTTTCAGGCAGAACTTCATGGAAGGCCTCATCTATTGGTACAGGGAAAGCAAAAAGAAGTAGAGAGACGGGGCTCCGAAATGGTCCCCGAAGAAACTCTTACCCCCCCTTGCTACATTCATCTCACCAACCCACTATTAGAAAAAGGAGGCAGAAATGCCTAACTGGGTAGATACATCACTGGAAGTGTTTGGCTCCGAATCCGAGGTTCGTCGGTTCGTGGCTGGTATTGGGGACAAGAAAATCATCAAGTCATATCTCCCTGTTCCCGAGGAACTGGAAATCAAATCAACATTCGCTTTCCAGCCCACCGAAATCCCGACAAAGTGGCAGGAGTGGGTTGCCAATGGCGAGTGGACACAGGAGGAGTACGACGAGCGTGTCCGTGAGAACAACGAACTTGCGGAGGCTCAGAAAGCAAACATCGCCAAGTACGGACACAAGGACTGGTACGACTGGCAGTACCACGAGTGGGGGACCAAGTGGGGCGACTGCCATACCGATATCCATCCAATCACGACGAAGGATGACGGAACTGGAAGCGTGTGCATCACTTTCGATACCCCATGGGGTCCAGCAGAGACGGCATGGGAAAAAATCTCCAAGATGTTCCCATCTCTTACATTCGTATTCCAGTACGACGAGGAGGCTGGATTCTTCGCAGGCAACCACGTCTTCCGGGATGGGGAGATTGTCTTTGAGGGAATGTACGAGCCTTGCTCATATGAAGGCGATATTGATTGGGACGACGACGACAGCGTTGAGGAGTACGAGTCGTGGAAGAACAAGAACATGGACGAAATCGCAATGGAGATGGACGACTTCCTGAAAGGGGCAACAACGTGAACATCTTTGAGAAGATTCCGACATTTGAGGAATGGTGTAAAGCAAACGGGTTTGACCCCGAAGATGACGAAAACTACAATGCCTATTGCGAATGGAAGGACGGCGAAAGGTGAAAGTATCAGACCTACGGGAAAGACTTTCCAAGATGAAGGACGACGATGAAGTGTTTGTCCTCATGTTTGAAAAGGGGAAGTTTGACTTTGACCCCGACGATGAGTTGTGGTTGCCACCCGAGAAATGGGCTCAAATAGTTTGGGAGTTGGAGGAGATTCAGTTCAGTAATCTTTGGGAAGATGTACACGGTGCAGTGCTGGACTACGCTGAAATCAACCCAAACTTCCAGGAGGAGCCATTGTGAGCGACAAAATGAGCAAAGAGGAACTGATGGGGTTACTGGATGAGAACTACTACACCTTGGGAGTGACCGGAAGTGAAGCCGCCTACACAATCCTCTCTGATTTGAGCCAAGGTAATCTCTCACAATCCTTTGAGGAATGGGGGATAGAGCCCCATGAGTTCATCATGGCGTACAACGATTTGATTGATAAGTGGATTGAGGAGGGGAAGATGGAAGTGGCAGCGATGGAGTGGTACGGGTGGTACCACGGCAAGCAAGAGTCATAGGGCTCTCGAGCCCCGGGGGAGATGCAGGCCGGGATATAGACATAGACGGGGGAGGACAACGCCGGTGGTAGCTCGTTTATCTAAATATCCCTATTTCCCATATTTCCAAGCCGACGGTGGTGGATGAGAGACTGGAATACACGACCAGATGGCTTTCCATCATAAAATAGGGAAAATTAATATTCTCGAGGGGTGTAACAGAGTTTTTTCGAGAAACTGTTACCCCCCATCTGTAATGTGAGGCACATGCCAGGACTTAAATTAGTACTAAATCAACAATTCAGCGATTCAGAGAATAGTCGTCTCTGGGCTAGGGCGAAGAAAGCGAACGGCCTGAAGGAGGACGACTCTGGGTGGCTTATCCCGAAAAATGAGAGGGATGCCATTCATGAAAGAATGCGTGCTATCGGCGTTCTCGAGAAATGGCAAAAAGATGGCTGTCCTGGCAATCCCCTGAAGTTTCTACGGCACTACGCAATACTAGAGAACACCATCGTTGAGGTGGCCAGAGACTTTTTGGACATGGATGTAAATCCAGAAGAAGTAGCCGAGCAGGTCAAGACCGAAAAGCGTTCCGACAAATATGACGCATTTATCGAGTGGACCAAGGACAAAGTGTTTGAGCAGTTCACTACAGAAAAATTAGTAGAAATCTCTGGTTTCTCATACCAGACAACACTGAAGTTTATTGCTGAATCTCCGCATTTCCGCAAAATCAAAAAGGGTCTGTGGGAAATACGCGACCCGAAATCAGACAGAGAAGCCGGCATCTGAAAATCAGGAATCGTTTATTTCTGATTCGAAATAAATCTTCTTCTAACTGGGACTCATACCATCTCGAGCCCCGCTTACTTATCCACAGCTTTATCCACAGGCTGTGAATATCTATCACCGGGGCTCCCGTGAAACTGTTACCCCTCCTGCGTACCTTCTCCATCACCGAACTGCATAGACACGGGGATAGAGGCCCTAGAAACTCTTACCCCCCCTAAGTAAGTTCTCATTTGCAAGTCAACTACTGAAAGAAGGAAGGAACAATGACTGCAACAACTAACCCAACAATCACTCTCCCCGAGTGCTGGCAGGCACTGGAGGACTGTCTCAACAACGGCATTGACCGTGTGGTGCTCTACGGCCCCTCAGGCATCGGCAAGACATATGCAGGCCTCAACATGGGAGACACAAGTGGCGGTGCCTACCGTCTCGTTTGTACCGAGGACATGACCAACATGGATGTAACTGGAGCATTTATGCCCGATGGAAGCGGTCGCTTCGCATGGGTCAATGGCTCCGCTCTGAAAGCATGGGAAGGAAACGGCATCGTCGGCGGTCGCCTCATCGTGGATGAGGTCGACAAGGCATCGGGCGACGTGTTCGCCACCCTGCTTGCCATGCTGGATTCACCCGAGTCCGCATCATGGGAGCACCCCGAATCGGGCCGTGTTCACCGTCCCAAGAGCGGATTCTCTGCAATCATGACGACCAACGTCGAGAACATGGAGGAACTGCCGACCGCATTGGCAGACCGCTTCCCCGTCCGCATCCGCATCAACACTCCGCATCCGTCTGCTCTGCTCACGCTCTCCGAGGACCTGCGTGAATACGCAGTGCGCATGGCAGACGCTGGTCCCCGTCGCATCTCGCTCCGAGCGTTCAGGGCCTTCGACCAACTCCGTAACGGTATCGGTGCTCCGAAAGCGGCAACTATCGTGTTCGGCAGTCGTGCTGAAAGCATCTTGGATGCAATCGCAATCAATGGGGTGAAATGACAATGGATTCCAATCACAACATAGTCTCCGAGCCTGAATGGCTTGGAAGGAACGACACTGGCAACGGCACGTGGGTTGTAACAGAGTGCAATCCTCGCCGTGGCGAACCGTACACAAACCTCATTGACCGTGAGATGAAAGTGCCGATGCATGACACCGCTCTCGCACGTGCAATCCGAGCGCATGAAATGATGCACGCCAAGGTTTCACCAGTCGATTCATTTCCCATGTGGGTTGCTCGTGGTGTCGCATCCGAGAAGGCGTTGATTGCTGTCGAGGAACTGCGAGTGAACTTTCTCTGTTCCAAGACTGGATTCGACGTGAAGGCGAATCTCGCAGACGGTGGAGAGACCGCAGACGGTGAGCGTGTGGCCTGCACAAACGACTGGATTGGTGCTGTTCATATGTCAATCGCAACTGCTGGAACCGCATCCAACAAACTGTTCCTGAACGGCATCCGTCGCCACAATCGGATGTGGGGTGATGCTCTCGCCGACATTTCCAAGCGAGCAGTGAAGGAAATGCGAAAGGCCCACAACACACGCACGCTTGCTTCGACAGATGTAGAGCAATCATCGGGATTGTTCCCGTATGGGTTCTCTCACACTGAGCGACTTGCCGAATGGGTTGACCGTCTCGCTTCGATTCCCCCTCAGGAACTGAACGACGACAAGGGTGAGGCGAACGGTGGGAGCGATGGAGCCGACGACAAAGGTGGCAAAGACGATGAGACGGGAGATTCCCCTGCGACAAGGGCCGTTCACACCAACCGTGGTCGTGGTCGTCCCCGTAAGGGTGAGGGCAAGCGACTCACTGGTATCACTCCTAGTGAACACACTTATCGCATCCCAACTTGGAGCGAGATTGAGATTGAGAGACTACCGATGCCACTGCACACCAAGGGAAACATTGGCAAGAAGCGCATCGCTTCCAATGTCGGTCGTTCGCCTCGTCGTCTGCATCGCTATATGACTGACCCTGAGAAGCGTGTGTTCGACAAGGTGAGCCGTGGTAGCGGTGGGGTTGTCGTGATTGATGCATCGGGTTCGATGAACTTCAATCATGAGCAGATTCGGTCAATCGTCGAAAATGCGCCGGGGGCGACCGTTCTCTCTTACTCCGAAATGCAGGCTGGACCCTCTGCTTATGTTCTCGCCGATAAGGGACGTATGTGCTCGGAACTTCCTAAGCAGGGTGCTGGCAACGGTGTCGACTTTCCTGCCTTGGAATGGGCGGTAAAGAATCGCCAACGTTCATCGTCTCCCATCATTTGGGTTACCGATGGTGGTGTCTGTGGAAAGAATGATGGTTTCTCCAATATTCTTGCGATGCAGTGCATCAACTTCTGCAAGAAACACAACATCATCGTTCTGCCCTACGTCGAGGAGGCGATTGGTGAACTGCGCAAGATGCGAGCAGGGCAACGTGGACGTTCTCGCTGGCCCATGATGCTCCGACAGGCTTGGAGAGAATCAATGGGAACTGAAATGCCCGAGCAAGGATAGGGAGGATTTATGCCCAGGTATCGGGTTACGTGGGAGATGGTCTATGAGGATTGCGACTCCCTGGAGGAAGCAGTTTCTCAGGCCTACGGCAACCTCGCAGAGATAGCACACGACCCAACGATTGGGGCCAACTTTGTCACTGTTAGGGACATGGATGCCACTGATGTGTTGCCCACGGCGATTGAGATTGACGTTGCTCTCGCTCTCTACAATCAAAGACAAGAGGAAATGGCGTGAACAAGGTCTCCACACCCTGTCATCCCCCATCATGGAATCGTGGGCCATCGATGGAAGGGTGATGGGTGGGGTTAGGCACAAGGTCGGTTGTGCTCCACGTGGTTTTCTTTCCTTCTTCCACGGTATGGAGCCTGCCGACCAAGTGTCGACTGCGGTCGACCCGATTAGCCCCTTTGATGTACCGGGGGGCGGGGCTTACTTCTTGCCTCTTTTTTCATTTGCTAGCGATGCTCTCCACCATGCACGAGAAAATAGAAACACGAGAGAGATTACAAATGCATCTACCCACGACAGTTTCCAGTTGATGGCCTCAGAGTCATGCAAGATATTTAGAACGATGACACCAGCGCCTGCGTACACTGAGGCGGTGGCCAGGGTGAGCAGTACACCAGCGATGAAGATGGCCAACGTGAACCCCTTTATGGCGACATCTTCCGTCACTTCTTTTGTCTTTTTATTCTCATCCCTGTTCGACGGTGGTGGAAGAGGGTTACCGCCACGACGAAGTCGTTCATCTTTGCGCATTTGCCCGCTTCACTATCTGGTGGATTCTCTGTCTGGAGAGGTCAAACTCATCTGCTATTTGGCTCAAACTCGCGCCGGCGGCCCGCAATTCGTGGATTTTCACATTTCTTGGAATATCTGTCGCCGGCCCTGGGCGCAGCGGCCCCCACTCCCAGCCGAAAACCCTCTCGAGCTCGACGATTCTTTGCTCGGAAAGTTGATTTTTGCGTTTTCTTTGCCGCACATATCCCACCCAAGCTCCCAGTGCAATTTCTGTTCCTTCGATAATTTCAATATGAACCGCCGGAACCCGGCAATGGCTATTTCTTTCGGAAAATTGACGAAGGGCCGAAATATATTTTATAAACCTGGTTGTATTGTCCATGGCCAGGATAATAATTCAGGACCCCTATTTTTTAGTGCAACTATTTCCTTTGTAAAAATTCCAACTATTCTTGACAGGGCCAATTGAATATAGTAGGGTTGAACAAACCAGAAAATGGCAGGGAAATACTTTAAAATGCCCAGATTCTCAGATGACTTTGAATCAGACTCTTTTGATTTTACTGATTCCAGCGCCCTGGGTAGGTCTATGTCTCGCCTGATATCTCATGACCCCCTGGTCGCGGCCAACCTGCAGGAGGAAATCGATAATGCCTCTAATAATCCAGACGACAACGTTCTAATTGTTGGTACCGACGGTGACTACACGATTACTATCATCATCGTGCCCGAATCGACCATAGGCAATTCAATTGGGCCAGTAATTATGCCTTCTTCCGATTCTCGCAAGATTCTTGCAGCTGTTTCCAAGGAGGCAACTCAGCGCCGGGCTGACCAATGTCTGGCGATGGTGGACCCCATACTTGCCCAGCAAAAGTGGGAGGGGATGGTTTCCTGGTTCTTCGACAAAACGCTCGAGCTTATATATGACGGTTCTGCCGTATTTGTTCCGAACGAGCTCCCTGATTTTTGAAAGGAAAATCAAGAATGTCATTCAATGGAAAGCCCGCGAGCTGGAATCTTGCAGCTCAAATATGCATGATTGAGATTTTTCATGGAAATCCGATGCTGTGTCTGCCGTCCGCCTCCATTGCAGCAATACGGAAAAAACTGGATTTCATGATTAGCATTGGGATGTCTGGAGGCAACGCCGAATATTCAAATATGGATTTTTCTCGGTTCTGGCGGGAGATTGCCTGGATTACGCACCGGGCGGCCGAAAATGCAGGAATTGCATTATTTCAAAATAGACCGGTTGAGCTAGCGACGCACATCTGTAAAAAACAAGCTGATTATGGCCACGACAATATTTCAAGATTTGGACGTATAGGTCTCCTCGTGAGAGTTCATGACAAAATCGCGAGATTAGAGAATTTGACTTCGAAAGGCGTCGAGCCCCAAAACGAATCGCTCATCGATAATTACATAGATGTAATTGGGTACGCAGCAATCGGGATGATGGTTGAGAGAGGCTGGTTTAGTCTCAGCCTTGACAGGGAGGCGTTAGAGGCGGTGGCTTCCCAGGGAGTCTAGACCGCGTTGCGCCACCTACAAACCCAACTTCGTTGACTACAAACCCGGGAAGCCCCGCCGTACCCCGTTGCCAAGGAAAGGAGACTTGACACCGGGGCCTCGACACCATACCACACAGGCGTGTCTCGGTAATGAAGCTCCGGATAGATTTATCCAGAACCTTCTGAAAAAAACCGAAAAATTTCATTTAGTGATGTTGACGGTGGTGGATGACCGTGCTATGGTCTCAACCCATCCAGCGAAAGCTGGGTGTTTGAGCTCAAATCAATGCAAAGCCGGCAGTTGCCTCACACCTACGGAATGCGAGGCTCTACTTAAGGTTTGCCTAAAACGGGAAACGAAAAAATAAAGGTTCCCCCGGACCCCCTCCAAAGGGTTTCTTCGGTCTTTCTGTTTTAATCGGTTTTTTAATCGTAGCCAAATACATCAAAAGAGTTTTCTAAGTTCTGTTTTTAATAACTCAAAAAATCAGAAAGAAAATTTCGCCAAATGAACTTGACAAGTTATTCCTACCAAACTAGATTTCAATTGTGCCCAGGGGACTGTCTAAAGCCACGAAAGAAAAGCTTGCAAACGCTTCCCTGGTGCCCGAGGAAGATATTCAAAAAGTCTTCGATTACTGGGTTCAAACATTTTCAAAAAAACGTGCCGTGCTCGACGAGAAAAGACGAACAGCCATTGGCAGCGCAATCTTCTTTTATGGGGTTGACACATGCTGCGACGCCATCAAGGGCTGCTCGATGTCGGACTTTCATATGGGCCGGAACGCCCAAAACAAGAAATACACAGATATTGAGCTCATTCTGCGGGATGCGCAGCACGTAGAACGATTTATTGGATTTTTACCCGACGACGTCGTTGACAGCGGCCGCGAGTCCTGGTAGAAGAAAGAGGAAAAGGGTGATTTTTTCAAAAAAGACATCAGCAGCTCGGCCGGCAAAGAAGTCCAGGAGCTCGAGACGAAATTACAAAAAAATGCTTAAATCATCGGCCGGCGGCCCGGCGGCCAAAAATTTTAAAAATCACGGAATGGAGTTCTTTGATGTCAATCACTGAATCACTAATACCTGAAACATTTTCACCTCAGGCCTACCCGTTATATGCCTGGCTAAGCATGCCGACGGTATACGCGGAGTCGCGGACCGAAATTACCGAAATTACCTGGCAGCGCTTGAAGTTTCTGATTGTCGGCTGGGGCACATATCAGGGACACATAGAACCCATGGTCTGGTACGGCAACGGATTCACTACAGTGCCCCTTAATTGCATTACCCAGGATTATCACGACGCGCCATACATGGAGGAGAACCTCAGCTGGGAGGAAGTCCGCGATTGGTTCGGAGATGCATCCATCCTGATAGATATTGGGGTATCGGAACCCGGGGCTCCAGCCTACGAGGCACAACAGCAGAAATGGGAGAAGATTAACAGACTGCTTTTCGCCAGGGAGGGTGCGGAGCTTTTCAGGGAAATCCCGGAAGGTGAAACAGTTTCAACTAAGTGTTATAGAGTTTCACACCTAGGTGACGGTGGTGGATGACGTGCCAGATTGGTTTTCGGATAAATCTATGGGAGATGTGTACAACAATGTGTACTGGAAGGCTTACGGGCCGGCGGCCAAAAATAAAGAAAAAATAGAAAATAAGGCCTCCACGCCTACCGGTAATTCCGCTGCACCTCTTCTGCTCAGTGAGAACACCGCAGAAGAAGCGCTGCATTGTGTACTAATCGTGTTGTACTCAATTACATACGGCCGCGACAACGGTTTCACAGAAGAAGAAATTACCGAATATTTAGAAAACAAGTCATGGGAGCAACTTGCCAATCAAGGTCTGGATATGGCACATATGCTGTACAAGGAAATAATGGAGAAACGAGATTGAATAAGAAAGAGCTCGAGGAGCTGGTTACCCAGATATACGCCACGTACCGCGAACAGATATATGAAGTCGACAAAAAGACCATTTTTAAAGCTTGGTACGCCCTTCTCGAGGACCTGGAATTTGAGGATGTGATGGCCGCGTTTTTGGAATTAGCGACTTTTATGGAATTTATGCCGAGGCCGGGCGCCCTCCGCCGGGCGGCAATTGACAGAAAACTCGGAAAAAACGAACATCTCGATGCAGCTGCGGCGTGGAGCATTTTGCAGGAAATGCGAAAAGCGGCAGATACCGGACAGTTCTACCAGGGAGAAAGACCCAGAGCCCTCCTCGATGCGCTATCCCTACTAGGGGGTAGCTCAGCAGATTTATACACCAACGGCGATAGGGACACTTTTGTTAAGGCATACAATAAGGCCGTGCAAAATCTGGACATAGAAAAGTACCGACCAAAGACACCCAACAATAGTTGGGCAACTGACGGTGGTGGATGATATGCCAAATTGTAGTTGGGTAACCAAAGTGTGGTTACTTTAATGAGGGTACTTTAATGGGTAAAGAAGAATCAGGGTCTCTTAGTTTGGAGAACCTAGAGAAGTTCGTCAATGGGATGAACATCAGGGATGGCTGGGCCTGCGAAACTTGCCTCTACTTCAAGGAAGAGGTAAATCCGGACGGAACCCACACAGCTCGAGGCGAATGCCGGCGAAGCAATCCGTTACCGAAACTCGCGACTCTCGAAAATTCCGATTATGAATCTTCGAAAGCAGTATGGGCAGAGGTAAGAATTTCTGATTGGTGCGGAGAGTACATTCGCCGCAGATTCTCTTGAAGTACCTGCTCGGCTGCCTGATTATTTATTGGGTGTACAGAAATAAATTCATACCGCCGGCACTCAAAATAGTGATGTACGCATGCGTCGCGGGGGTTGTGTACAGTATCCCTTAATGAAGCGGAATCCTGGACGACCAGTCGTACAACCAACCAAGCCTTATTCGACGGTGACCATAAGGGTCACGAAAGAATTCAAAGAGCGTCTGATTATTCAGGCCGAAGCGGTTGACCTTACCCTAACGGATTATTTAGTATCACTTGTCGAGCGTGACGGTTTCTGAGCCCCGTGTCGTACAGTGCGCAAATCACAAAAGACCCGATTTCCGGAAAGATTTTCCGAGTTGCATATTCGGCTCAAGGGTCGTATGAAAAACGAGATTATCGATGCGGCGGCGCGTACAGGCTTGACAGTCAACCAATACATTCTTACGGCCATTTACACTCACCTCCGACAAGAGCGGGACATACCGCCGCCCACTACAGCACAGTTTCGAATTCCTACGCTAGAGGAATCAATTGTCGCATACATGAGGGGGGAAACAATTCTACAGCCATGCGGTCAAGAAAAATGCGAACAAGTCTTGACACACTTAGATGGCCTTACGTTCTGCGATACGTGCAACCTGCGTATCCAGTAAAAAATAAAAATTCAAAAAATCCAGACGGAGAGAAGAAAAATGCCCATTAAAGACATTCATAAGCGTCGTGAGTACGAGCGTGAGAGAAAGCAAAGAAAGCGTCTCGAGGCAATTCATGCACTTCCCGACGACCAGAGGGACAAAGCAATAAAGCGTAACGAGTCACGCCGTTCAAAGAAAATGCGCTGGGAAAGAGTTTCTAATCTCCCCACATCTGAGCAAGTGTCGGTCTGATAGGCCGTATCTTCCGTCTTCTCTGTTCGGCTGCCAGTTGCCTACTGGTGAGTCCTGCCCACACTCCATGCATATCTGCAGGGGGAAACTCTAGGGCATACTCCAAACACTCTGCCCTAACAGGACACTCTGAACATATTCGTCTTGCTTCAGCAATGTAGGTAATATCCTTATGTTCTTTGGGAAACATTAAATGGGTAAGTCCCCTACAAGCTGCCTGATTAAACCAACTTTTAACGCCAATATACACATTCTCTATTGGTTGGGAACTTTTATTACCATTATTTTGTTTACCCACTAAAGTACTCCCTTTGTGTGTCTACACAATTATTAGAGCACAGATAAAAAGAACCTGTAGATAGAGATTTAGTAAACTGCACCGAGGAGGGAAAGTGCTAATCTTTGGTTATGCCAGTCTTATGGGGACACCCGAAAGAAAACGACAAGCCGAAGGATGACGAGCCCGTGGGGGACATATATCAATACGCCAAGTGGTTCCGGATACAAGAGCATGACTTCCATATCGAGAACAATTCCGGAGAATGGTGCTGTTGTGCTTGGCCCACTAATTCTGATGAGCATCTGTATGGGTATTCCAGCCCCAACTTTCCGACCTATGAGGAAGCTCTTCAGGACTGCTACCAGGGTCTAAAAAGGATTCTTCAGGAGTCTGGTGCTACTGCTCTTCCCCTACCTAGTGCTTACCTCCCTATGGGAGATTAATAACACTGGTTTTAGAAACGTGGCCGCAAATGAAGCGGCGCTTGTTTACTTAGCCCTCTTGCTGGCTCTACTCTTCTTGGCGGGAACATTCTTAACCGCAGCTGGAACTGGGGATTTATGGGTTTTCCTACCATCAAATTCTTGGACAAACGTCTGGAACGGCGAGCCCGTATAGGGGTCAAATCTGCTTGCTACAGCAAGCGCTTTATTCACGGCCATCTTTGCCTGTGGTATGGCGAGCTGCTTCTTGCCGCCAGTTATTGCCTGAAGCGCCCCTAGGGCGTAGGAAGAGCCGGTACCGATTGCATATATTCCGTTGGTGTCACTCGTCCAAGAATAATCCCCATCAATAATGTAAAGAGTTCCATGAATAATCGTGATTATCTGAGATGAGTGCTCGGCGATATGGTCGCTGGAATCTCTTTCCGGTAGCGCATATCCCTGCTCTTCGAAACAGGCCCTGAGAGCTGGAACAAACTGACGGGTGATGAACTGGTCTAGTTTCTTTCCATAGGCGGTCGCTGCTGGCGTAGGAGGGGTAAAGGCGTGATGTAGGATATTTATTGCGCGGACATCTCCGGCAGCACCTAACACATACTTGCCGTTTGTTGCCAATTTGGATGTTCCGGCCCCCAAAGTTGTTATTTGATACGCCATCCCGGAGTCATCAAATGAGGAAATTCTGCTATCCGTGCCTACTACAGTAAAACCATCCCCCTGAACCCCAACGACCGTTGTCATAATTAGACCCCATATTCCTTACCCCTGAACATCATCCAGCCGTCGTATATCGGTGCTACCTCATAGCAGAACTTATGCTCTCCTGAGTCCTCAAACGTGACTACTCCAATACCCTGCTGCCAATTCTCATGACGGGTGAGTGGTCTTCCGTCCAGGTCTACGCCGCCCTTGGTCGACGGAATGGCACCATCTATCCTTGCTAGGCACCCTGGAGATGCGGCCATTATCGTCCGGGGACCATCAAAATCTTCCCTAGTCTTAAAGGCTGTCTCGATGCGATGAATGTGTCCGTATATCACCGAGGTCTTTTCAGCATTTAGATATACATGGGCTGTTGAGCCAGAAGACTTAACCCTGTCACCGTGGATAATCCGCAATTTCTTATTTATCCAGTAATCGGCGGCCGGATATCCCGGGAAGTACTCAACGCAATATTCCTCCATCCTGCATAGGTATGGAATAGAAAGTACCGGCCATGATTCTGGTGAATTGCCCTTCCTTAGACCATACGCGGCCACAGCATTCTGAACAATGTATTTCGGCATGCGCTCTTCGTGGTTTCCTGCCAACCAAATTATTCTGGCATGTGGCGCAGCGTTGCGCATCTGGGCACAAAACATTGTTGCCCTGTCAATAGATGCCTGAGTTGTTTGAGCGTAGGCGGGATACGTGATGTATTTACCCATCTCGGGAAGGTCAAGGTTGTCTCCAACACAGACAATCAACTCGGGTTGTATATCTTCAATCAGGGCAATCAGGATGTCTAGGGCCTTTTCGTCGTGCGTTGGCTCAAGAGTTCCGTCGAAATTGCGGTAATAACCTATTTGTATATCAGGTGTGACTATGCACGTTTTGAAGCCCTTAGTCTGCTTCGATTTTGTCTTTGTCTTTTGTATTTGTATGGAAGGGCCCTGTTGGACAACTGGCCACTCTGGCCCACTCTCCCACTTGGGGCTGAATTGTATTGCAGTCAGGTCCTGTACTTCAGCTTCCCCCAGGTCATTCTTGATAATGGATTGATAGACGGATACTCGCTTAATCTCACCAATCTCGTCCAGACTGATGTTTTTACGCTCGAGCATGTCCGCTATTGCGCCGAGGATTTTCTTCTGTTCCTCAGCTCTACGCTTTTCCCCTGCAATCTTGTTAAGAGTGGATGCCAGCTTGGTGTCCTTATTTGTCTTATTTGTCTTATTTGTGGCCATCAGCCGTTCTCCTTCAAACAATTGTCAATAGTTTCCCTAATACAGCAGGACGTTTCTGGGTTTTTAAAGCACTCGCGTTTTACCCCAATTACGTCTCTCCCCACGGAGAGATTGCTTGCAGCGAGCGCCCTGGCTATCGACATTGTCGTTGCGTCGCTAGTCATGGCAATTATTAGGGCATCTGAAGTCTCTTTTTCCAAAGACTTAACTATTGAGCCAATTTTGCAATTCTTTTTTGAATTACCACTGATTGCTTGAAGCAATGCGTTTCGTAATGCATCTGTTTCCACCAGGACCCCCGGAAGTTGTAGATGTTGTAAACGCGAGTAGTCCACACGCGCGTCTACGGATGATACTACACTATGGCAACATAGGGATGTAGGAGCGACCACATGGGGAACGACAAATCAGCCGCAGTGAGAAAAGCGCTAGAAGAATCCCTGCCGGTTGAGATGGTCGACCAGGTCCTAAAAACTCTCGATAAACAAAAGGTATTTAGGTACCACAATGAAGACGATATAAATCTCGTATCGACAAATGGGAGGGTTCTGATTGCCCTCCTTGAAGATAGCACGATGACGCAAAGGGCACTGTCGGTTTATCTGGGACTAAGCGAAACGATGATTGATAAAACGCTTAAAACCCTTATGGGTAAAGGGCTTGTTACAAAGACAAAAATACAACGACAAAATACCTACGAAGTCAATATCGAAAAACTGAAAATCCATCCTGATATACATCACCTGGAAGGCGTTATATCGGACATATTTAAGGTACGCAGGGTTGTCGAGGAAGAGCCTTTCTAGGTATATTCCTCCCAAATGACAAACACCTGCAAGCACAAATTTTCATTTAAAAAAGATTCTTCTACGCACTACGTTTTACAGTACGTAAAGTGGAAGGGGGGGATGGCGGATGTAAAAGACGCTGCTTCCCTGTTCAGGGGGAAAGTTCAGGACCAATCAAAGGCAAAAAGGTCTGCCGAGGTTCTCGTCAAAGATGGATGCTTAATCCCGGTCTCTGGCGATATACACGCCATCACGCTCAAAGGTCTGGAAATTCTTCAATATTTTGTCCAGATGAATCCCTCCCGGAAGGAAGGCCGAGGCTAACTAGCCACGCGCTGAAGACTTCATCTTTTATCGGCATGACCCAAATTTGGCAAGAGTCAATATCTTTCTTGTTTCCAACAAGAGTCCAGCAAACTTCCATCTCGGACTCAGCCCTACATGAGCCCACGTTGCACTCAAGGCCGAATCTCATCATAAACCACTGAACTAAACAGCCATAGTCTTTTTCATAACATTCGCCGTCTTGTCCGCAGGGGCAAAATACAGAGTCAACAATAATTTCAGATTTCTCTATTTTTAGACTGACGATATGCCCATCTCGGTGCCACATCATTTCGTCAAGTGCCATTAAATCAGCCTTTGGATAAATCTAAAAAAATAAGCGTATCCCTTTACAGGCCGCTCTTAGCACTAAGTTAGCACTATTTATTCATCCGTAGTGCTACTCATCATCTGCGGTTTTACGAGTCTTTTTTCTTGCAACTTCTTCGTCGGAGACGGCACCCTTTTTATCAAAACGGGAGAAAACTGCGTTTATTTCGTTTGAGGTAAGTTTTCCGTCATCAAGGAAGGCCCTCGATAGACCCTCAACCACGGTAGCAACTCCAGCAATTCCTGCCATAAGTATCGCTTTTGCCATACTTACGCCGGCAACCGCACCCGCTCCTACTACGCTTAGACCTGACGCGGCAAACGTCGCCAGCATTCTGAGAAGGATATTAGTAAATGCCCGGCTTTTCACTCAGCCTTTGATTCGGCCGCCGCCGCAGGCTCCGGAGACTCCCCCTCCGCACCCTCAGCAGCCTCTGCTACTTCTTTATCCGCCTCTACGGCTGAAGAATCAGTATCGGGGGCGCTGACCTTTGCTTTTCTTGGCTTAGATGCCGTTGAAGCAGGAGATTTAACTCCTTTTCTTTTGGCTGCTCTATCTTCTGGTGTTAGCTTTCTCATGTCACAATACCTCTGAATCTTCTGTTTTGGTTTCTACTGCTTCTTCGACTGTTTCCTGTGAAGCGAGTTCTTCTTGTTTTGGCTCCTCTACAACCTCGGGAGCAGTTTCTTGAAGGGTAACTAAGAATGTTGGTGTTTCCGACTTTTTGGGCCTGCCGCGCTTTGGTGAATTTGCAGAATCGGCAGCAATTTGTTTTGCCAGTTCATTGAGAACTGCTTTTCTTAATGGGCTTATTCTGTTGTCGCTCATTTTGGAATCTCCTGCGCTTTGGGAATCGTTGCTTCTACGCATGTTATGGAGCAGTACATCAGGCAATTTTCCGCCAAAACGTCGCCTTTTATGCGTACCATTCCTCTAACAGTCTTCTTTCCACAATTATCGCATTTACAATACGCTCCGGCAGAACCTACATACTTGATAAGTGTTCCGTATAGTGCAGGGTCTAGCATTACCTGCTTTGGGGCTTGTGTTGGTGGCTGTACATTTCTCTTTTTTGCGGCCATAGCAATTTACTTAAACCTTTTTAGTAAATTTCCCGCGCGCGTGGTCGGCTATGTGTTCATCAAGTTTCAACTCTGTTCTGTCAAGGCCTTTCTCGACCCTGTCGATGGAGCGACCAAGATTTTTTCCTAGCGCAGATATTTCGCGCATGACCGTGTCGTGGTCAGATTTGTTTTCTTTACGGTTTTTACGTGTTTGTATTAAGGAATCGGCAATTCCTCCTACGGCCGTAATTGCAGCAGCTATAACAACACCCTCAAATAACATTTATGCCTCGCCGGGCTTGGGGAGTGCTCTCCATGCTGCTTCAAACTTTGCGGCATCATTGGCCATCTCTGGTGATAGTTCTATGTGCAACCACTTGCCGCCTTGCGAACCAGCGTTGTCTTTGGCGTCATAAATTTTTACGCCTTTTTCGCCTTCACCGCGACTACAGCGATACCCGCGACCCCAGCCCGGCTTCTTATCATTTACATTTGAGTCATACGCATAATCGTGTACTTCCTCAATGCCGAGTTCCTTCGTGTATTTCATGAACCAATCCCATGCCTCAACAGCCTTCTTACGGTCTGTATAACCCATA
>Ga0194130_10002109_pt1 | contig 29638 bp, 42 predicted proteins | sample TA2KigsurfametaG_FD_160084 | JGI IMG/M metagenome (GOLD analysis project Ga0194130, IMG submission 160084) | Freshwater microbial communities from Lake Tanganyika, Tanzania - TA2015050 Kigoma 12 surface | ecosystem: Environmental > Aquatic > Freshwater > Lake | place: Tanzania: Lake Tanganyika...
CATTCAAAAGACCATAACGATTTACTTCTTGATGATAAAATAAAAAGGTTTCACCTTTCTTACGAAAAAAGTGAAACCTTCTATTATTTTTGTTTTGTGGCTTTAGATTAGAATTTAGGACACGGCATACTCGTTCCTCTTCCAAATAAACCTCTGAAAGATATTCTCGGTAATGTAATTCTTATTCTAAGGTCTGGTCTAAATTTAAATATATTTCTACCAGTTGCGGTGAATCTAACTATAAAATCAGTTACCTCCACAGGTGCAAATTGTGGTGGAATGGGGTCAATTGTAACCTTTTCAGATTTAGGAGGGTTAGTGCCTCTAACCGCGAAAGCAAATGACATATCAACTCTTTGATTTTTAATCAACTCTTGTTTATCCTGACCAACATAGGCCTCACCACTCGTTCCTGTTCCGTCAACTTCAATCATTCTGTCTCCGCTCTTAATTGTAATCATTTTACCTGCATTTGTACCGTTACTATTAATTACTATACCGCTTGAATTAAAATTAGCCTTTCTTTTTGTTAGTCCTTGAACTAAGAAATCATATACCACCTTTGCTCTTGCGTCGGATAATTCCTTAAATGTTGGTACTTTACCAGGGAATGTTATTTTACTTGTTCCGTTAGGTATTGTTGAACAAGATGATGTGATTTGTAATTTGTTTACATAAACATCGACCGCATTCCTACCATTTTTTTCCAATTGTTCAGTCATATTTTTGATTGCCTCATCAATACCACCGAATATGTTTTCGTTGATATATTGAATAAATTCAGGAGTCATTCTTGCTTCATTGAATTGGAATTGCATCGGTTGTTCCACGGTTGGGGGTGTAAACATTTCATATCCTTGCTCAACGTTAGGTAATTCTACTTCCTTCCCTTCTTGACCAGGATTGACCATTTCTTGTTTTATTGTCGTTTGATTGTCAACCACAATTTTTTTATTTTTAGTCTGTGTACCAAAAACACCTTTATCAATTGCAGAAACTACGTAGTAATAAAAGTTGGGGTTTTTAGTTAACATACTGTCAAAAATCTGTGCGGACGTTTCATCCATCATAGATTTCATTTTTGATACAGTTCGATTAAATTCTTTATTCGCATTATCGTCTGTCGAGGGTTGATTAGTTTTGTTATTCCACACTAAACCGGCTCTTCTCGCCATATCACCCACATTTTTACCTTCAAAATATCTAGTGTGTTTTGGGTCCTTTGTTGATATGACATTATTTATATCTCTTTGTTTTTCAATGCCAATCTGTTCATTTATGAGGTCATTCAAAACCAATCTCATCTGACTTTCGGTAAATATAAATTTTTTCATTAATTCATTCTTTTTACATAAATATCAAAAAAAATACTTACATTTACAACCCTAATATTTATTAGAATGAAAAAGATGATAATTACCGAAAATCAATTAAATATGTTGAAAAAACAAATAAACGAAGGTGCTGTTGGTGGTGACCGTTATCAGAGAATAGTCAAAGTGAATGTAGAAACTTATGATGTCAAAGTTAATGGGGAAGATATTGATTGGGTAACTTGTGGTGATATTAGATTAACATATCTGATTGAAATGGAACATAGAAGTTGGGGTATAAAGGATGTTTCTTTATATGATATCCAAGGACCATCTGAAATTGAAATTGAAATAACGCCTCAGGTTGAGGATGCGAAGGATGTGTATTTGAATCTTCCATTTGATTGGAGTAATGTTGAAACCGAAACTGAAACCGGTGAAAGTGTGGTCACAATTGGTGACGAGATAACGATTAGATTAGCCAATAATGAAAATGGTGAAATTTTCATTGAGTCAATCCATGTTCCAGTTTACACATTATAAGGTTTACACTTTACATCAAGGTCATAAAAAAAAGGGAGTTTACACTCCCTTTTTAAATTCTTGTATGTCATTATCTGTTTCAGGATCAAAGTCCGTATTGGTTTTTTCTGGATCAGTTTCGCCCATTAATTTAACTTTTAATTCTTCCCATTTTTTAGCACTCACAAAATATCCATCATATGTGTTACTTGTACCCGCGGGTAATAAGAAATAAAATGAGGTGTTATCTGGTTTTGATGTTCTACTATATATAATCGCATAGAATCTTTTTCCATCAGTAGTTTTGTATGGAAAACCTTGACCGAGTCTATTGTATTCATCATCATAAGTAATACCATCGTGATTTACCCAATTATTTTCATTTAAATTGTATATACCAAATTTATTTGATGTTCTACTTCTATATAATGATAAATAATTTTTATCTAATGAAATCCTTTCATCAACATAGAAATCATTTTGCATAATGTTTTTAATTATCAAACCGATTCCTTCTTTACCATCATACAATTGATTTATTCTTCTATTGAGAGTGTTTCTATCACCTTCACTTAGTTTTTTAAATAAATCAGATGTCGATATTTTATCAATTAGGTTATCACGAGTAATCCTATCAAAAAGATATTTCTTTTTTAACTCCTTATTCATGTAATCCCAAGAACGACCTTTTCTCAATACACCATTTCTATTAATGTATTCTTCTTTTTCGTCGTATGGTCTTACTGCGAATTCATATTCATGTCCCTCTATTTCATTAATCATTGAAACTGGGTCAACTTTATCACCAACCTGATCAGATTGTTTCCAAGGTGTATATTTCATTTTTCCCTCATCTAAAACAGGTTTTAGTTTTGGGTATAACACCAATAATTTATCATAGGAGTATGCAACTTCACCCGGATTATGTATACCAGATAAACGATATTGGACATTATCATATCTACTAGGTGCCATAACTTGAAATGCACATAAATAGAAATTTTCCATAACAGATTCAGAACTTTCAAACCCCTTTCTTTGTGGGAATTTGGATTCGTCAATAATAAAATAGAATGACCTATCTGTTCTTTTACCACTAAAATAGTTGTTTGAATTTGGTGTTGTTGTACACCAGTTCGCACCATTATATTGGTATTTGAATCTAATGTAATATAGGTACCAACCAAATGAAATTGAAGTTATTTGATCTGGACATTCGTAAACTCTAAATCCATCATCTTCATAAATAAGAAAATTTTTACCTTCCCATAGAGCTTTACTTTTAGCGAATAATTCATCTAAAAGTTGTTTAGTGTCCTCACCAACATTATCATTGTATTGGACATACTCTCTTATAGTTGAATTACTTGGGGAGTTGTTTACCGTCTTATAAAAAATCTCATCTACGGGTTTCTCTTCAACGAAACCGATATTAATTTTTTCTAATGGTTTGTGTTCATTCCATAAAAAGGCAATTTGTTGTGGCGTATATGATCTAATGTCCCTAATATTTTTAGGATCAAAAAGGGGTCTATTACCCTTACCATTGAAATAACCTAAAAATGTTGCAATTTCAGGTTGTGGTTTTTCTAAACTGAAGCTATTCTTTTTTGACTCAAACCAATCAAAGATTTTTCTGATTGTGTCTAAAGGTAAAACTTCCCATTTTTTTGTTAGAAAAGTTTCGGTTTCCTTAGACATTTGAGCCTCAAGAAGAGCAACTTTGACTATTTCTTTAATATTCATACCTATAAATATAACTTAATATAAATATTAAAAAAATTACCTTTCGGTTATTAAGAAACCACATTTTCTTGTTTTGTATATGATTTCTTTAATTCATCTAATTCATTTAAAATGGATTTACACATTTTTTCTATCATCAAAATCTTCATCAAATTATCCGCATTACCATTGTCAGTATCAGTTGAATAATTTGATAGAAGTACCATTTTCATAAGATTATCACTTTCCATCTTAGCCACTCTCTCTTTCTTTCTTTGAAAATACTTCTTCGCATTTTGTTTGGTACACTCAACACAATAGTTACTATGACCATCCAAAACCAATTTATTCTTATAAAACTGTCCAATTGGTTTGCATTCCTTACAACCCGAGCACTTCTTTGTTTTTTCCATAATTTAATTTATTTTCAATGCAAAAGTATGTATATTAAAAGTAATATCCAAAATATTTTAAAAAAAGTAATATAACAAAAATATTATTATATGTCAGATAAATTAATTTTAAAAATCGGTTATTATTCGGTGTATAAAAAAAAAACAACTAAAGGGGTCATATATATTGCTGACAGTGGTAAAACAATTTATATAGATAGATTAAAAAAATATATAATAAATCAAAACAGAGACATAAAAGAGTTTAAAACTCTTGAAAAATTAAAGGAATACGTTCAATCTAAATTAAATAAGAAAAATAAAGAAAAAGAAAAGAAATTAAGCAAAATACCTAAATCATTATATTTGGTTTTAATTAAAGAAGAAAAAACGGATAAGACTTTTGTCAAAGTCGGGATAACTTCGAAAAGATTTATAATGAGAAGATTTAGTAAGGCTTATGGATATGAAGGATATGTTTTAGAATCAATATTAAGACGAGTAGATACACCCGATGCCGAAAGGTTAGAAGAAGAGATAAAAGACAAACTAAATAAAAAAAGGTCGGTAAAAAAATACCGACCAATTTTAGAATCATTTTCAGGTTATTCTGAGTGTTTTAATATAATAGGGTTAGAAGAAATTATTAAAACATTTGATAACTGTATTAATAAACAGATTTAGGGTCGCCTTTAATATTAAATGCCCCATATAACCAATCACCTATTTTGTCCATTAGTGGTTTGTTTTTTTGTATCATACTTTTCCACAACTCAAAATCTTTTCTGTGTTTGTTAAACATAACATCTAAACAATCCATCATGTGACCTGTTTCTGAACAACCAATAGATTTTTGATATTTTTTAATTTTTTCAGTTAAATCTACTCCTGATATTTTTTTACTATTTAAAAAATCCTCGGAACCACGATTAATAGATAACCTCCGATCAAATTCATAGGTACCAGGTTGTTCCGTCAATGTGTTATCGATAATTTTTTTTATTTGACTTTCTGTGAATATATATTTTTTCATATTACCTACTAGTTGTTCTTTTTCTTTTATGGAGATCCTCGTTTTCTTTAGTTAAAAACTCAACTTTAACACCAAGTGCCGCAACTTGCTTAGTCAAATCTAAAATCATATTGCGCATTTCATCCTTTTCTCTTGATGAAGTTACTAATAATGCTTCTAATTTTGTGATTCTATCTTTACAGTCATGTCTGATAAAGTCATCGTCTCTTTCTTTATTTAAGGATCTTTTTTCATAAAATCTGAAAGCGGCTGCCGAACCTAAGACGGAAATTACGGCAATTAAAACTGAATATATATTTTCCATATTTTAATAAATAGTTTGATATAAAATAAAATTTTAAAGTTTTTCAATTTAGTCGACCCGCAAACCCAAAAAACTTTTTTACTGACAAATAGTCATCATATTTTGTGGTGTTTTTTATATGATTATTTTATTTATAATCAATGTTGGGGGACATTAAAATTTAAAAATTCACACGGGGGAGTTTAAATCTCTCCCTTTTTTATGTATATTTTAACATGCAAAGTACTATTATTAATTTATTTGGTGGACCGGGTATTGGGAAATCAACTCAAGCAAGTGGATTATTTACTGAAATGAAAAAAAACCACATGAATGTAGAGTATACTTATGAATTTCCAAAAGAAGTTGCTTGGGAAGGAAACATAAGTCAATTAAAAGATCAATTCTTTATTACCGCAAATCAACATAGAAATATCAGTAGACTATACGGTAAGGTTGAATACATAATTGTTGATTCGCCAATTGTTTTGGGTTGCTTTTATGAACAAAGATATGGTGAGGATTACCCAGCATCTATTTATAATAGAACGGGTTTAAGTAAATTCTTGTGGAATCTGTTCAACCAATACAACAATATTAATATATTGTTAACAAGAAACAATGATACGTATGACCCTAATGGTAGACTTCAAGATTTACAAGAAGCTCAAGAAATTGATGAGGACATTAAACAAACATTACTCATTAATTCTATACCTTTCGTTGAATTTTCTGTTGATACTAATACTGCTGTGGACATATTTAACTATATAAAACAGAAATCAAAATGAAAAAAATTTTAGTATTAGTGGTGGGGTTATTTATTACATTTACCTCATTTTCTCAAGACACAATTAGAGTTAAAAATGATGTGTTTGAGGTCCTTTATTCACAAAAGTTAGAACAACCCTTATGGATAAAATATCGTTCAATAAATCGTCCCACAAACGTTAATAGAGGGGCTATGGACTTTTACAAAGAACCAAATATAAAAACATCCGATGCCGATGATTACGCTAAAAACATTTATGATAAAGGTCATGGTGCGCCGGCTGCAACATTTTCAGATAATGAAAAAAACTTAAAACAAACTTTTTCCTATCTTAATTGTATTTTACAAAACCAATACCTTAATAGAGGTGAGTGGAGATTATTAGAGGAGCAAGAAAGAAAGTGGGATGATATTGAAAATTTAACTGTAATTATAAAAGTATTTTTTGATGATCCTGTCAAACGATTACCAACAGGTGCAGCAATTCCCTCACATTTACAAAAACATATCTACTTTGAAAAACAAAAAAAATGGTTGTGTTATGTGTTTTTGAATGAGAAACCAAAATTTAAGTGGCAACAACTCGAGATGCTTTGCGATACGCCAAATTATAAATAAAAATTTACGTGTTTAATAAAGAACTAATAAATTATCAAGATAAATTATATTGGGTTTACAGAAAAGTTAAACAATCCCAAATAAAACAAGATTATATTACTGACTTGAGAGATTTTTGGATGTGTGATTTGGTTGTAAAAGATAGAAATTCAAACGATTCTAATCTTATATTTTTGAGAGAGATAAGTGATGCTCTTATAGTAAACTCTTAATTTCTTTTAGGCATAAATCGGTGTATCTTTGTTCATTTCTTCTTGCTTCTCTTTCACAGGGGTGTGTAGAATAATAGTAATATTGTTCATAATCCTTATACTTTGATCTAGATTGTAAGTAGTGAGTATATTCATGTATTGTAGTTGAAATAACATCGTAAGTTGAATTACAATGAGGTAGATATATTGTTATAATATTTCTATAAAAACAATAATTACCGAATACTAATGAGTTTTTTATTTTTCTTTTTCTAAAACTGTAATAAATTTTAAGTTTTTTTCTTTTTCTTTCATTGACCCCAAAAAAATCCTTACACCATTTTAGAGTTAAATTGGCGGTCCTTTTTTTGGTAAAATTATCAATGAATTTTTTATTCATTATTGTTGTTAGTTTTTATTCGTCTTGTGGTTACCTTTTTTATTGGTTTTGTTACCTCATAAATCCCATCAAAATTTTCAAGAACATCCTTCAAAATTGCCGATAATTCATATTTTTCATTTTCCTCACTTTTTTTCCATAAAATGTTGATGAAACTTTTATATTCAACCTCATTCAATTTGACTCCACTTCTAAGTGAATTATTCATGATTTTAAAAACCTTCAATTGCTCTCCTAATTTTTGTTCATTATTGAGGTTAAAATACTTTTCAACATAAACATTCGTAGTAACATTGTTAATTACATTTTCTATGAAATTTGTAAATGTTGGGTGATTAATGTCGATTTTCATTTTCGTTTTTTTTATAAATAGTTTTTAAATCCAAATAACTAAGAAAAAGGGGAGACAAGCTCCCCAAATATTTTATATATATCTATATAAATATATTTATTTTGCCCACTTGCCTCTTATAACAATCATAGCAATTACGTTGTATACAGATAGGTCTTGATATGTGTCTTCAACACTCTCACCGACCGTATCTTGTCTACTTAATAACACCAATTGTTTTAGTCTTTGGATTTTATCATTCATTCGAAACCATAGTCCTGTTTGTGATAATTTAATTTCGTCAGGTGTTGATAATCTAGTACCAACAGAAATATTATCAGGACCATAGTTAAGTTGTTTTTTACAGAATGTATCGTACATTTCATTAAGAATCTTTTTAAATTCTGCTGTAGTTTCAGGATACATTTCTTCACATTGTTTAATTGCTGTTTTTTGCTTCTCTTCTGGCATAATTTTTATATTTATAATATAATATACTCAATTTATTTGGGTTTACCAAATATTTATATATAAATCTCAGACATGGATATCAACATAGACGAAAAATTTGAATCAGACAAACCAAAACATAAACAACTTATAAAGATGTTAACTTTTAGAGTTGTTCCCGCATATTATAAAGAGATTGAAAAAGTTGCGGTTCATAAAAAAATGGATGTGTCTAAATTAATTAGAACATACATTAAAGAGGGAATGAAAAGAGACGGTGAAATTACCGACCGTGAGGAGAAAGAATTTGGATTAGAATAAATTATTTATCAAATCTCCTAAATGAGTTTTGGGAAATCATATTATAATTGACTCCACCAATAAAACGGTGGAGTTCTTTTTTTCCAGTATAACTCATTGCAGAACGCAAATAGTCTTCGAAATTTCGAACCCATCCCTCAAGGGTATACTCTACCTTATTTCTTCGTACAACCCCTTCAGAAGTGGTTAAATCCTCTTTACCCCAAGACTTCTGAACCTCTTTAGTACTCATACCTCTGAATGTTTTATAAAGGGGTAGTTCCGCGTGGAACATTTCTTTTGATTGAATAGAAAATTGGTTGATGATTTCTCCATCTTCCTTTGTTGTTTCACCTGCACTTTCCAAACATTTATTTAAAATTGACCCTAACATTATATAATCCGCTCCTAATGCTAATCCTTTTATAATATCAGAGAATTTTTTAAAACCACCATCCGCAACTATTTCGGTTCGATACTCATTGTGTAGTTTTATATTTTTACATTCTTCAATCAAAGACGCCATAGGGTACCCAACCCCTGTTTGAACGGTTGTTAAACACCCGTTTCCGTTTCCAATACCGATTCTAACTAAATCAACCCCGATTTTACAATATTCTTTAAATGTTTTTGGATTAGCAACATTACCAACCATAAGACACATTGAGTATCCATACCTTTTTTTAGCTTCTTTAGCCATTTCATATAAAGACTCCATGTGACCATTTGCGACATCAATTAGAGCCATAATTCTATCACCGTCCTGAACGTAAATTTTATCTTTTAAGAAGATTTTTTCAAAATCTTGTAAACTATAGGATAAAAAATTATTGGTATCAATCCATTCTTTTGTAGGATTGGGTATCCTTGGTAAAACGGGTAGAATCCCATTATTAGTAAATAAATGAAAATTGTTCTGACTTATTACGGTATCCATAGGTGCCGTCATTAAGGGTAACATGTTCCAAATATTACGTGAATTTATTTCACTTCTCGAACTAATTTTTGAAAGTATGGCCGATTCAATTAAAATATCATCAAAATCGAATAATTGATTACAGGGGTCACTCATTGTTCTCAGTTTTACTATTAAAATATAAGAAAAAAAGGTTGTTTAAAAAAATTATCAATTAAAAAAGTATTTATATTAGTATGGAAAACAAGATTATTTCTGAAAACGTTGTAAAATCTGTTTTAAACAGAATTTTAAATGAAGAAACCTCAAAGGTTAGAAGAGAGGATTTTAATAGAGTTCAGTTCAAAATAGAAGAACTACAGAATTCATTAAATGAAACCATAAAAGAATTTAGGAAATTAGAAGACTCGATACCGGGTGGGTTGAAAACAGTCGCAAACGGTAGAATTTCAGGAATTTCGAATAATTTAACGAATGCATTAAAGTTAATCATACAACTAAAGGAGAAAATCAAACAATATAAGAGAAATACATTTTCTCAACAAGTCGATGAAAAGAAAAAGTGATGCAATTAGTTAAACTTTTAGAGGAAATAGACCCAAATCTTAAAAAAGACGACTTGAGCTATAAAAATCTTGTTAAGAGTGTCAAATTTCTTGAAACCAAAGAAAAAGTGTTGTTCTTGACCACATCAAATAGAGGTGGTTGGGCAATAAAGGAACTTAACGAGGAACCCAAATCAACAAAACTAGCCAAAGCAATACAATCTTACTTGGGTAAATCTAAGTGTAAACTAATTGGGGTACCCGATTTAAAGATTTATACCTGTGAGGGTAATGTTTCACATAATGAAGGTAATTCTTGTGGGGTAATAAAGGCGAAATTGAAAGATAAGGACAAAAACCCAAGTGGGGAACACAGATGTTGGAGAAGTATTAATAATCCAGATGATGAATTATGGAAAATTTCTAAAGAATTGTTTGAGTCTGATTGTGTTGTGTTTTTTGGATCAGTAAGATGGGGTCAAATGAATGCACAATACCAAAATCTAATAGAGAGACTTACATGGTTAGAAAATAGACATACCACTTTGGGTGAAAAAAACATTTTAAAGAATGTTTCCTGTGGTATAATTGCTATTGGCCAGAATTGGAGAGGAAATGAGGTTGTGGAGGTTCAAAAACAAGTATTAACCTTCTTTGGATTCGATGTAAAAGACGAATTATGTTGGAACTGGCAGTATACTACAAATGAAAAAGACGAAACAAACAATAGTTACAAAAAATCGGGTAAAAAATTCATAGATACCTTCGAGTTAGATTAATCTATCTCATCTTTCTTACTTTCTAAGTATTTTTTTCCTTTATCAGTCAAAAAAAACATTTCTTCAGTGTTTTCATCTTCATATGAGTTAAGATAACCCCCCTGTTTTAGGTCATGAAGTACCGTACCAGCAACAATTTCTTGTAAAATCTTAGTAAACTCATCCTCACTGAATAATTCATCAGTTTCTTCTCCTAAAAGACCAGAAATATATTTTTGATTCATAATTTCTAAAATATATTGTCTTGCGAAGGTTAAATCGGTTATTTCATAGTCCTCAAAAAATTTTGATTCAACTAATCCAATCAATAGTTGTTCGGATTCCTCAATTACAATTGGTTGATAAACTGTAGACATATTTTTATTGTTCTTTTTATAAATAATAAATAAAAAAAACGATAAAAAAAAATGATTTAAAGTTTTATCTTTTATTCTTATATTTTCTATCATATAATATCTTAAAATGAAAGAAAACAAAATATTCATTCAAATTGCTTCGTACAGAGACCCACAATTAGTACCGACCATTAAAAATTGTCTATTAAACGCGAAATATCCTGAAAATTTAGTCTTTTCAATTGCATGGCAACATTCTACAGATGATGCGTGGGACAATTTAGACCAATTCAAAGATGATCCAAGATTTAAAATCGTGGACATTGATTATCATGAATCAAAAGGTGCTTGTTGGGCGAGAAATACACTACAACAACAATATGACGATGAGGAATATACGTTACAATTAGACTCACATCATAGATTCATCAAAAATTGGGACATTGAGTTAATTGATATGGTCAAACAACTTCAAAACAAAGGACATAAAAAACCACTTTTAACTGGTTATGTGTCTTCATTTGATCCAGATAACGATCCACAAGGAAGAAACATGGTTCCGTGGAAAATGAATTTTGATAGGTTTATACCTGAAGGTGCGGTTTTCTTTTTACCCGCTACTATAGATGATTTTAAAGAAAGAAGTGAACCTATTCCTGCAAGATTTTATTCCGCACATTTTTGTTTTACTTTAGGTTCATTTGTTAAAGAAGTTCCTCACGACCCAGAATATTATTTTCACGGAGAAGAAATTTCAATTGCTGTAAGAGCATATACATGGGGTTATGATTTATTTCATCCACATAAAATAGTTGTTTGGCACGAATACACAAGAAAAGGGCGAAAAAAACAATGGGACGACGACCCTGTGTGGGTTAACAAGAACAATAGTTCACATCTTAGGAATAGGAAATTGTTTGAAATGGACAGAGAACAAAAAGATATTTTTTTTGGACCATATGATTTCGGACCAATTAGAACTTTAGAAGATTATGAAAGATACGCAGGAATATCCTTTAAAAAACGTGCAGTTCAAAAATATACTGTAGATAATAATATTGCACCAAATCCACCATTATATGGTGAAGAATTTGAAAAATCGTTTTTACAAATTTTTAAACATTGTATTGATTTACACAGGGGTCAATTTGTAGAGACTGATTATGATTTTTGGGCGGTAATATTTGAAGATGAAAAAGGTGGAACCCTACATAGACAAGATATGAATGAAAATGAAATTACTAATCAATTAAAAACAACAGACCAATTCATTAAAGTATGGAGGACATTTAATACTGAGAGTAAACCATTTAAGTGGATTGTGTGGCCACACTCAAAATCAAAAGGTTGGTTAGATAAAATTGAAGAAAAATTGTAATCAAATGAATACAAAAGAATATAAAGTTAATGTAGATGACATAGAATTAATAATACATGATTTGGAAACAAGTCAAACTATGGTTCACATGAAAGAACAAGTTTATGAACAAGATGAATATAAATTAAAGAATATAGATTTTAAAGATGGAGATGTCGTTATAGATATCGGAGCCAATGTTGGTTGTGTTTCAATATATCTCGCAAAAAAATATCCATTTTTGAAAATATATTCTTTTGAAGCCCATCCAATAAATTACAAAAATTTATTAAAAAATATTGAAATAAATAATGTTAATAACATAACACCCAATAATTTAATTGTGTTAGATAAAGATGATGATTTCTTAGATATTGAATTGAATATATACAATAGTGGTTCAACAAGTATATTTAAAACAAATAAAAATAGTATTAACACATTTAATGTAAAAACCATATCACTAGATACTATTATTAAAAACTTTGGTATTAGTAATATAAAATTTCTAAAACTTGATTGTGAGGGCTCTGAATTTACAATTTTAAATAGTTCTAGTAAACTACGTGAGATTAATATTGAAAATATTGCGGTAGAGATTCATACATTTGTCAGTAATGGTAATGTTGATGGTTTAATTAACTTGATACAATCGATATCTAAAAATAAACCAATAACTAAAGTATATACATTAGGATAGTAATGTTTGTATCAAAATATACACATTCATCATTTAGAAAATCAAGTTCCGACATAATTGATGCTGGAACATCAAATGATAATACTAAAATCATAAAATTAAATAAGGTTTATAATGACCCCAAATTCTTTCCAAGAAAATTTGAGAGGTGGAATGATACTTTTGCTATTACCGTGATTGATAATACAACAATTGAAGTTAGAAGAACAGATGTTAAAGTTGGTGGGTGGGGTGAAAAATTAATCATAGATGTTGAATATGAAAATAATAATACCTTAGAGGTGTTATCTTCTCAAAAAATACCAAGAGTTATTTATCAGACTTTTGAAAGTTATGATGTTCCAGATGAAATGTATAGGTCAGTAAATAGTTGGATTAATTCTAATCCAGAATATGAACATTACTTTTTTAATGAAGAAGATAGAATCAATTTTATAGAAAAAAATTTTGATAGTCGTGTTTTAGAATCATATCTACGATTACTACCTGGAGCGTTTAGAGCAGATTTATGGAGATGTTGTGTTTTATATGAAAACGGTGGTGTGTATGTTGATGCCGATATGATTTGTTTAAAAAGTTTAAATGAATTAATTAGTGAATACGATACATTTATAACCTGTAGAGATGACCCGATGTCTACCCAATTTTTAGCTAACGGTTTTATTGCTAGCACACCTAAACACCCATTTTTAAAAAGACAAATAGATAATATCGTTGATAATGTTGAGAATCTTAGAGTTAGATATTATTTAGATATATCCGGTCCGGGTTTATTGGGTAAGTCTGTAAATCAGGTGTGTGGTAGAGATGAACATAGTGAATTTAATTTAGGTATTAATAATGTTAATCAATACATATTTAAAGTTTTAAAACATGAATGGGGAACTAAAAACTTTACATATAATGGTCAACCTGTTCTTATTACGGAATACACAAATAAAAATCAAGAAATGGATAAAATTGGTAACCCAACATTTTATTCCATGTTTCAAAAAGGTGAAATTTATCAATCAATACCATTTAATATATTCTACACATCACTCGATTATTTAGGTATCAATACTTACATGTATAATTCATTTAAAGAAAAAAATAAAAGATGGAAATTGAATCACTATACTGATAGTATGTGTTTAGATTTTTTCAAACAAAAACATAATGAATTAAATAATTTATTAGGTGTTGATGTTTTTAAATATTACCTAACATTGGCTAATGGAGCGGAAAAATCTGATTTATGGAGATATTGTATTTTATATTTAAATGGTGGGGTTTATACTGATACAGATACATACTGTAATGTATCATTAAATAAATGGGTAAAACATCACGATTTAATATTGGGGATTGAGGCGTTTTTAAGTGTGGAAATCGCGGAGACTTTTGGTGCTGACAAAATAGGGTTTAGGTTCAACAATAAAATAATTTCTGTTTGTAATTGGACTATGGCATCAAAACCTAAACATGAATTTTTTAAAAACTTAATTATCGACATATGTGAGAATCCTATAAGTAATAATGTTTTGTTGAATACAGGACCAGGAAGATTATCTAAGCATGTTTTAGAATATTTTAATGATTGTGATTTTTCTAAATTAGAAAATCAAAACATTGAGAAAGATAAATCTATTTTGTTTAACATAAATAAATTTGGTTCAAACCAATCACATTCTGGTTCAGCAAAAAATTATGAAAATCCTTTTATACCACTTAGAGACGACATATATGTGACACACTTATTTGATGGGTCGTGGAGAACTAATAGAAATAAAGAAATGAAAACATTTAAATCAAGATTAGGTGTTTCACACAATTTAACAATTATTGAAAATGAGGATGGTTATATAGGTGTTGGTAGATTAGATAAGGATACAACCAGAACTCACTTCATGAATCATATTGGAGACTGTAGGAGTTTGGTGGAGTATACTTTATCAAAAAACTTTGAATTAATTAAAGAAGAAGAAAAAAAAATTAAAAATTATAATAATATTGCAAAGTTTGAAGATTATAGATTTTTTAAATTCGATGAAAAAAAATATTTGTCAGTATCATATATAGATGAAGATTTTAACACTAGAGTTTCAATATTGGATGAGAATTACGTCTTTTTAGGTGATGTAAAAATAGATAACTATAATTCTGTTTCTTGGATGGGTAAAGTAAAAGTATGGGAAAAAAATTGGTTATTTTTTGAGAAAGAAAAAGAATTATTTTTTATATATTCAACAACACCAAATTATGTTATTTATAAATGTGTTGATTTTAATAATTTAAAATTTGAAAAATATATAGATATTCCTTGGCCAATAAAGAATAATGTACCTGAAAATGAACATTATTTTACATCATATATCGGGAGTAGTGTTAGGGTGGCAACTGGAGGTTCATCTAGTCCTATACTATTAAAAAATAAAAATATCTATCTCTATTTTATACATACTAAAATTTATAATGAGCAGAAATATAATCACTATGCAGTCATATTAGATACCAACCTTAATCCGATTAAGTTTATTAAAGAACCTATAATAAATAAGTTTGTACCTCATGGTCTTCTTTTTGTTTCTTCAGTTATTGAAAGTGATGATTACTTAATTTTTACCGGTGGTATACATGATAACACAAATTTTATTTGGGAATTATCTAAAAATCAAATATTTAAATTAATAGGAATTTAAATACCACATAAACAGATAAACAAATTATACATGGACCCTGATGGTGAACAAGAAAAAGAAAAAATTAACTTTTTACAGAGATACCTCACTAATGTTGGCAATGTTCTTTCTCCCATTTGGGTACGACGCATTGTTCAAATTGATTATGGATTTAAGTGGTTCTTATTGGGTTGCCGATATCGTTTTTTATTCAATTTCAGGATGTTTTTGGTTGTGTTATATCTTACTTACGAGACATTTAAATAAAAAATAAAACCTCCTTACTTGGAGGTTTTTTTATCTTCTTTTTTAGAATCGGGTTTTTGTAAACCCTTTTTTATTTCGTCTTTTTTGACATAATGATTTTTGGTTGCTTCCTTATGCTTCTCAAGAATTTTCTTTTTTTCTTCTTCAGACATTCCAAATACTGACATAATAATTAAGTTTTATTTTTGTTTATTATTTTTAAAGATTCCTCTTTTTTCTTTTTTAGAACGTAACATTTTTCATATTCTTCCATACCTTCAAAAATATGAATCATTGCATCTACAATTTCTATGTATAGTTCTAAATCATTTTTAAATCCTATTATACTACAGCCACTAAAATAATCATTTAAAATTTCATTGTCAAGAGAAACGGAATATTCGTAGATTAACTTTAACTCTTTATCATCGTAGTTGTTAATCTGTAAAATTCTCGTCGCTTGTATTAAGAATTTAAATGACATCTCCATACTATAAATATTATTCACAAACCATCTCAATCTTTCTCTCTAACATTTTGAAACACTCTATAAAACCATCTGTTTCTATTTCTTCTCTTGTGGATTTAGATTTTGTTCCATTTCCCAAAACAAAACCATTATTTAAGGATATGGTAAACACCCATTGATTTTTACTATACATTTCAATATTCAGGAATACACCATGTCCATCAAAAAATTTATACAATTTCTTATTGTCAAATAGATAGAGTGTTGTTACACATGGCACACCAACATTTGGGAACATATTTTGAATAAAATTTCCAAACGACTTAGGGCAATTGTTTTTTATGTAATACCAATCTATCATACCTTTAATTATTATTTAAAATAACTAAATTATATATATTTCTAAAGATTTTGTGTTTTTGTGGTATACTTATGAATGTTTAGATGAAAATATGAAAATACACGAATATTTTTACAACGAGGACACAAGGAGATTGTATATAGAATTTTCAACAAAAAAGGACGGGGATAAATTTTATAGAATTATAGAGTTTGACTTTTCAGATATAATATATTATACTCCTGATATAATAACAGAAGAAGATTTAACGGAAATAGACAAATCTTTTGTCATTGATCTTATAAACCAGTATTTGGAGGATAACGATTTACCCGAAGAAATAATTTTGTAATATTTATAGTTATGGGGTTTTTAAACGACAATAAAAAAGATAAGTTAAACAAGTTTGTTAAATTCGTAAAGGATGAGTTAGGTATCAAAGAAATGCCAACAATATCCGTGCAAAATCATAGAGAGGGTTTAAAAACAACCGCAAACTACGACTACACTAAAGAAAATAAAGTGGTTAAGGTTTGTAGTAAAAATCGTGCATTAGTTGATGTAATGAGGAGTATTGCACACGAACTCGTACACCACAAACAATTTGAACAAGGTAAATTAGAAGTTAAACCACCGGATATTGGTGGTGAAATTGAGGATGAAGCAAACGCAAAAGCGGGTCAATTTATCAAAATGTTTGCAAAAATCGACCAAACAATTTATGATGAATAATTTTATCTCATAAATCTTAATAATACTCTAACTGTTATTGCTTTGTCTCTCGTACCATTAGATAGGTATAGGTCGGTTACAATTGGTTCACTCAATAAGGTCATTTTATTTACAGGAGTAACACCATTAGATTTATAATCATTAAATTCATAGGTATATAAAGTAATTCCACCATTTTCTGTATTATAAACACTCATTTTGTCTTGTCTATAAATTAATTCCACATCAAATGGGTTGTGTGATGGTTGAAATGTTCCTCCAAAATTTATAAAATCAGTTGACAAATAATAAAAAGGAGAACCAACAGTACCATCAAATTCCCAAGTTGTTTTACCTCTAATGAATCTTCTATCCTTTGCTGTGACTTGATAGTTTTGTCTCATGATAATGTTACCACTGACAAAATTTTGGTTGTTCCAAGAGTTAATACATATCGTATCATGTTTAATTATCTGATACGGTGATATCGTTGTTATTGGTACAATTTCATAATCATAAAAAACCCATTTACCTCCCGTTATGACAGGTGGAGTAATCAATTCATATTTTTCACAACCCCAAAATAGAGGTAAACAGAACAATAAAATTAACTTTTTCATGTCTTCAGTTTAAAATGAACACAAAAATAGGTATTTTTTTGGATATCATAACTAATTTCAAAATTTTTTTTTGATATTTATATATTATGAAAATAATGGTTTCTGAGGAACAATTCCAAAAGATATTAAAGGATATACCTGAAAATCAAGAAGTTAGTGAACAAGAGGAGACACCTAATCCCCAACCCACCGCAGGTACATCATCCACACAATCAGGTGGACAAGGATATCCTAGTGTGGGTAAATGGGAAACTGGTGTAACAAGAGGACCCGCAAACCAAATAGGGGTAACAAAATGGTCAGACATCGTTGGTGTGAATTTAAAAAGAGGTAAGGCGAACCCACTAAAATAAAGTATTTATATATAAAATTAGAAACATGGTTTTTCAAGCAAGGAATATAATTACAGAATCCGAAAGAAATAGGATTCTTGGTTTATATGGTAGACCACAAATACCTGAATCTATTGTGATAACCGAATGGTTATCTCCTGACGAAAAATATTGTATATTTTTCGATGATTTAATAGATGTAGAAAACAAAACAAAAATTGGTAATATTTGGGAAAATTTTGACCATTTTAAGTTTTTTTTAAAACACTCATTTGAAGTTGCAACAAACATATCACAAGAAATTAGAGAATCGGCAATACAATCAATTAATTCATTATTGATAACTGAATCCAATCAAAATATGGTTGGTTTAAAACCATACGTTAAAGAATTTCTGAGTGAACAAAACTTTTTTTCTGACCTTGGAAATTGGGCGGTAGATACCGCTAAATCTGCGGTAAAGGGTGTTTCAGATTTTGCAACAAAATCGTGGGAAGGGATTAAAAAAACATACAATTATATAAAAGACGCCGAATGGATGAAAGCATTCGAAATGATTAAAAAAGGTGTCTTGTTTGTTGCGAGAAGTATTAGGTCTATGTTATATCACCCTGTGGGTATTTTATTGGATGCAATATTAATTGCTACAGGTATAGGCAAAGCATTTCAATTTGCAATTTGGGGAACCGTTGTGGCTTTAGATGTATATGAATTGATTACCGGTAATTACGAGGATCCAGATTTGGCGATGCCTTGGAGATTACTTTTTTTGGGTGTCGATTTATTGGGATTAGCAACAACAGCAATTGCAGCTAAAGGTGCGAAAGCAGGTATTATGTTGTTAATTAAAAGATTTGGGAAGGGTATAGACGGAATAACGGCCGCAGTACAATCAAATAAAGTTTTACAGGGAACAATACAGAAAGTATTAGATGCCGCTCAAAGTGGTGGGAATCTTATGCAAAAGACCGCGGCGCATTTACAGAAAAGTGCACCGAATGTTTATAACTTTTTAAAAGGTGCGTTTAATGCTGTCGGAGGATTTATCAAAAAGATGATAGAAACATTAGCTGCTCTTTTAAAAGGTGGTTATAAAGCGGTTAGTGCACCAGGTAAAGCTATCAAGACTGCGTTAGGCGGTCAAAAATTAGGTTCAGCTGCACAGGCAGCCTTAAATGTTGGTGTCCCTATTGCTGCATTTGGTGCATACCAAACCGGAAAAGAAAGAGAACAAATGAACCAATTTATGGCGGCAGTACAATCAAATAACGTACAGCCAGATTATAGTCAAATTGAGTGGTAAATAAAAATTTAAAAATATAAAAAAATGAGTGGTCTTAAATTAATTAGTATACTAAAAGAAGCAAACACTAGAGTTTCGGCGGTAAAAAGTTTTATAGATAAAGTATCAGATGCTGCTGCTTTAGAAAAAGCAAATTTACCATTATTTAATGCATTTAAAGAGGTATTGGCGTTTTCAAAAACAGATGCGAATCAGATTAGAGGTGTAAAAGTGGGTACACAAAACAAAAACAACATATTATCAACAGTAGATGAATTAATGTACGCACTAAAAACGACTGATGGAATGTTACCGGAGACTGTTGGTTTATTAAATCAAGGTTTATTAAAAGCCAAAACAACACCAATCAATATGATTGATGATATCGCCAAGGATGTTGTTGCTCAAGATAGATTCATAAGAAGATATGGTCAACTGACAGATGGAAAAATGAAGGAGGCACTACTTGCCGCTGGTTATAGTGATAATGCTGCAAATTCTCTTATTGCAAACGCTAAAAAGAATCCTAAATTCAAAACAGAGTTTAAAAAGGGTGTTCAAAAAAGACAAAAAACGGCATCAGGTAAAGATAAAAATCTGAAACCTAAGACTGACGGATCCAAAGTACCTGAACAACAAAAAAAGACTTTGAGGGAAAGGGCCACAGAGTTGATGGATATGATTAAAGTTAAAAAAATGACATGGAAACAAGTATTAGCTTGGGGTGCTGCTATTGGTGTTGGAGCTCTTGCTTTATGGTGGTTTTTATATGATAGTGACACGGTTCCCGATGATTTACCTGAAGATGAACCAACAGATACAGGGGAATGGGCACCATGTATTCAAGAATTATTAAATAGTAAAGAAGGGTACATTAATACAACATCTGATGGTCTTGTTAGAGTTATTGTTAAAACTGAACAATACGTTGATGGTTTAGCGTTTTATACAAATGGTAGAGTTTTCAATTTAACGACGAGAGAAAAGGGTAGTTGGAGATGTAAACAGGGTCAAGTGACCATTTCAGAACAAGAGTTGATGCCATATGCTTATCAATATTCTCGAGATACTAATACTAATCCCAATACATCCGCGGTTGATTCGGCAAAACAAGTTGTACAATCCGCCATTGGAGGACTTAAAAAAGGTTTATCAAACATTGAAATTACTTGGGACAAACCTGGTGGTGGGTCAACATCAAAATATCATGATTGTAATAGTAAATCATTACCTCACGAATTCGGTTGTCGTTCAGAACAAATTAAAAAGGTTCAAATTTGTTTAGGGTTACCTGAAAAATACCAAACAGGAAATTTCGGTCCAATTACAAAAAAGGCTATTGAAGACAAGGGAATTGATGTAAGTAATGGAATGACACAAAGTGTTATTGACAAAGTATGTGGAAGTCAGGAAACCACACCATTAAACAGAGAACCTATTCAACCAATAACAGCGGATAGGTTAAAAATGAGTGATTTGACAATGCCTAAAGTAGATATCAAATTACCCGATATTAAACCATTAGAAGTTAGTGATGAAGTATTTTATAATGCATTGAGAGACAATGGTAATCTTATTGGTGAAGATGGTAATAATAGAATCAAATATAAAGGACCGGATTTAGATGAAGTACAATTAGGTAAATTAGATAATGTAATATTACCTATGGGATATACAAGAATTAAAAATCTTGAAGAATTAAAACCATATGGTTCTAAATATGTTTGGAAAAAAATAAGTTAATGAATAAAATTAAAAATATAGTATCAAGTACCTTATTGGAAGAACGTAAAAGACGTTTGACCGAGTCGTATTTTGAATTAGATGATATTAGAGATGGTAATTATTTAATTGAAAGGTATCTTTCAATAACACGTAATTTAGTTAATGAAGGTTATGATATTGACGAGATTGAAATACCTGATAGTGTAAAAAATTTAGTACCTGATCAATTAAAAACAGATGATGTTAAATCTGCTTTAAGTGATGCACTCGCAACATCAGCAAAAGAATATATCATCAGATTTGTATTAAAAGAAATTTTTGGTGCCGGTCCAAGTTTTTCAACATTTGCTGCACAACTTTTTGCTGATTGGAATCCTTTGGATTTATTAAAAATATTCAAAAATAAAGAAGAGTGTGACGCAGCATTTCCTGCTTTATCTGACAGATTAATTACCATGTTGGTAAGATATATCGCATCAGGAGAAATTGGAGGAAATCAAAACAACTACGGATTAAACTTTAGTGGTATGGGTAGTACCTATTTAGGAAACCTATTCGGTGAAGTTGTGAAAGAATCTGACATATCAGAAAAAGTTGCAAATAAATTCTGTGAATTCATACATTAAAAATGGAAATAAGTAAAAAAGAAATATTAGAACAAAAACAAGTTTTAAAAGAGGATACGGTAGAAAATATTTTATTAGCCGCAGGATTTATACCCGTAATTGGTGAGGTTTTTGATGTAATATCAATCATCAGATATATCTCAAAAAAAGAATATCTTTATGCGGGTTTAATGTTAATTGCGTTAATACCTACTGTGGGTGATTTTGTTATTAAACCATTTATTAGAATATTAAAAGGTGTAACCGGAAGTGGTAAAATAATTTTAAGAAACGCAGATGATATTGTAAGATTAGCAAAATCAAATCCAAAATTAGCGGAACAATATCTTAAAATACAACAACACTTAGGTAATCCTAAAATTGGACAATTAATTAAACAAGTTGAGGGTATACCGGGTTTTGGTAAAACTTGGGGAAGAGGTATGAGTGAGGCAATAAATGTAAATAAAGTTGCTGTTGCTGAAATTAAAGGTTTATCATCTTTACCTAAAACTATTGGAAAAGAAATATCTGCCGGAGGTAAATTTAGTACAGGACTTAAAAGTTTCTTCCAAGAAAGAGCATTAGCGAAATATGTAGCGAAAAAAGGAATGGAACCAAGTACATGGTTATCAAAATGGTGGAATGTTGTTAGGAGGGGTAGAAAAGATAGACGTGATTTAATTAAAAAATTTATAATTGCAAACGGAATATTAAATATATTTGGTTTACCAAGTTTTGAATCTTTTGAAAGAAAATTCGAGGAAGATGGAAACTTTAGAAATCAATTAGCCAATAATCCTGAATTTAGTAATGTAGTAAATCAAAGTGGTGTTACGCCTCAGGAATTATCCTCAATTGAATCGCCCGAAGAAAAGTCGGGTGGTGGTATGGGTGCATTTATGAACTTGGCAATGTTAAAAACTTTAGCACGTATATATACTTAACAGATATTTATATTAGAGTCTTTTGGTTTGGTCACCAATTGATGATAATATGATAAAACGAAAAGGAGGTATTCGAATCTCGGCAAAGGGGTCCTAAAGACCTCTTTGTTCGTTATAGACTATTTATTAAAAAACCCATTGAAATCAATGGGTTAATTTTTTAGTGGAGGTGACGGGAGTCGAACCCGTGTCTTGCTCGCAATATCATAAATGGACTACACGTTTAGTACAACATTGGTTCTCAATGTTCCGAAATATTAGGTTTGATCTGTGTGGGAAACCAACCTACAAACAACCTGGTCTCAGAATTATTTTAAACGAGCTCTGACCTGTGACCCGTATATCGGACTTCTGTTCCTAGGTTAATGTCCTACCCGACCCGAGTGTAGTTTCGCCTTAGGCTACTGCTACGTCAGAAGTTGCGATTAGACCGCAAACTTCCATTTGGTTGTAAACGTTGCCGTTTAATTGTTACCACCGTGGATTAAAGTCGTAGATGACATCCGACTACGTGCCCATTTACCATATCAACGCCAATCAATACCAAACACCCCCATATTTTAAAGAACTAATACAAAGATATAAATATTTTATGATATTACCAAAGGGAAATTTTTCTCGTACAATGCTTCGAATAACAATTTATTTTTTTCCCATTTTTTGTTAACCATACCAATAGATTTGTGTGTAACTCTAATTCTTGTTGTTACACCAATTTTAACACCATCTAAATGATTTTCTAAACATATTGGTAAATCATAAAAATGAAACCCTTCGAATTGTTCATTAAATTTATGTTTAATTCTTTTTTTGTGAACCATCATAAATAATCCATCCACAACGACTACTTGTTTTGGGGTTTCACCAAAACTTTCTTTTGAATAATGATTCACATGTCTTTTACCTTCATGTTCATGCCCAACAACACCAAACATAGATTCCCTATCTTGCCACCACATACCACTTAGTAAATTATTTGTACCCGCTAATCCTAAAATTCCATATTCAGAATTCTTTTCAAATAACTTAATAATTTTAGGTGTGATATTAGTTGTTTCTAAAATCAGATCATCGTGCATAAACACAACTATATCATTTGAAGATTCTTCTAATCCACGATTATATAATTTAGGTAAAGAATCTTCACCATTATTTTCATAAACAATTATTTCTGTTTTTGGATGTGAAAACATCTTACTTACATGTTTTAAATAATTGTCATCTATTTTACGTGTTGGTATCACAACACTAATTGGTATGTTATTCTTCGACATATATTACTTCTATATTTCCGTCATACTCTTTTAAATCTATGACGATAGGTTTATTTGATGGTGTATATTGTTCTGTACAAATCGATGCGTTTACGTATAGTGTATCCTTTATGTAAACACCACCATAACCACTGTGAATGTGTCCGAATACATGTAATAATGGTTTTACTTCTTCTACACGAACTCTTAATAATTCACACCCAACATTTACATTACCTTGTCTCCAATTACTAACAAAATCTCTCGCTTCATGTGGTGGACCATGTGTGATGAGTACATCGGTATCATCTGGAATCATATCCCAATATCTTTTTAAATCATCACCAAATCTCGGCAGATTAAATGCCCAATTTTTAAACTCGGGTTGCCAAGGACTACCCCAAAATTTTACAGGTTGTTTAAATTCAGTAGATTCAATCGTGAATCCACTATCTTCAAGATAAACAACATCAGATTGTGATAGATTCTCTTCAAACATTAAATTATGAAACCAATCATAATCACCTTGATGATGAGGATATCTGTGGTTTTCGAATGCCCAATCATGATTACCTGCAATAAAAATTTTGGTGTCGAATCCTTTTAAGTTCATATACCATTGAACAAATTCTTCAACATCTCTTTGAGTTCCCATATTTGTACAATCACCCGCGTGGATTAGTACGTCACCTTCAGGTAATGATTCATATTTCTCCATTTTTGTGTGAAGACTATGTGTATCGGATATACAAACAATTCTCATATCATTAATATAAAAAATATTCTTTAATACGCAAAAAAAAAGTCAGATATATTCTGACTTAGTTGAAAACCGCACGATTAATAATTTTGTGAGGTTTATTATACAATTTAGTTTTACTAAACTAAAAAAAAAAACACTGAGATTACATGTTTTAAGTGATTAGCTTTAGAAAGATTATTGTTTCCTTTCTTATCCACTTCCTTTTGAGAAGTACCAATCAGTGACAGTCAATTAGATTAACCAATCCTTAAGTTGTTTTGTACTCTATTGTTACTCATTACTCTTTGATGATGCCCCACCAATTCAACCTTGCGGGTTTAGAGAACTTTCTCAAAAATCACATTGGGTTTGGGACCCTTTGTGGCCGTGAACCCCTCACGACTATGTAGTCACCTGTCCAAAACAACTGACGAGCACTTTACCTTTTTTAATTTAAAGTTTGTTAAACTGTAATTAACAAAGTTGGTTCCGAATTTGTCAGGTAGCGGCTCGTCGCCAGCCATATCATCTTTTGAACGACACGATACTAAACTACCCAATGTGATGTCCCCACCACCATACTTTAAGTCAACTTCACTAATAATCGTTGGTACGATTTACTAATGAGTAACAACAGCACCATCTGTACGTTACCTTACCTTTCGGTTTTAAGTGAACTCTAATATTGAATTACGCAATTATGTGGTTGGATGACCACGTTTCTTACATGAATTCTATGAATTATTCCTATTGATGTTCCCATCTCAACCTAACAACTCGGATTGCCAAGTCACCCAACCACGTTCCCTACAGTGTTACCCTCAGTACTAAAGGTCGGATGGTATTTCATTTGTCTACTTGAGCTCCATTGCTGAAGCCGCAACTCACACTAACCTGTGTGAATCACTTTATCCCACTTTCATGGTTTATTTATGACCATAGACGGCCAATATCTTAAATCAAAGAACTTTTCGTTTCCGATTGTTTTACAAATATACGATGATTTTATTCAAAAATAAAATTTTTGTAAAACTTTTTTTATTTTTTTTTAAATTCTTACCAAGTGGTTTGCAGCGTAAGTGGATAATGCACCTAACTGTTTGTATCTCACCTTATAACCCATACCTTCAACTAAACCTACCGCCTGTCTTAAAACGGAATTTGATTTATATTTTGGGTCAGGATTTAAGTCAATATCAATCCATGTTGCTTTAGGTAGACCATTTTCTTTTAACCATTCGGCGATTTCAATTGATTTCCAAACCTCACTTAACAATCTAGATGGTGTGTTATATTCCATCGGTGTGGTTTCACGATTACACAACACGTGAGCACCTTTTCCTGGTGTATATAAAGCAATAACAACTCCGTAAATTGTTTTTTTATTTCCATAACATTGTGAGTCAGATCCTATAAGGATTTCAACGCACTCTCTTGTTGAAACATATTCCTTCACATAATCAATTAAATTAGGAATGTTTGTACCATAGAGAGTTCTAAATTGTTTCATTTATTTCATTTTAATATTATTATTTTGCGGAGAGTGAGGGGCTCGAACCCTCGCGGCTTTGACGCCCTAACAGTTTAGCAAACTGCCCCCTTCACCAACTTGGGTAACTCTCCTAAAAAACTCTTTTATCATTTCTTATTCTTGATTCTTCCGCTTCTTTATACATTCTAATCCAAGTTAACGATAAATCAACAACAGCTAAAGCAGGTGCTAACATAATTACCATAATGGTATCAAGACCTGGTGATACACCAATCATACCAGGGTTTTCTAATTTTCTATACTTTTTTATTAGTTTAAAAAAACAATAAAAAATACAAACAATGTGAAAATACAAATACATAACTTACCTTTTTATTTTTCGTTTATTTAAAAATTCATAAAATTTATTCTCATAGTTTACAAAGTGTGTCATCGCCCACCACTTACCAAAAACACTACCCGCTATATAAACAATAATGACAACCCAATCACTTGCAAATAATCTTTCTAATGCAAAATACGTTGACCCTAACGCCACCAAATTAATCCACAAAGAATTAAAAACAAGTTGCTTAACTTTATTTTCATAGGTGTATTTTATTTCCATGGTTTTAAAAACATTGAATAATACTTGAAAAAAAAACACTAACACATATAACCACATAATTTTAGAATTTGATTCTGCTAAAAATTTTACTTTTAGATATATGAGCCCCTTATCGGAATCGAACCAATAACCTACGCATTACAAGTGCGTTGCTCTACCAATTGAGCTAAAGGGGCGGTGAGTGGACCAGATAGGGTTCGAACCTATGACCTCAACATTATGAGTGTTTTGCTCTAACCAACTGAGCTACAAGTCCAAAATCATTCAAATTAACGATAATTGACTTTATCGTTAATTTACACGATTGTAGTCCCACGTGGAATCGAACCACGAATAACAGATTAGAAATCTGTAGTTATATCCATTTAACTATGGAACCAATTAACACTATCGTCTTTGAAAGTTTTTATTTAATTGTTATGCCTTACGGCTACTTAATTTACTTTCAAGTTTATCAAGTCGTGAATCTAATGTTCTGTAGATGTCTTGAACAATATTATCACGCTCTCTATTTTGATTTTCAAATTCTCTGCTGAAATTTTGATTTAAATTATCAATCTCTCTTCCGAGAATGCCGTGTATCGTCTCAATTTCTTTGTTATGTTTTCTCACCTTAACAAAGGCCATTACAGCAACCACCGCAACCGCGATGACCACCACAACGGACATTCCTAAAATAAATGATAGTATATCCATATTATATTTCTCCTTTATTTTCAAAGAACGATAGTGTTTGTACCCGGAGCGGGACTTGAACCCGCACGAGCGTTGCGGCTCACAAGATTTTAAGTCTTGCATGTCTACCGATTCCATCACCCGGGCATAACTCTCACAATGTCAAAGAACAATACTAAAATATAAGAATAAAAAATCACTAAAACAAAAAACCCAAACTTTTATATATATAAATATCAAATGTACTCGATACGGGATTCGAACCCGTGCTACGTCCGTGAAAGGGACGCGACCTGACCACTAGTCGAACCGAGCATTTGCGGAGGCTCAGGGATTCGAACCCCAGATACCGTTTCCAGTATGACGGTTTTCAAGACCGTTCCATTCAACCACTCTGGCAAGCCTCCAGCGGTCTCTACGGGATTCGAACCCGTGATCTTCTCCGTGACAGGGAGACATGTTAGGCCACTACACCAAGAAACCTTTGTTGCGAGGGGTGGACTCGAACCACCGACCTTCAGGTTATGAGCCTGATAAGCTACCACTGCTACTACCTCGCGATTAATAATATAATTAAAAATATTTATAAAAAAAATATGACAGAATTGCTTCCAACTGATTGGTATATTGAGTCTCCAATAGATTTTGAACACAAACAATATCTGTTATTAGCATATTTGATTAAAGTAGATCAATCATTTCTTTTAAATCATCTTTCTCCACACCTATTACATATGGAATCTTTAATAAGGGAACTAAATAATTTTAGAGAATCTTATCAAGATATAAGGAAAAAATTTGATAAAGAGCGATATGTCATTTTGGGAGAAAATTCAAAATTAATAGGAGAGGACAATCACTTGGTATATGAAATAAAAGAAATAGTTGATTTTTCAATCCCCCAGTTAAAGTTTAGGATAACTAATGGCAATAAAATTTTAAAAAAATATAAACAGATATTGTATTAAATTTTAATAAAATCAACAAATTAACAATATTTATAAAGGACTAAACACTAATAAAATGAACAATCGGGCAAACGTATACTCTTTTGTTAAAAAATTTACATTTTTATTTTTTTTCATTTTAGGGGCAAACTTTGCAAATGCACAAACAATTTTCGTTGATCCCGTAATTAATAGTATAAAGATAGGATCATTGGCGGGTAACAGAAACCTTGCATTTGGTGTAAAAAATATTGTACAAGAACTTATCAGTGATAAGGACGGCTATTTTTTGGTAGAGGACAAGTCTAAGGCGGAGTATACAATATTAGTAGAGTTAATTTTCTTTGACATAGTGAATTCAAATACTGGATTTGCGGTGATTCATAAGGATAAAAGCACAACTGTTATTAGAATGAAAGGAATTTTATTAAAGGACGGAAAAAAAATAAAACAAGAGTTTTCCGAGGGTAAATCTTCAGAAATATCCACCTCGACTATAATAATTGACGAGGGAGGTAAATTTAATCAAGAATCGGCAAGCTCTGCAATAAAAAAGACGGTCACATCATTAATTGAAAAACTATTATGAAAAAATTATTATTTATATTAGCACTGACTATTACCTCATTAACTTCCTTCTCTCAAACACCGGCTATCGGCCATTTTCAAACATTGGCAACCGTAAGAAGAGGTGATACATTAGATGTTGCTTGGTATTACAGACCGGGAACACCAGACATTCGTACCTTTCAGGTGGATTGGCAGTATAAGAAAACATTACTGACACACATTTCGACAACTGTGGATGCAAGTGTAAATGGTATGACTCCTGCAGTGAGTTATAAAACTTGGGATAACTATAAGTTTAATACCTACTCAAATGGTAACTATACCTATACTTCTAACTCAGATTGGACTATTGGACGTAACTTCTTAGTTCTATCAAGTGGTGCAGCTATAAACGCAAACGGATATGTTATCCATAACAAATATAAAATAAATGATGTAGCATCAGGTTACGTT
>Ga0194130_10002110_pt1 | contig 29594 bp, 28 predicted proteins | sample TA2KigsurfametaG_FD_160084 | JGI IMG/M metagenome (GOLD analysis project Ga0194130, IMG submission 160084) | Freshwater microbial communities from Lake Tanganyika, Tanzania - TA2015050 Kigoma 12 surface | ecosystem: Environmental > Aquatic > Freshwater > Lake | place: Tanzania: Lake Tanganyika...
TAGCGAAGCAACTACAAGGCCAATTGACCATCACCCTGTGGGCGGAGCCGGAAGAACTTCAATCCCAACTCTACCTGATCAACTTGCTCGAAGAAAAATGTGGAAGAATCCTCTTCAAGGGTGTTCCTACCGGGGTAGAAGTAGGCCATGCCATGCAGCATGGAGGACCTTTTCCCTCCACTACTGCAGTGCAAAGCACCTCCGTGGGCGCTTACGCCATCAAACGATTCGCACGTCCCCTTGCCTTTCAGGACATGCCCCATTCCCTACTTCCCGATGCCTTACAGGACCACAATCCGCTAGGAATTTGGAGGCAAGTGAATGGAATTGTAACTAAATAATGGAAATACGATGGAAAAAGACTACGCTTCGCTACGTGAAAAAGGTCTAAAAAGAATCTGGTTCTATTTCTCCGAGCTTGCTCGGATTATTTCTATTGTATTTTTATTGTATTTCGTTTAATCATTCTACACCCAGAAAAAAATGCCTTCACGCCATACCTTTTCTTGCATCGATGCCCATACCTGCGGCAACCCCGTCCGGGTAGTCTCGGGAGGCGTTCCTTTTTTAAAAGGAAAAAATATGCTCGAAAAACGCCAGTATTTTCTAGATCACCTGGATTGGATACGAACCGGACTGATGTTTGAACCACGAGGCCACGACATGATGTCTGGCTCTATGCTATTTCCTCCACATGATCCAGAAAATGATTTTGCAGTACTTTTCATCGAAACATCCGGCTGCCTTCCCATGTGCGGGCACGGGACCATTGGCACGATCACCATTGCAATCGAGGAAGGCTTAATTCATCCCAAAACCCCAGGATTTTTGAGAATGGAGGCCCCAGCAGGCTTGGTTTTGGTAGAGTACCGCCAAGAGGGAAATAAGGTGAAATCGGTCAAATTGACCAACGTGAAAAGCTACCTCGCGGCAGAAAATCTAGACATAGAAATCGAGGAGCTGGGTACGCTCAAGGTAGACGTGGCCTATGGTGGGAATTTCTATTGCATCGTCGATCCCCAGGAAAATTTTAAAGGTATTGAGCACTTCAAAGCAGAACAACTCATAGCTATGGCACGTAATCTGCGACAAAAAATGAACGAGCGCTACGAGTTTGCACATCCCGAACACCCTCAAATCAAAGGCTTATCTCATGTATTATGGACGGGCAAACCCATGGATCCAAACAGTACGGCCCGAAACGCTGTTTTCTATGGAGACAAGGCCATTGACCGATCCCCTTGCGGAACAGGCACCTCTGCACGAATGGCACAATGGTACGCCAAAGGATGGCTCAAACCTGGGGAAGAGTTTATCCACGAAAGCTTTATCGGCTCCAAGTTTATCGGAAGAATCGAGGAAGTAAGTACCCTAGGAGGGAAGCCCGCCATCGTTCCCAGCATAGAAGGTTGGGCCAAAGTCTATGGCTACAATACCATCATCCTGGACGAGGACGACCCCTACGTACATGGCTTTCAAGTGATTTAAGAACCAACCTTTGAGGTTTTTAAAACCTCGAAGGTTTAGAGGTCTAAAAGACCTCAGAGGATAAACCAAAACCTCTAAGGTTTAATTCAAATTCTAATCCTTCGAGGTCTAAAAGACCGCAGAGGATAAATCAAAAGCTTCTTTAATGAAACCAACCCTTATCATCGGAGGCGGAATCGTAGGATTGTTTACCGCCTATTACCTTCAAAAAACAGGAGTAGAAGTGGCCATCCTGGATAGGACTGACCTCAAGGACAATTGTTCTACGGGCAACGCCGGTATGATCACTCCTAGCCATATCATTCCTCTGGCTGCCCCGGGAATGATTAGTAAGGGAATCGCTTGGATGTTTTCTTCCAAGAGCCCCTTCTACATACATCCAAGGCTAGACTTTAAACTTGCTCAATGGTGTTTGCTTTTTTTTAAGGCAAGCTCTGCCACCCAAGTGAGTAAAAGCATGCCCTACCTCAATCACCTCACCCTCTTTAGCAAGGCCTTGTACCAAGAGTTTGAAGCCGAACATCCAGATTCTGCCGTACACCTTTCCAAAAAAGGCCTGATGATGGTTTACCAAACCGAGGCGGTAGAAAAAGAAGAAATTGAATTGGCCCATTTGGCAAAAAAATACCAGCTTGAAGCAGAAGTCTTGTCTACCCAAGAAATGCAAGCCCTGGAGCCCAACCTAGAAGTGAAAGCCAGAGGAGCCGTATATTTCCCTGGAGACGCCCACTTGGATCCAGGCGTCCTGTATGCTTACCTAAAAAACTACTTGCAGGCCAAAGGAGTGACATTCTACTCCGATACCCAAGTAAATGGATTTGTCTCTTCTGAGGGCAAAATATCTGCTGTGCTTACCGAACAAGGGACCATAGAAGGATCTCATTTTGTCCTTTGTGGAGGAGCCTGGACGGCTGAGTTGGCAAAAAAATTAAACTTCTCTCTGCCCCTGATGGGAGGCAAAGGATATAGCTTTGTTCAACCCAACCGTCCCGCCATTCAACTTCCTACCATCCTTACAGAAAGAAAAGTGGCTGTAAGTCCCTATGGAGATTTTGTGAGGTTTGGAGGCACGCTGGAAGTTGCAGGAACCAACGAGCGGATCAACCTCAACCGAGTAAGAGGCATTTTCGAGTCCATTCGCCAATATTATCCGGACTTCCAAGCCACCTTTCCTGAGGAAGATCAGATTTGGAAAGGATTGCGTCCTTGCTCGCCTGATGGACTACCGTATATAGGCGCGGCTCCGGGACATCAAAACGTCTGGGTGGGTGCTGGCCATGCGATGCTAGGCCTGACCATGGCTCCTGCCACGGGCAGACTTCTTGCCGAGCTCTATCACCAAAAAAATACCTCTTTAGATATCCAAGGATTTGAGGTGGGTAGGTATGCCTAATTCCAAAAAAGATTGATCCGTTTCTTAGGCTTTTTCGCCAGAAATTTATTTGAACCTTACCTATAAATCCTGGAGAACCCCTACTTTTAAGGCATGAAGAGCGCACTAGTTTTGGTGATCGTGGGGTGGCTATGTTTCGCCTGCGATCCAGTATGGCTACCCAAGCCTGCTGGATACAACCGCATAGACTTACCTTCTCCTGCTTACCAGACCTTAGAGGGCAATTACCCCTACCGCATGCAATTGTCTACTTACAGTCAGGTGGAGCCCGATTCGTTTAACCTCAAGGAAAAGGCATGGATCAATCTGAACTACCAAGATTTTGGGGCAAAAGTGCACTTGACCTACAAAAAGATTGACGACAATACGGACTTCAAAACCCTATCCTCCGATGCGTTTAAGCTCACTGCCAAACATCAAATCAAAGCCTATGGGATAGAAGAGGCCGTACTGATTACTCCAAAGGGGTATGCTGCCGTAGTGGCAGAACTCACAGGCGAGGTGCCCACACAATTTCAATTTTTTGTGACCGATTCCACCACTCATTTCCTTCGGGGAGCCTTGTATTTCAACACCGCTCTCAAAAACGACTCCTTGGCTCCAGTCATTGAATACATCAAACTAGACATGGCTCATTTGATCAACTCGGTGGAGTTTGATCCCAAAAGGTGAGTTCCTCCTAGAAATTTTTTCTTTCTAGGTAATTTTCTTCCAAGAAAATAAAATCATCAATCCTCCTGCTACGGCAATGGCTCCAGCTATGAATCCTTGTGCCAGCTCCCCGTAGATGAAAAATCCTGTGGAAAACAACGCGGCATAAACCATGACCGTGCCCACCATCATCAAGCCAATCTCCGTACCCAATTGTCCCTTTTCTTGGACTTCTGCTGGATACCTATCCAATACCTTTTTCCATCCTAAGGAAGCAGGCTTTACCTTGCGGTAAAAAGAGAGCAGCACTTCGTCCTTCTCTGGCTGAGTGAGGAAGGTAACCAATAGCCATCCTACGGTAGTGATGGACACCGAGTATACCAGCTTCAGGTAGGATTGCGATTCCGAAATAGCTATCCAACCCACCTTGGGATTGATGACTTCAAAAAAGAGGGCTACTACAAAAGAGATGGCCATGGCTGAAATTTCGGTGTAGGCATTGATCCTCCACCAAAACCACCTCAGAATAAATATTAAGCCCGTACCTGCGCCAATCTGTAGCAAGATATTGAAGGCAGATAAGGCCGAAGACATGGCCAAGGCCAAAACGGCGGAAAGCAGCATGAGCACCACCGTGGAAATCCTTCCTACGGCTACCAACTCCTTGTCACTCGCCTCTGGCTTGACAAATCGCAAATAAAAGTCATTCACCACATAGCTAGACCCCCAGTTGAGGTGGGTAGAAAGCGTAGACATCACCGCTGCGATCAAGGAAGCCAAAACAATCCCTACCATCCCTGTGGGAAGAAAAGAAAGCATGGCAGGATAGGCCAAATCGTCTCCTATCTTGTCAGCAGGAATGTGTGGAAATGCCTTTTGCAAGTCGCCCAGGGTAGGAAATAAAATCAAAGACCCCAAGGCCACGATGATCCAAGGCCAAGGTCTTAAAGCATAGTGGGCGATGTTAAACAAAAGCGTAGCACCAATGGCATTTTTTTCGTCCTTGGCAGAAAGCATGCGCTGAGCAATGTATCCCCCTCCTCCAGGCTCTGCTCCCGGGTACCAGGTGGCCCACCATTGGATGGCAATTGGCATAATAAAGAGCGGAATGTAGACATTTGGGTCCGTAAAATCTGGAATAAAATCCAACTTGGGCGCCACCAACTCGTGGCTCAGTAGCTGCTGCAGCGAACCCACATCTGGCATGCCCAATACAAAATAGGCTGCACCAAAAGATCCTGCCATGGCAATGAAAAATTGGAAAAAGTCTGTTAACAATACCCCTTTTAGGCCTCCAAAAGAGGAATACACTACAGTCACAATGGAGGCGATCAATAAGGTTTGCAAGGGACTTAATCCGAGCATGACTCCCCCGATTTTTATAGCCGCCAGGGACACGGTGGCCATGATCACTACATTGAAAAATACCCCCAAATAAATGGCTCGAAATGCCCGTAAAAAAGCAGCCCCTTTGCCAGCGTAGCGCATTTCGTAAAACTCCAAATCGGTGGTTGCTTCCGAGCGTCTCCAGAGCTTGGCATACACAAAGACCGTTAGCATTCCGGTCAACAAAAAGGCCCACCAGGCCCAATTCCCCGCTACTCCATTTTTTCTTACCATGTCCGTGACCAGGTTAGGGGTATCGGCAGAAAATGTCGTCGCGACCATGGATACTCCTAAAAGCCACCAGGGCATATTTCTCCCCGATAGAAAAAATTCTTTTGCAGAACTGCCTGCGGATTTGGAAGTGGCAAGACCGATCAACAGGGAAATGACAAAAAACGCGGCAATGATGCCCCAGTCCAAGGCGGTTACATTCTTCATAGGGTTTAGGGTTAATTGAATTGACAATAAACAAAAATATTCCTTCAACAGAGAACCTCTCCTTACTTTTTTTAATGAATCCTGCCCTTTTTTCCTCCACTCTTGGATGGTCAAAGGATCAGCTCCCTCCTCTTCATTGCATTGAAAAGGAATTTTTACATTTCAGATCCTTTGGTTCCTTTCCTGCATTTTCAAGCAATTCTTTCCTAATTTGGTCCCATGGAAGATGCCCTTGTCGCCTTACTCCCAGAAGCTTATCCCCAGTTCCAGGGAGGTTCCTTGACTCTTATTCCATTTGGTGAAGGGCTCATCCACCAAACGTATCTGGTTCGACAGGGAGGGAAGCAATGGATACTCCAAGGATTCAATGAGACGGTATTTACCTATCCCCAACGCATTGAACACAACTTGGCTTTACTTTCTGATCGAGTTCGCCTTCGTCCTCTTCCCTTTACCTTACCGCTTCCCCTAAGCAACGTGCAGGGCAAGGGACTTAGCCTCCTGCAGGGGAAAAAGTACCGCTTGTTTGAGTTTGTAGAAGGAAAAACACTCCAAGGTATTTCCTCCCTCCCGCAAGCCAAGTTGGCTGCTCAAGCCTACGGCACCTTTGCCTCCTGGGCCCAAGAACTTCCAGTGGAAGCCTTTCAAGAAACCATCCCAAATTTTCACCGCCTCGACCTACGGTTTGCCCGGCTCCAGGAGGTTGCTAGCACCTCATCTAAGCTTAGCAAAGAGGTAGAAGGCCTGCTTCATCTGTATTTGGAGCAAGCCCCCTTGGTCACCTGGTATACAGATCAACTTCCAATCTTGCCTCAGAGGGTCACCCATAACGATACGAAGATCAACAATTTGATTTTTTCAAGTGATTTAAATCGGGTGGAGGCTGTGGTGGATTTGGACACCTTGATGGGGGGATACCTCCTGTATGACTTGGGTGACTTGGTACGTACAGTAGCTTGTAGCCTCCCAGAAACATCCACCCAATGGCAGGACGTTCGCGCCATTCCCGAAGTGGTTCAAACCCTGATTCTTGGATATTGGGAGGGCTTGTCAGGAGCCATTTCTCCTCAGGAAACAGCCTCCCTTCCCTACGCTGGAGAAGTGATGACCTTGATCATGGGCCTACGGTTCTTGACCGATTACCTAGAAGGAAATGTGTATTACCGCGTGACTTATGAAGATCAAAATTTGCATCGCGCCAAAAACCAAATGGCTTTGCTTCAAAGCCTACAGTCCCAGCGGGAACATTTTCAACACACAATACAAAAACTAACTCCAGGGGTTCGCTAGGATTTTTACCAAAGTTTTGGCATTTACTCCCCTGCAGGCGTATCTTGGGGTACACAACTGCGTTGCACTTGGCCACCATTTTTGACACCCGGATCGAATACCTGAGGGGCGTAGGCCCACAGAAGGCCGAATTGCTCAACAAAGAGCTGGGGATTTTTACCTACGGGGACCTACTGCAGCATTACCCTTTTCGCTACGAGGACAGAAGCACCTTTTTAAAAATTAGTGCCTTGCACGAAGAGCTAGAGCATGTGCAGGTGATTGCCCGAATCAAAAAAGTAGAACTATTGGGCATGGGAGCAAAAAAGCGCCTGGTTGCCCATGTAGAAGACGAAACGGGGGAAATGGAGATGACTTGGTTTAAGGGCATCTCCTGGATTCAAAAAAAATTACCCCTCGGCGCGAGTTATATTTTCTTGGGAAAACCTGCCTTGTTTGGAAAAAAATGGAGCATGGCACATCCAGAGATGGAGCCCTCCTCTGCCGCCAGTGAATCTAGGCCCAAGTTTCAACCCGTTTACTCCACCACCGACAAGCTTCGGGCTAGGTTTTTAGATTCTAGAGGAATCTCTCGTGCCCTAGAGACCCTCATTCCCTTAGTTTATTCCCATATTCCCGAAACCTTACCCCAGGAAATATTGCAGCAATACCAGCTCCTAGGTAAGCAGGAAGCCATGCGGCAAATTCACTTCCCTAGCTCCCTAGAATTGCTCTCACGGGCACGAAAAAGACTAAAATTTGAAGAATTTTTCTACCTCCAGCTTCGTCTGCTCCGAATGAAGGTAACCCGCATGGAAAAATCTATGGGTCAGGTGCTATCCAATACCCAACTCTTGACAGAATTTTACAAACATCACCTGCCTTTTGAGCTTACCCAGGCCCAAAAGCGGGTGATCCGGGAGATGTACGAAGACATGAGGTCGGGCAAGCAAATGAATAGGCTGGTCCAGGGGGATGTGGGAAGTGGCAAAACCATGGTAGCCTTTATCAGCATGCTCCTTGCCATAGGGTCAGGGGCACAAACCTGCCTGATGGCCCCTACCGAAATTTTGGCCAATCAGCATTTTGAAGGCCTGCGCCCCTATGCAGAGCGGCTTGGTCTTTCCATAGCTTTACTTACCGGCTCCACCAAAAAATCGGCTCGAAAGGAATTGCACGAAGCCTTGGCCAAGGGCACCTTACCTATACTCCTGGGAACTCATGCCTTGTTGGAAGAAGAGGTGCAATTCAACAACTTGGGACTGGCTATCGTCGACGAACAGCATCGCTTTGGGGTAGCGCAGCGGGCAAAACTTTGGGCTAAAAATGAGCTGTACCAGCCCCACGTCTTGGTCATGACAGCCACGCCGATCCCCCGCACCCTGGCCATGACCCTGTATGGGGATTTGGAGGTATCGGTGATCGACGAGCTCCCTGCGGGAAGGAAGCCCATACAAACCGTACACCGATACGACAAGGATAGACTGAAAGTATTTGGATTTATCCAGCAAGAAATTAGCAAAGGCAGGCAGATATACATCGTGTATCCCTTGATCGAGGAATCCAAAAGCTTGGACCTAAAAAACCTGATGGATGGCTACGAGAGCATTGCGAGAGCTTTTCCCCACCATCCCCTCAGTATCGTCCATGGAGGGATGAAAGCGGAGGACAAGGACTACGAAATGCAACGCTTTGTCAAAGGGGAAACCAAGATCATGGTGGCCACCACGGTGATTGAGGTAGGAGTAAATGTACCCAATGCTTCCGTGATGGTCATTGAGAATGCTGAGCGATTTGGTCTTTCTCAGCTCCACCAACTTCGCGGAAGGGTGGGCCGAGGAGCTGAACAAAGCTATTGCGTACTTATGAGCAAATACGAATTGAGTAGGGACTCACGCATTCGCTTAGAAACCTTGGTGCGCACCAACGATGGATTTGAGATTGCCGATGTGGACCTCAAGCTCAGGGGCCCAGGTGACCTTATGGGAACTCAACAAAGTGGAATTACCGATTTACTGATTGCCGATTTGAGTAAAGATGCCCCCTTGTTGACTCTAGCCAGGGATGCAGCTCAGCAGCTCTTGCGGGAAGACCCCTCCCTGGAGCTCCCTCAGCATGCCCCTGTCCTCAGACAAATCTCCCAGCAAAAAGCTACGGCAGTCAATTGGAGTAGGATCGGTTGATTCAGCCCTTAGCTCTTGGATTTTTTTGAAAATAAATTAATCAAACGCTGCAAAAGGCGCTTTTCTTTTTCCCAAAAAAAACGAAACTGCCCGAAGATTGCCCCATAGATCAGTAGGACGATTTGGTAAAGGGGCAAGACTAGGATCAAATACAAAAAGGTATGCAGCGCCCCTTGGGTACCCCCACGTACTATTCCAAAAAAATCCAAGATGGGATTTTTGATCAGCAAGATGGTCGTGCCCGTGCAGGCAAAAACCAGCAAAACGAGGACGACTTGAAAAAGACTTTTCAATTTCCATTTGGCCTTGAGTCGCTCTAAAAATCCTAGTTTGGTAGGGGAATTCATAGATGATTACCAGGTAAATACGCCTTCATTCAGCCTCCGGAGAGCCTCCACTTTGTACTTTCCATCTACGAGGATGGAAACATTGTGCTTGCTTCCTCCAAAAGAAACCATGCGAACAGGTATATCTATCAAGGAATTCATCACCGATTGAATCGAACCCTTGGTCTCAGCCACTCGATTTCCCACCACGCAGACGATGGCTTGATCGTGATCTACCTCTACCGTACCCAAGTGACGCAACTCCTCTACTATCTGATCCAAGTGACTCAGGTCATCAATGGTCACCGACACGGCCACCTCGGAAGTAGTAATCATGTCTATGGGAGTTTTGTAGGCTTCGAAAACCTCGAAAATCCGGCGCAAAAATCCATAGGCAAGGAGCATGCGAGAGGATTTGATTTTGATGGCCGTGATACCGTCCTTGGCTGCAATGGCTTTTACCCCAGTTTCAGCTACTTCTGCCTTGATTAGCGTGCCAGGAGCCATTGGATCCATGGTATTGAGCAGCCTCACGGGCACGTTATGCAATTGTGCTGGCCAGATGGAGGCTGGATGAAGGATTTTTGCGCCAAAGTAGGCCAGTTCTGCCGCTTCATCGAAAGATAGCTCAGCGATAGGTCGGGTCTTGTCTACAATCCTGGGATCATTGTTGTGCATCCCATCGATATCTGTCCATATTTCGCATACCGAAGCTTGCAATGCTGCCGCCACTAGGGAGGCCGTGTAATCGCTCCCTCCACGCTTGAGGTTGTCTACTTCATTGCGGTGGTTTTTACAGATATATCCTTGAGTGATGAAAAGACGCTGATTGGGATGCTTGGCAAGCAGGGCTTTCAGTTTATCTGAAATTTTTCCTAGTTCTGGCTCGGAATTTTCATCTATACTCATAAAATCCAAGGCAGGAAGTAATACGGAGGGAATGCCTAACTCCTCTAGGAGGGCATGAAAAAGTTTGGTGGATAAAAGTTCACCCTGAGCCAAAATATCGCGTTGAATTGCCTCATTGAAGGAAATTTTGAGCAGGATATGTAAAAGCTCAAAATGCTCTTTGAGGATGGCCTCGGCCTTTTCTCTCGCTGACGGTGTAGTCAAGAGGGCTGGATAAAATTCCAGGTAATGGGCATGCAATTTTTCTATACGATCCTTTGCCAAGCCCTTATCTCCTTGAGCCAAGGCCTCCCCTATGCCTACCAAGGCATTGGTAGTTCCTGACAAGGCAGATAAAACTACCAAGGTAGGTTCGCTGCTACTACAGATCAGGTCTTTGACCTGATGCATTCGCTCGGGACGGCCCACAGAGGTACCCCCAAACTTCATGATTTTCATAGGATACTAGGTTGAGGTTTAAAAGCAGAGCATTTTTATGGCGGTGATGGCCGCTTCGTCTCCCTTGTTGCCGTACTTGCCCCCTGCGCGATCCAAAGCCTGTTGTTGGGTATTGGGGGTGAGTACCCCAAAAATAACGGGCTTATTGTAGGTGAGGCTGACCTGGGTAAGACCTTGTGCTACGGCTTGACATATAAAATCGAAGTGGCGTGTCTCTCCTTGAATGACGCAACCCAGACAGATCACGGCATCTATTTCCTTGTCTTGGGCACACCACTGGGCTCCGAGTGAAAGTTCGAAAGAGCCAGGTACCAATTTTTTAAGAATGTTTTCTTTTTTTACTCCATGCTGCAGCAGGGTCTGGAAGGCTCCGGAATAGAGTGCCTGGGTCACTTCATCGTTCCATTCGGAAACAACAATTGCAAATTTTTTGGTAGACACATCCTGGATGTTGGTGGAAGTATGTGTACTTAGATTTTTTAATGAAGTAGCCATAACTGGAATAGGTAGGTCTAGGGTAAACAAAAAAGAGTAAGATCTAGTAGACCTTACTCTTCAAGTATGCAGGATTCACGCATTACTTGGCAGCAAGGCCTTCCAAGCGTGCTTTGTGTTTTCGAGCTAAAGCAAATTCAAAAGACTCGTAATACTTCTCCTCGATTTCAGCGTAGGTTTTGATCGCATCCTCAATTTTTCCAGCTTCCTCTTGAGCTACGGCCAACTTGGCCAAGTACTTAGGAGACATGTATTTGTTTTCATGGGTGCGGGCAGCCTTGGTATATTGGGCAATCGCCTCCTCGGTATTTCCCAACTCCAAGTTGGCATCGCCAATCAAGGAATAGGCTTTGGATTGAACCAAATAATCGTCTGAAGAAAATTCCTCCAAATGGGTCAAGGCATCTTCAAATTTTTTCTGAGAAAGGTAAATGGAGCCTATGTACAGGTGAGACAAGTTGGCGGCGTCGGTACGTGGATAGTTTTCCACAATACTCAAAAATCCTTTGTTGATTCCATCCCCGTTTAGGGCAAAATCCACACTGTCTTGTTCGAAGAAATAGACCGCCTGAAACATTTCGGCTTGGGCCTTATCGTTTTGCGTTTCAGTGGTATACTGGAAAAACAAAATTCCTCCAATAAGTATTCCAGCAGCGATCAAGACCCCTGCGACTATTTTGCTATTTTTTTTCAAGAAATCCTCTCCAGGAACCAGCTTTTGAGCCAGAACTTCTGGATTCTCAATTAGCTCGGCTTGTTCGGGTTTCTGTGCTTGCTTCTTTGCCATATCACTCAAATTTCGGTCGCAAATATACGCTTTTTATCTAATTCACAAGCCTAGACTGGGAAGCTGGCACTGGCCACTTGCCCCAGGTCCTTTGGCAGTGCCGGGATTGACTTATTCCATGACAAATGGATAGTCGGCCTGCACGTAAACGTCTTTGAAAGCATCCATGCCGTCGGGCCATGGGGATTCTTCTGCAAACTTGACCGCATCTTCTACTTGATTTTTTACTTTTTTACCTATCGCTTCAATTTCTTCTTCGGTAAGGATCTGGTGTTGGCGAATGGTATGCAGAACTTGCTCTATGGGGTCGCGTTGCTTGTATTCTTCAACTTCCTCTTTGGTTCTGTATTTTTGAGGATCAGACATGGAATGTCCTTTGTAGCGGTAGGTTCTAAATTCCAAAAGGGTAGGACCATCTCCTCTGCGGGCTCGGGCGGCGGCCTCGGCTACGGCTTCGTGCACTGCTTCCACGTCCATTCCATCCACTGGGAAGGAAGGCATGTCGTAAGCCTCCCCTATTTTGTACAATTCGGTCACGTTGGAGGTACGAGCCACGGAAGTTCCCATGGCATAGCCGTTGTTTTCTATGACAAAGATCACTGGGCTTTTGTAGAGCATGGCCAAGTTGAAGGCTTCGTGCACTGCCCCTTGGCGGATGGCGCCGTCACCCATTTTGGTGATGCATACATTCTTGGTGCCTGCATATTTTTCGGCAAAGCCTATGCCCAATCCCATAGGGACCTGAGCCCCTACGATGCCATGACCTCCCATGAAGTTTCTCTCCTTATCAAAAATATGCATAGAGCCTCCTTTTCCCTTGGTCGTGCCGGTAGCCTTTCCGTAGAGCTCTGCCATGACAGCGCCTGGATCTGTACCTAGTCCCAGAGGATGCGCATGACATCGGTAGGCAGTAATCCACTTATCGTCTTTGGTCAGGGCAGTGATGGCTCCTGAAGCACAGGCTTCTTGGCCAATGTAGAGATGACAAAATCCTCGAATCTTTTGCTGACCATAGAGCTGGCCTGCTTTTTCCTCAAACCTCCGCATCAAGAGCATACTTTCATACCAATACGCGTATGTCTCCTTGGAATAATTTACTTTAGACTTAGCAACTGTAGTTTTCTTTGCCATAAGGTACTCGTCAAAATATGCTAATTTTAGGCCTCAAATATAACAATCCCGACCTAAAAATCAGGGATGTAGTCAAATAATTCCACGAAAACATGATCCTGGAGTCCCTCCAACTCATCCAGTTTAAGAATCACAGCAACACCCAATTGGCCTTTAGCCCTGGGGTAAATTGCTTGCTGGGGAAGAATGGAAGTGGAAAAACGAATGTCTTGGACGGCATCCATTACCTCTGCCTCACCAAAAGCGCACTTCACGGGAGCGATGCCTTGCAGGTGCAACACGGCAAAGATTTTTTTACCCTGAAGGGCAATTTTATAGTTCAGGCCTCTCCCTTGGAAGTGCGATGCTCGGTGGAAATGGGCAAAAAAAAGCAAGTATTTCAAAACGGAAAGTGGATTGAAAAAGTGAGCGATCACGTGGGCCATATCCCCATCGTACTCATCGCTCCAGACGATACCGATCTTATCAAAGGAGGTAGCGAAGGAAGAAGAAAATTTTTTGATGGACTATTGAGCCAGCTGGACCGCAACTACCTGGAGCAACTCATCCGCTACCATCACTTTTTGAAGCAGCGCAATGCGCTTTTAAAACAGTTTGGAGAGACGGGTAGAAGGGATTTGACCTTATTGGATACCTACGACGAGGAATTGATCCGATTGAGCGTGCTTTTGGCAAATCGAAGGGCTGCCCTATTGTCTGAAATAGGACCACTGATCCAAGCGCATTACCTGAGTCTTTCCTCGGGCAAAGAAAAGGTAGAGGTGATCTATCAAACCGAAGCCTTGCAGCCTGATTTTTCGGCAAACTTTCTCCGCCTGCGGCAAAAAGATTTAGCAACCAAAACGAGCAATGCAGGAATACATAAAGACGATATTGATCTTCGCATCGATTCCTATCCTTTGCGGAAAGTAGGCAGCCAAGGGCAGCAAAAATCTTTTCTCATCGCACTCAAACTGGCTCAATTCCACTATTTTGAAAAGGCAAAAGGAGAAAAGCCTTTGTTACTTCTTGACGATATTTTTGATAAACTTGACGATGAGCGCATTGCCAAGCTCTTAGAGATGGTGGCTCAAGGAAATTTTGGACAACTCTTTTTGACCGATGCTCGACCAGAGCGCTCTAGAGAATTTCTAAAATCCCTAGGAAAAGAAGTAGGTTACTACATCCTCCATGAGGGTCAGGTAATAGCTACCGATTCTCTACCCCCAAAGTGAAGTGGGATATTCCCCTTGTTGATGCATCCGCTGCAAAGCCTCGATGACCAAGGGACGGTCCTCTGTGTAGGTCACCCCAAACCAAGTCTTTCCTCCAGGAAGAATCTCGAAAGCAGCCTTGCCGGATTGAATCAAGGCATTGGCTACCGTGGGTATATAAAATTCAGATTTGAGGTTGGTCACGTTGGCTGGCAAAAACTCCTTCCAAAGTGCGTCGATTTCCCCAAATACGGAAGGGTGAAATCCCCAAAAATTCATGCTCACGGGCGTATGAAAGGGGATTTCTAGGATTTCTCCTTCTCCCCTGCTGAGGATGGCATCTCCTTCTCTAGCGATAGAAGTTCTCTCGGTCATGCCAACCAACTGACCTTTTTCATTGGTTTGGCAGACTCCACGACTCACGGTCCCGTGTGTAGACAACACATTTTGTATGGCATAGCCTACCATGGCATGAAGGTCTGGACGCACCTGTTCACGAAGAAACTCTCCCAATACAGCAAAAGCCTCCTTGCCATAAAAGTCGTCGGCATTGATCACTGCAAAAGGTTCTTGGATGGCATCCTTGGCACAAAGCACCGCATGTGCTGTACCAAAAGGCTTGATGCGTTCTGCTTGTCGGTAGGATTCTGGAACAAAACTATCTAGGGATTGGATCACCCAGTCTACCTCTATTTTGTCCCCAAACTTGGGCATAAACTTCTCTTGCGCAAGGCTCAAAATTTCCTGCCTCACTATCATCACCACTTTTCCAAAGCCCGCTCGAATGGCATCGTAAACGGAATATTCTAAAATTGTTTCCCCTTGTGGGCCAAATCCATCGATTTGCTTGTTGCCCCCGTACCGACTGCCCATTCCGGCGGCCAATACGAGAAGTGTAGGTTTGCTTACCATGTAGTCTATTAAAAAACGCTTCAAAGGTAGTCCCTTTTCCCTTTTACACAAATTCAATTCTTGCATATTAAAGGTTTATTTTTAAACCTATTTTTTATTTTTTTTATATTTTTTTGATTTTTTAAGCTTGTTTTTAACCTTATATAATTAATAAAAACATCTATTTTTTATTTTTTTGTTATTTTTTTACCCTATTTTTTGATTTTGTTTTATTTTTTGACTTTCTTTACTGCCACATTGACAAATAATCACAACTTCTATTGTAAAAAATGAAAAAAATCGAAGCCATCATCCGCACCTCTCGATTTGATTACATCCACCGATGCATTTCCAAATTGGGCGTCAAGTTTCTCTCCTTCTACGAAGTAAAAGGGATGGGATTTGAACATGCCCGACAGGAAACGTACCGAGGAGTAGCCTACGAGCCCGCCTACATTCCGCGCACCAAACTTGAAATCGTCGTTCCAGACGATTTAGCAGAAGGCGTCATCAACTGTATCCTCCAAGAAGGAAAAACCAACGAAGTAGGCGACGGGAAAATTTTCGTCTACGATGTACTCGAAGCCTACCGCATTCGCAACCAAGACACGGGCGAAGCCGCCCTCTAATCATTTCTATATCACTTCACCGCCACCGCTCTCTCAACTATGGAAGCACCTGTTCAAGACCTATTCACCATCAACAACCTCTGGATGATGATATCCACCTTGTTGATTTTTATCATGCACCTCGGATTTGCCACCCTAGAAGCAGGCCTAACCCGAGCTAAAAACACCGTCAACATCCTCTTTAAAAACACGATTATCCCGGCCATCGGGATCCTCTCCTATGCCTTCGTGGGCTTCAACCTGATGTATCCTGGGACTGACTTTGCAGGCGCCTTCTTTGGATTCTCGGGATTTGGTCTCTCCCTTCCTGAGGGCTGGGACAGTAGCAATTACAATGCAGGCTACACCTATTTCACTGACTTTATCTTTCAAGCGATGTTTGCTGCAACAGCTGCCACCATTGTATCTGGAGCAGTTGCCGAACGAGTAAAGCTGGGACCCTTTATCATCTTCTCCCTAATCTATGTAGGCTTTTGCTACCCAGTGGTAGGCATGTGGAAGTGGGGAGGAGGATTCTTAAATACCCTGGAAACTCCCTTTTATGATTTTGCTGGATCCACCATCGTACACAGCGTAGGGGGTTGGGCAGCCTTGGTAGGCGCATTTCTTCTTGGTCCACGAATCGGAAAATATACGCCAACCGGTATGAAGGCAATTCCAGGTCACAACATCCCCATGGCAACAATGGGGGTATTCCTACTCTGGTTTGGCTGGTTTGGATTCAATGGCGGCTCTGTCCTGAGCGCAGACCCAGGCACCGTTTCTCGCGTATTTGTGACCACCTCGCTTGCTGCTTCCGCTGGTGCCATCGGAGCACTCCTCACCTCTTATATCAAATTCAAAACCTATGACATCACCATGGTGCTCAATGGGATCTTGGCTGGTCTAGTAGGCATCACCGCAGGCGCCGACAAAATGGGCGTGATGGATTCCATTTACATTGGAGCCATCGGTGGAGTCTTGGTAGTACTTTCGGTCATTGCTTTTGACAAACTCAAAATCGATGATCCAGTAGGAGCAATTGCAGTACACCTCATTGGTGGGATCTGGGGTACATTGGCCGTCGGGATATTTGGGGATTTGGCAGGATTGAACCAGCTTATCTCCCAACTTATAGGAATCGCAGCTGTAGGTGCCTTTTGCTTTGGTAGCTCCTGGCTGATTTTCTTCACCCTAAAGCGAACGGTCGGCATTCGGGTCGATGAAAAAGAAGAGGTCGAAGGCCTAGACATCAACGAACACCAGATGCGGGCTTACCCCGATTTTGCAACGAAGGATTAAAAACTAAACCACATATAAATCCCCTGAGAAGTTCAGGGGATTTGCTTTTTATGCCCTTGGAAGTAAAGCCAGGGGCCCCACATGGCGCAGTAGGATGGCCTGATGCAGGTGTCCAAATTTCTCATAGCACCACATTTTCACTTCCAAGATCTCTGCAGGAAGCAAGTAAGCCAAACCCTTTTTCAGTTCTCTTTCAAAAAGAAATCCATTGAAACTTACTTTTTGCAGAATCGTCTTCACATAGTCTAGCATAGTTTTAAAAATTTTGAAGGCATTAACTGAATTTAAGTTGTTGTACGACAGCTAATCCGAAGATGTTGCGTTATTTTGAGGGGATTAGTTGGAATTACCCTATTTTCGCAACGATGAAGACAATGACACTAAAAGGATTCCTTTTTTTATGTGGCATGTTCCTGCTTCTCGGCATGGGATGGGCGCAGGAGGTTAAGGTAGAACTTGGTCCTGATGAGATAGGCATCAACGAAACCTTTACCATCAAGGTGACTTTGTCCAATGAAAAAATAAAATCTTACGATCAATTCCCTGAAATCCAAGGATTTCAGAAACAAGGAATTTCTCAGTCCTCTTCCATGAACATCATCAATGGACAGATGAGCAGTTCCAACAGCGTCATCCAGTACTACAAACCCAGTAGAAAAGGGCAATTTACCCTGGGGAGATTTTCGGTGCTTATCAATGGAAAGTCCTACGCATCTGCTGGCAAGAGGATCACCGTAAAAGATGCGGTCACCAACCAAGGCGCAACAGGCAATGCCTATGACCCCTTTGCCGATTTTTTTGGAAGGAGTGCTGAAGCTCCTGAATTTGTCGAAGTCGCTGACGATGCCTTTTTTGCCGTTACAGTAGATAAAAATGAAGTTTATACCGGGGAGGGTTTTACCCTAGACGTTTCCTTCTTTATGTCCGAACAAAACCAAGCCCCCTTCCAATTTTACGAACCAGGAAAGCAGCTAGACGCCATCTTAAAAAAACTTAGGCCTGCCAATGCTTGGGAAGAAAATTTCAACATAACCAACATTGAGCCTGAGACAGTAGAGCAAAACGGCAAAAGATGGATCAAATACAAAATTTTTGAAAGTACTTTCTTTCCCTTTTCGGAAGGAAAAATCCAAATCCCAAATGTGCCCTGGGAGATGATCAAGTACCGGGTAGCTAAAAATCCTTCTCTTTTTGGGGCCAACAGACAAGAAGATTTCAAAACGTTTTACTCCACCCCCAAAGTAATTACCGTAAAACCCCTTCCTCCCCATCCTCTCAAAAATGAAGTAGCTGTAGGGCAATTTCAATTACGGGAAAATATCAATACCCTCGAAGTGGAAACAGGCAAAGGATTTAGCTACAACTTTGGTGTTTCTGGAGTGGGCAACATCAATTCCCTCAATGCCCCCAAGCGCCTGCCAGGCACCAACCTCAATGCTTTTGACCCCAACGTCAGACAGCAAATCAACCGCGGAAATGGGCGTGTATCGGGTATCAAAGAATTTGATTACTTCATCACCCTCAACGAAGCGGGTGAATACAACCTCAACCAATACTTCGAATGGATTTATTTTGATCCTGCACGAGAAGTCTACGACACCTTACGCCCTGCTGCAAAAATTTTAGTTTCGGGCGAATCAAAAATAAATGAGGCCCTCTCGGGACAAAGACTAGGGGGAATTTATGACCGCATTGAGACGGAAAGCAATCAATTTTTAAACGAGCAATATAAATACTATTTTACCACCGCAATCAACGTACTACTTCTAGCGGCTTTAGCTGTACTGGCAGTAACGATCATCCGCAAAAAATAATGGGCAATTCTTTTGGCAGGCTTTTTAGGGTTACCACCTTTGGCGAATCGCACGGCAAGGCCCTGGGCGCGATTGTAGAAGGCTGCCCTGCCGGATTGACGCTTGATTTGGAAAAAATCCAAGCAGAAATGCAGCGACGAAAACCGGGTCAGTCCAAAATCACTACCCAACGCAAAGAGGAAGATGAGGTGGAGCTGCTGTCTGGAGTGTTTGAAGGAAAAACTACAGGCACACCTATAGGACTGTTTATCCCCAACGAAGATCAAAAAAGCAAGGACTATAACCATTTGGCAGATACCTTTCGCCCTTCCCATGCCGACTATACCTATTTTGAAAAATACGGCCATAGAGATTACCGAGGAGGAGGCAGGTCCAGTGCTCGGGAAACCGCCGCTCGGGTAGCCGCAGGGGCCATAGCCAAACAGTTTTTAGCTACACAAAAAATTCGCATTCAGGCCTATGTATCCCAAGTTGGAGATCTTATTCTTGACAAATCCTATACCGAACTTCATCTGGATGCTGCTGAGGAAAATATCGTCCGATGCCCAGATCCTCAAATGGCAGAGCAGATGATTGCCCTGATCGATCGGGTCAGGCTGGAGCGAGACACCATAGGAGGTGTGATCACCTGCGTGATCAAAAATTGCCCTCCTGGATTGGGGGAACCCGTATTTGATCGCTTGCATGCAGACCTAGGAAAGGCCATGCTAAGCATCAATGCAGTAAAAGGGTTTGAATACGGAAGTGGATTTGCTGGGGTACAGCTTCGTGGATCTGAGCACAACGATGCCCTTGTCCAAAAAGGGGGAAAAATCCATACAAGTACCAACCACTCCGGAGGCATACAAGGAGGAATTAGCAACGGAGAAGACATCTATTTCCGCGTGGCCTTCAAGCCCGTAGCCACCATCATGCAAGACCAAGCTTCGGTCAATACCCAGGGAGAAGCAGTAACCGTCAGTGGGAAAGGGCGGCACGATCCCTGCGTAGTTCCAAGGGCTGTTCCCATCGTGGAAGCCATGGCTGCCTTGGTCATCGCCGACTTTCTTTTACTATCCAAAACCAATAAACTCCATACCCTCTAACCCCAGTATCCCTTGAAAAAATTACCCTTACACACGCAAATTATCATTGGCTTGATATTGGGTCTGATCTTTGGACTCGTTTCCATCAAGACGGGCATACCCAAGTGGATTACCTTGGATTATATTAAACCTGTAGGAACAATTTTCATCAATGGGCTCAAATTGATTGCCATGCCCCTGGTGTTGGCTTCGCTCATCATTGGGGTATCCAATTTGGGGGATATTTCCAAGCTGAGCCGCATTGGAGGCCGTACCCTATTCTTATTCTTGGCAACTACCGTGGTGTCCATCTCTATAGGGCTGGCCTTGGTAAATATTTTCCAGCCCGGCACCGCATTGCCAACAGAAACCCGTGAAAAGCTGATGAGTTTGTATGAAGGAGATGCTGGAAAAAGGGCCGAATCAGCTGCCCAGTTTCAAGAACAGAGCCCCTTGCAGCCCATCGTAGACATGGTGCCTCAAAATATCTTTTTGGCTACCACCGACAATGCCGCCATGCTGCAAGTGGTATTTTTTGCCATTCTCGTAGGAATAGCACTGCTTCAAATCCCCAAATCCAAAGCCGCTCCCGTGGTGGCTTTCTTTGATGGATTCAATGAGGTCATTACCTTGATTGTAGGGTATATCATGATCATTGCTCCCTATGGAGTTTTTGCCTTGATGTCCTCTTTGATTGTGGAAATTGCGGGCGACAATCCTGATTCGGCCCTCTCCTTACTTTTGGCTTTGTTGAAGTACAGTTTGATTGTCTTGGCAGGACTATTTATTGCCATGCTAGTGATGTTTCCACTCCTGCTGAAGGCCATGTCGAAGGTTCGTGTGAGTGACTTTTTCAGGGCAATCCGCCCTGCGCAGCTGCTTGCCTTTTCTACCAGCTCTAGCAATGCCACCTTGCCCGTGACCATGAAGCTTACCCAAGAGGAACTCGGGGTATCTGAAAATATCTCCAGTTTTGTCCTACCACTAGGCGCTACTGTCAACATGAATGGGACCAGCTTGTACCAAAGTGTGGCGGCCGTATTTATCGCTCAAGCCCTAGGCATGGAGCTTAGCTTCTCGCAGCAAATCATGATTGTCCTAACCTCCACCCTGGCCGCAGTAGGCTCGGCAGGAGTTCCTGGTGCAGGATTGATCATGTTGATCGTGGTCTTGGAAGCCATAGGCGTTCCTGCTGCAGGCATCGCCTTGATCATGGCTCCAGACCGTATTCTAGACATGTTTAGGACGGTGGTGAATATCACCGGAGACGTGGTGGTAGCCGCTGTGGTAGCTAGCAAAGAGGGAGAGCTCCCCAATGGGGCCCAGCCCATCCAAAAAACTGAAGGTTAAACTATCTTGCACAGAAAAAAAGTCCCGAATCTATCGGGATTTTTTTATGGCCTGTAGGAAGCTAAAAAATCAAGCATTTTACCAAACTCTGTATCGGTAATGGCAGGGAAATTGGCCACCCTAAAGCTGCTGGACTTCAGCGGCCCATAGCCTCCGCCCAAGCTAATTCCCTCTCTTTCTGCAGCTTTCTTGACGGCGCTGATCACCTGCTCTTCAGCGGCGATAGCTGCTACCGTTGTGCTTCTTGTGGCTGGATTTTCCACCAACAACTCAAAGACAGGGGAGCTTTCAATGACTTCTTCCAACCTGGCCATTCGACCCCGAAGTCTAGTATCCACCTGACCAATAGGATCCATGTCTTGCAAAACACGATGGAGTAAATATATTCCCAAAACGTTTGGGGTGTAATGAGTTTGGTAGGTTTCGGCATTTTCCAACATAAAGCTAAGGCTATTGTAACGCCCTCGCTCTCCTTTTCGAGCTACTTTTTCCTTGGCTTGGGCAGAAAGAAGCAATATGCCAAGGCCAGCGGGAAGACCAAAACATTTCTGAACGGAGGCGTACCAAACGTCAGCCAAGGTAAAATCTAAAACGATTCCCCCCATGGAAGAAGTTGTATCTACCGAAATCATCTTTTCTGGATAGCGCTCTCCAAGTGCTTTAAGCACATCCATCGGCACTTGGGAGGCGTTGGAAGTTTCATTTTGAGTGACTGCGATCAAATCAAACTCAGGCCCCAAGTGCAATTGATCTACGGGTATAACCTGATGAGCAGGCAACTGCAGTCCTCGAGTGGCAGGTAGGATGTACTGCGCATACTCCAACCATTTTTTGCCGAAGGACCCCGAATACAAGTGATAACTCGCCTTCTCTACCAAAGATTGGGAAATGATTTCCCAGCTTTCGGTTGCCGAAGAGGTAAATAGAAGAGTAAAATCGGCAGGCATCTGCAATTTTTCCCTAAACAGGGATTCCGTATCCCGATACAAATCCATGAAGACTGCACTGCGGTGGTTGGCGCTTAGGATCCCTTGGGTATAGGCATCTTGAAGGTAGCTGGGTAAGGCATCGTAGACCTTGGAAGGTCCTGGTGCAAAAGTAATCATGGGATAGATTTGCTTAAAAAATATTGAATGGCCAAGGCATAGCCCTGCAATCCTAAGCCTGAAATCATTCCCACACAGGATTTGGACAAAATACTTTTGTGCCTAAATTCTTCTCGCTTGTACAAGTTTGAAATGTGCACCTCTAGGGTAGGCGCAGGAACTGCAGCGATAGCATCGGAAATGGCCACAGAAGTATGGGTATATCCCCCTGCATTGAGGATAATTCCATCCACCTCAAATCCCACTTCCTGAATTTTATTGATCAATTCCCCTTCCACATTGCTCTGAAAATAGGACAGCTGTACTTGCGGAAATTGGGCCTGAAGTTTAGGTAAAAAGGAATCAAAGGATTCGTTACCATAAACCTCTGGCTCTCTCTTACCGAGCAAATTCAAATTGGGGCCGTTGATGAGTTGTAGTTTCAAAGGGCAATAGGATAAAGGTTTGTCAAAGGTACAGCCTTGCACCGAGCTTGCAAAAATTTGCGCTTAGGGACTTTTAGGTTTGCGATCGATCAGTCTAAAGAGATAGGCAAGAGTAAATTCCAAATTGGTAGACCGCATATCAAAAATACGGTCTTGAGACTCAGGATTAGTGAAATCATAGGCAAACCTGCCCTCTGCAGCTAGGGTACTTTTTCCAAAAAGTTTAGAAATTCCTATGCCTGCAGTGAGCCCATACATGTTTTTATTGGGCCTATCTCCAGCTTGTGCATAGGTAGGCAATTCTTTAGGAATCCCCCCACTATACTCCCTTGAGAGGTCCTCTACTGCTCTCAGTCTTCCGATATGTGGGCCAAACTTCACCTGGAACCTTCCCGACCTCCCCGCAAATATGCTGGCAAGCAAGGGGATTTTGAGGTAGGTAAACTCGGTTTGGTTTACCTTCCCCGCATCATTGCTTTGCGCAAAGCCCAGGGTGAGTTGCTGTACATTGAGTTCTATGCCAGCGTTTTTGGAATCGAGGTATTCCAATACTAGCGCAAAAGTAGGTGCTATTACGCCGTCCACAGTTTTACTTCTTGTGCCTGCTGTGGCTTGGTAGCTGTAAGAAGACGTAGCCATTCCCCCACGAAACCCCAAACTCAATTGCGCCCACGCAACGCTTGGTAGAAAACTTACGACTAGAAGAAAAATAGCTTTTTGCATCCCCTAACCTACATAATTCTTTTGAGCTCCCCTACTTTTTATTGAGTAGGAAGGTACCCTTGATCACCGCCCCAGCGGCCGTCAACCCACGAACTTCCAGGACTACAGGGCCAGCAGTATCGTTGGAAAAGAAAGAAAGCTTTACCTCTCCTTTTTCATCGGATACCAAATAAGGATTCCAATACAAAGTTTGTCTATCGTCTTTTTCCAGGACGGAGTCCCCTTCTTCATGGCGTAATGGCACAAATTCATGGGTCACAGCAAAGCCCTCCACCGTAAACCGGATCATCCCCTTGCCAGCAAGTTGGTCGGGAGAACCTTCCTCGTAGGTATCCTTGAGGTAGACTGCTATCACTCCATTTCGACCTTGGTCACCCAGCATGGGCACCATTCTTGATACCACTTCTACCCGATCAATGTCAAATGGATTGATGGTGCGCAAGTTGTCGGCTGCTGTAGACATTGCCCCTGGCACCAAGACTACACCATCGACCATAATTATGGGCTCCATGCTTCTAGAGGCCGATACCGCCCCTCCACGAAGGCGGATGGTCTGCTGACCTGTGCCGCCTACCAAGGTCACTTGAGCTCCAGGGATATTGCCCACCAAGCTATTGACCAAGTCGGTGGAGCTGCCCGTTTTGGTAAGCTTTTCTCCCTCGACCACGTAATCAGGTTTGCCATAGATGGCTTTCCCCTCTGCTTCTTCGTTGGCCGTTTCATCATCCTTATTCTTATTTTCAACAGGTAGTCTAACAGGAGCAGCAAGGGTGTTGACCTTTGGAAAATAGGGCTGCTGGGGTAAAACTACGGGAGCCTTTAATGGATCTAAAATTCTTACCTGCAAGGCTCTGCCCTTTTTGTCAGCGGCAACAAGTCCCAAGCGCATTGAACCGTAAAATTCCATCCCTTCGATACGAAAGTCTCCTTCCAAGGTAGAAGGAAGGGAAAGCATGCCCTGAAATTCATTGATGAAGGCAGTGATTTCTGTAGCCACACCCCTTCCCTTATCGTCTGTCACCTTGCCAGATACGGAAAGTTGTGTCTCTATGGGGTAGGAAAAGCGGTCCGTACCCAAGGATACTGGAATATCACTGAGGCCGAGGCTGCTTGGAAGATCAGGTCCCCTGGGGATAGGGAGGACTTGCTCTGCATCCCAAATCCCTACCGAGAGGGTAGCAGGGGCCGGCCTGCCTTGAGAATCTCTTAGTTGCAAAACAAGGCCAACTTCTTCCCTGGGTCCAAAGCTTTGTTTGTCTACCTGAATACTCACCCCCTGATTGGTCCATGACTGAATGGCCTCCTCTGGAGCAATACGTTGGTAAGGAGTTAGGACACTCAGAGGGTAGATAAAATACTGGTTCGGGCCATAATTTCGCATCCAATTGGTATAGGCTCGGAGGAAATACCGCTCCCCAGAAAGGGTGTCGGGCAGAAGCAGGTCGCCCACCACGATGCCGTCGCGAATGGGGTATTTTTGTGACAGCAGGATATCTCTTTCTTCGTTGATCAACTCCAGGTGCATCACTTTGCTTAGGGCGTCGCGGAGGTAAGGGTTGCCGTAGGCAAAATACCCTTTGAAATACAGGGTGTCCCCTGCGTAATAGTAGGGCTTGTCACTGTGCAGGTATACTTTTTCCTGGTAATTTTTGGCCGTTTTGGAGAGATCCTGAAGCAAGAGGGCTTGTACGGCATCGTAATCCAAGGGGAGCAAATTGGAGATGCGCTTGCGGTCCATGTCTCCTGAAAACACCACCTCTTCTGGATTGAGGACCATCCCATTGTCACGTACCCGCAATTGCCCTTGCTTGACCTCTAGCCAGGAGATGGGGTATGGCGCATCCTTATACGTATTGGCTTGAGCAAATCCTTTTTGGTAGTGGATCTCTATTCTGCCTTTGAGCTGTAGCAGATAGATTCCAGGAGATTCTCCAGGGATCACCAAGGGATCTGCTTTGTAGGGCACCACGGATTTACCCAGTTCGTTGGCAAAGATATCCGAACGCATATTCATGCTTGCCGAGCCTCCCGGCTTGTCTCCATAGAGGTAAAACCCTTCGCGCTCCTGCGTGCCCTTGATCAAGGCACGAAACAAATTCATGGGGGAGCGTTGGTAAATATCAGATCGATTTTTTTCCCAAAGGGCCTGTTGACTCTCTGTACTTGGGGTCAATGGCTCAAAACGGGCCGCCCCCACAATGCGGTAGGAGGTGGGCGCATCCACAAATTCTTTCAAGTTGAAGGTGATCTTATACCCCAAGAAAAGGTTTTCTATTTCCAAGGGCTGTTCGGCCCTTGCCAAGAAGGACCCCTTTTCACTACTCTCGGGAAAGTCGATTACCCAAGGATTGAGGATGCGTGTTTGGGTAGCCGCCTCATCGGTGCCTATAAACAGGTTTTGAAATTTGCGCAAGTCCCTTTCCCAGTCTTTGTCTCTAGAGGATTTGATTTCTTGTTCGGAAAGCTCCTGTACCAATGGGGTCATGCTCAGGTTGAGGGTAAATGTCCCTCCAGGCTTGAGGGTGATTTTCCGTAGCTCTGCGCTATATCCCAAAAAAGAAAACCCTATCTCTTGAGACCCAGGCTCCAAACCTGCCAAGGTAAAGTTGCCCTGCAGGTCGGTAATGGTGGATAGGGTGGTATTGTTGACAAATACCGAACAAAAAGGAAGGGCTTCGCCCGTCTCTGCATCCTTCACCTGACCCGTGACCGTAGCGGTCTGTGCCCAAGCCCAAAGGGGCAGTAAAAGCATAAGGAGTACGGTAGCTAGATGCTTTTTCATGAAGGTCAGGGGGATCAAGACTCGGCGGAAAGAGTATCCTGTTGACTCAGGTCAATCCTCTCTTTCCTTGAGCTTTTTATCCTCCACATTTTTGTTGAGGAAGTTGTTGATAGTGTCTATGGAAAAGCTGGAAGAAATCTCTCCAAAAGAATTGATTTCCATGGAAAATCCCTCCAAGTCCTTGTGTACGCGAGGCTGCGCTTGCTTTTTTTTCTTCTTTGAGTTCATGTTATCCTACAAGTGGTAAGGTATGTAACGCAAATCGGATTCTTTTGGCTACTTCTTGAGGGCCCAATATTGCAAAAACTTCCATCAAGTCAGGCCCCGCTCCCCAGCCGGTGACAGCTAGCCTTACCGCTTGCATTACTTTTCCCAACTTAATTTCCAATGCTTCCGCGGTAGCTTCAAGCAAGGCTTTGGCCGAGCTGGCATCAAAGGGAATACTATTGTCTGCCTCTAGGGCAGCCGCATAGGTCTCCAACACGGTCTTGGCCTCAAGGTTCCATTTCTTCCCAGCCACTTCCTCATCAAACTCGCTCGGTGCCTGCCAGAGCAGTTGGCTGTCTTTCCAAAAATCCCCTGGAAAGGTCACGCGTTCTCTGAGCAGGTGTACGACGGCCGTAGCTTTGCCTTTCTCAAGCTGCACTCCTGCGGCTTGAGCATCTTGAAGAAGGTACTCCCGCTGATGCTCCACGGAAAGTTGGCGGAGGTAATGCTCGTTAAACCACTTCGCTTTGGCGATGTCAAACTTGGTTCCTGCCTTTCCGATTCGATCGATGGAAAAGGCCTCCACCAATTCCGAAAGAGAAAAAATCTCCCGTTCATCTCCCGGATTCCATCCTAGAAAGGCAAGGAAGTTGAGCAGAGCATCTGGCAGGTAGCCTGTTTCCCTAAAGCCACTTGATTTTTCCCCTGAAAAGGGATCGGTCCAGTTGAGGGGGAAGACGGGAAATCCCAATTTGTCTCCATCTCTTTTGGAGAGCTTGCCGTTGCCGTCCGGCTTGAGAAGCAGGGGCAGGTGAGCAAACTGAGGCATGGACTCCTCCCAACCAAAAAATCGATACAAGAGTACATGCAAGGGAGCCGAGGGCAACCATTCCTCTCCGCGAATCACGTGGGTAATCCCCATGAGGTGGTCATCCACGATATTGGCCAGGTGGTAGGTAGGCATGCCATCTGATTTCATGAGCACCTTATCGTCTAAGGTGCTGGTATGTACCACCACCCAACCGCGGATCAAATCCTGAAAGCGCACTTCTTCCTTCAAGGGGAGCTTGGCACGGATGACGTAGGGCTGTCCCGAGGCCAATCGTTCCTGCACCTCTGCTTTGGAGAGGGTCAGGGAATTTTTCATTTGGGTACGAGTGATGCTGTTGTACTGAGGCTGTACCACGCGTGCGGCAGTGAGTCGCTCGCGCATGGCTTCCAGCTCCTCCGCGGTGTCAAAGGCATAGTAGGCGTGCCCTTTTTCGATCAGGTCTAGCGCATAGGGCAAATAGCTTTCTTTGCGCTCGGATTGTCGGTAGGGACCTACGGCACCCGGCTTCCAGGGGCTTTCGTCGGGGGAAATCCCTAGCCAGGCTAGGGATTCTTGGATGTATTCCTCTGCCCCTGGGACAAAGCGGGTTTGGTCGGTATCTTCTATGCGGAGAAGGAACTTTCCCCCCATTTTCTTGGCAAACAAGTAATTGTATAGGGCCGTACGCAAGCCACCGATATGAAGGGCTCCTGTGGGGGAGGGAGCAAAGCGTACGCGAACTTCTTGATTCATGGATGTAATAAACTGCTAAGGGGACAAAGATAGGAATTTGTTGCCGACCTTTGCGGTCTTTTAGACCGCGAAGGTCCAAATAAAGGGGATATAGGAGTAAACCTTCGCTGTTGAAAAAAACAGCATAGTTTGGGCCTGACCTTTGAGGTCTTACAGACCTCGAAGGTCTAACTAGGTTAATGATGGAGTAAACCTTCGCTGTTTTGGAAACAGCAAAGGTTAGGTCCACCTTTGCGGTCTTTTAGACCGCGAAGGTCTAAATGAAGGGGATATAGGAGTAAACCTTCGAGGTCTTGGAGACCTCAAAGGTTTAAAAAAAAAGGCCCCGTATGAACGGAGCCTTTAGGTAGAATTGGGCTTGCCTTACTGCTTGCCTCCGATTTTTTCTTTGATACGAGCCGCCTTTCCTTGACGACCTCTCAAATAGAATAGTCTAGCTCTTCTCACCTTTCCTTCTCTCACCAAATCGATTTGTTCGATGGAAGGAGAGATAATAGGGAAAATACGCTCTACTCCAATGCCGTTTGACACCTTACGTACGGTAAAGGTCTCTCCATTGGTGTTGGGATTTTTGCGTTGAATGACCGTACCCTGAAATTGCTGGATACGCTCTTTGTTACCTTCGCTGATTCGTACGTGTACGTTGATGGTATCACCAGATTTGAAAGAAGGGAATTTGGCTCTCGCCTCGCTGTATTCCGCTTCTACAATTTTCAATAGATTGCTCATAGCTGTATGGTTTATGCTTTCGCAGTGTTCCGCCGCAGCGGCATTAATGAATTACTTTTTTAATTTCTCTTTTTCCTATTCCCAGCCCGAACCTTGAAGTAGGTCAGGGCGTTTTTCTTGGGTAAGTCGAAGAGACGTTTCAAATCTCCATTGGCTTATCTTGGCCTCGTGTCCTGAGAGCAGTACCTCGGGAACTTCTCTTCCTTCAAATACTGCTGGCCGGGTGTACACCGGCGGAGCAAGAAGCTTGTCCTGGAAGGAATCCGTCAAGGCAGAGGTCTCGTCGTTGAGCACTCCGGGGATTAAGCGGATGAGGGCGTCGGCGACGACCGCAGCTGCCAGTTCTCCTCCTGAGAGCACATAGTCTCCTATGCTGATCTCCTTGGTGATGAAGGCATCCCTCACCCGCTGGTCTACCCCTTTGTAATGACCACAGAGGATCAGGAGGTTTTTCGTTTGGGAAAGGGTATTGGCCATGGCTTGATCGAAGGTCTTTCCATCGGGAGTCATGTAGATGATTTCATCGTACGTTCTCTCCTTTTGAAGGGCCTCGATGCAGCGAGCGATGGGCTCGATCATCAATACCATCCCAGCACCTCCTCCGAAAGCATAATCGTCCACCTGCTTTTGATTGCCGGTGGCGTAGTCTCGGAGGTTATGAATCCTCACGCGGGCGATGCCTTTGTCTTCCGCTCTTTTGAGTATAGAGTGTGAAAAAGGTCCTTCCAACAGCGCAGGGACTACCGTGATGAGGTCAATGTGCATGGCTCATTCTTCCAGATAAATGTCAAGTAAGCCTTGGGGCAATCGGCAGAAAACTTTTTTTGCTGCCTTATCCACCTGAGCAATGATGCCGTCCTGTAGGGGGATCAACACTTCTTTGCCCTTGTGGGTTACTCCAAGGAGGTCCTGGGTTTCCAAATCGTAGATGACTTGCACAGG